>Ga0209839_10000345_pt1 | contig 24190 bp, 23 predicted proteins | sample OrgsoiDNA2013050_FD_185800 | JGI IMG/M metagenome (GOLD analysis project Ga0209839, IMG submission 185800) | Permafrost soil microbial communities from the Arctic, to analyse light accelerated degradation of dissolved organic matter (DOM) -... | ecosystem: Environmental > Terrestrial > Soil >... | reverse complement strand
CTCGCCCGCCGGTTCGATCTCGGTCGTGATCTCCGGGTAGCCGGCGGCGCGCAGGCGCTCGGCGTAGGCGGCCTGCGAGGCCTCGGCCACCGCGCGCTGCTGCTCGCCGGTCCACAGGATCGCCGAGCGGTACTGGGTGCCGACGTCGTTGCCCTGGCGCAGGCCCTGGGTCGGGTCGTGGTTCTCCCAGAACAGCCTCAGGATCTCGGCGTATGAGGTGACCGACGGGTCGAATACGACTAGGACGGCCTCGGTGTGGCCGGTGCGGCCGCTGCACACCTCCTCGTAGGTCGGGTTGGGGGTGAACCCGCCGGCATAGCCGACGGCCGTGGTGTAGACGCCGGGCGCCTGCCAGAACACGCGCTCGGCTCCCCAGAAGCAGCCCATCCCGACGATGGCGCGCTCGTAGCCCTCGGGAAACGGCGGCTCGAGCGGAGTGCCGAGTACGAAATGCTGTGGTGGGACGGCCATCCGCCGCTCCCGCCCGGGCAGTGCCTGGGCGGGGTCGACCATGGCGGTCTTGTGTCGAAAGGAGAACATGCAGACAAGATTACGCCGCCCGATGTGAACGGACCAGAAAACCGGCGCAGCCCGAAGGGCGAAGCGCCTGCAATGTCGCGATAACGGCTCCTGTGACGTATGGTCGGAGCGATGGTCAGCTTCGGCCAGCTCACGTTGATCATCTTGGCCGGGCTGCTCGGGCCGCTGCTGGCGTCCTCACGCCGCGTCCTGATACCGGTGGTGGTGGGGGAGCTGCTGGCCGGGGTGGCGCTGGGGAAGACGGGTGCCGGGCTGATCAAGGCCGACAACCCGACGATCGCCTTCCTCGGCACGATGGGCTTTGCCGTGCTGATGATGGTGGCCGGCATGCACGTGCCGCTGCGCAACCCCGCCCTGGTCAAGTCGCTACGCCGGGGCACGATGGCCGTCCTCGCCAGCGTCGTCGTGGGCGTCGCCGGTGGCGTTCTGATCGCGCGTGGCCTCGGCGTCGGCCACCCGGCGATCTGGGCCGTCCTGCTCGCGACCGGTTCCGCCGCGATCGTCCTGCCCGCGCTCCAGGAGGCGGGCGTGGGAGCTGACCGGGCTCTGCTGGCCATGGCCTGGGCCACGGTGGCCGACGTCGCTACGATCGTCGCCGTCCCGCTGGTCATGAACCCGTCCAAGGCGCTCAGCGCCGGGCTCGGTGCGCTCGTCGTGGCTGCCGCGGCGCTCGTGGTCCTCATCGTGGCGCGAGCGGTGCAGCGGGAAGGCGAGGTGCGGAACCTGAGGCGTCAGTCCGGCCGCAAGACATGGGCGCTCGACCTCCGGTTCGCGCTGATCGCGCTGTTCGGCCTCTGCGCCGTGGCCGAGGGGGTCGGGACCAACATCATGATCGCGGGCTTCGCCGCGGGACTGCTGGTCGCCTACGAGGGCGGTCCGGCCCGCCTCTCCGATCAGGTCTCGGGCGTCGGCGCCGGGTTCCTCGTGCCGGTGTTCTTTGTCGTACTGGGAGCGAGCCTCAACGTGCGCGCGCTCGTTCGCAGCCCGACGGAGCTCGAGCTCACCGCGACCCTGATCGCAGGGATCGTGGTGGCGCACCTCATCGGCGCTCGCGCGGTGCGGGCGCCGGTGTGGACAGGGTTGATCGTGAGCGCCCAGCTCGGGGTCCCCGCAGCGGTGGTGAAGCTGGGGCTGAGCTCGCACGTCCTGCAGGCCGGGGAGGGGGCCGCGATCATCGTGGCCGCGCTGGCCAGCCTCGGGATCTGCTCGATCGGCACCGCGCTGGCGGCCCGGACGACCCCGCATGCCCCCGCGCCAGCGCCGCCCCAGCCCGGCTCCGAGCCCGCCCCGTCGGTCAGTGTTTCCACACCGATGAAGTGATCCGATCCGGACTCAGACCTGCGCTTCGACCAGGCGCCGAATGGCGTCCAGGGTGCCCATGACCTCCTGGTCAGGTGCGTCGCCGCGGGACGTCGCCAGGAACAGAGTCAGGCGAGAGCCGTCGCCATCGGCGTCCACCTGGAATACGCCCCGTCGCCTGGGCGCCGGACCGGGTTCATCCGGATGGGATGATGCGGCGGCAGCGAGGGGGCGATAGTTCGCGCCCATGGCAGAGCGAGCCACATCGCCAGGGCACGGCATGAACCGCGAACGCTGGATGGCCCTGTTCTTCGCCGCCGGCTCGATCTGCTTCCTGATCGGGCCATTCCCGGGCTATGCGCAGCGGGTCGGGGGCACCGCGGACGCGGTGACCTTCTTCGTCGGATCGATCCTGTTCACGATCGGCGGGGCGATCCAGACCTGGCTCGCCTATCCGCTGCGTCGCTCGGAGGGGGCGCGCTCGGCATGGTGGTCCGCGGTGATCCAATCCGCCGGCACGCTGTTCTTCAACGCGACGACCTATCAGGCCATGCACACGGCGATCTCCAACTCCCGCTACGACCGGCTGGTGTGGCGGCCGGATGCCTTCGGCTCGGTCTGCTTCCTCGTCTCCGGGGTGATCGCCTACCGGGCCTCCGCGCGACACGGCCACGCCTGGTTGCCGGAGCGCGGCCAGCGCGGCTGGTGGGAGCCTGGCGTCAACCTGCTCGGCTGTATCTTCTTCGGCGTCTCGGCGATCGCCGGCTACGTGGTTCCCTCGACCGGCTCGATCTTCGATCTGGCCGCCGCCAACTGGAACACCTCCCTCGGCGCCGCGTGCTTCCTGGCCTGCGCGGTCGCGACGCTGCTCTCCGGGCGCACCTTCAAGTCGCCGCGGATGCGCCATCTGTTCGCGCTCGAGCACGACCTCACGCACGACATCGAGCGGATCATCTGAGACGCTCGTCCCGGGACGGGCCCGGACGGGCCCGCGGTCCCGGACGGTCCCCGGGCCTGGCCCGAGCCGCCTGTAGAGTCTGATGCGTGCCCCGACGACGCGTCGTGATCGACCATGTGACCGTCGGCGTGAGCGATCTCGCCCGCAGCCGCGAGTTCTACCGCCGGGTGCTCACCCCGCTCGGCTTCGCGGAGATCGGACCGTGGCGAGAGGAGGGTCACGAGGTCGCCTTCGGGCTCGAGGAAGCAGACGATTTCGCGATCTCGTCCGAGTACGGGACCGGAGCTCCGGTGCACATCGCGTTCGCGGCCGACCGCCGTGAGCAGGTCGATGCGTTCTACGCGGCGGCGCTGGCGGCGGGAGGGAAGGACAATGGGCCTCCCGGTCCCCGGCCCGAGTACTCCGACGGGTACTACGGCGCGTTCGTGCTCGACCCCGACGGCCACAACATCGAGGCTGTCCACCACGCCCGGGTGTAGTCGCGGCCGGGCCACTCCGACCTCCCGTTGATGGCCGACCGGGGTGGTGGGAGCATCGTAAATATGGCCTCGATCGCCGGCCTCGTCGGTCTCCGCAACCGCGCTGCCTACTGCGCCTCCAAGGGCGCGGTGATCGCGTTCACGCGGGCGCTGGCCGTCGATCACGTCGCTGCCGGTGTCCGTGTCAACGCGGTCTGCCCGGGGACCGTGGACTCGCCCTGGGTCCAGCGCCTGGTCGCCGACGCCGGCGAGTCGCTGGACGCGCTGCGCGCGCGCCAGCCCATGGGGCGGCTCGGCCGGCCCGACGAGATCGCCGAGGCGGTCCTCTACCTCGCCTCGGACGCTTCTGCGTTCGTGACCGGCACGGTCCTGACCATCGACGGCGGTCTCACGGCGGCGTGAGCTGATGCTCGCGCTCGTCACCACCCCCGGTCGTGCGCACACGACCGAGGTGACCGAGGTCCCGGATGCTGCGGCGCGTCCGGGCGAGGTCCTGCTGCGCCCGCTGTGCGTAGGGGTGTGCGGCACCGACCGGGAGATCTCTGAGGGGCTGTTTGGCGTCGCGCCCGACGGCGAAGAGCGCCTGATCCTGGGCCACGAGGTGCTCGCGCGCGTGGAGGCCGGCGGCCACGGCTTCACGCGCGGGGACATCGTGTGCGCGACCGTGCGCCGCTCGTGTCGCCACTGCCTCGCATGTGAGGAAGGCTCGCCCGACGCGTGCCTCACGGGGGACTACCTCGAACGGGGTATCACGCGGCTGCACGGCTTCGCTGCCGAGCTCGTGGCCGAAGCACCCGAGCACCTCATCCGCGTGCCCGCCGGTCTGGGGCCGCTCGCGGTCCTCGCCGAGCCGGCATCGATCTGCTGCCGCGGTATCCGCCACGCGGAGGCGATCGCCGGCCGGCAGCCGTGGGCGCGACGCCGCACGCTGGTGCTCGGCACCGGCGCGATCGGCATGCTCGGCACCTATCTGCTCCGGCTGGGCGGCTACGACGTGTGGACCGCGGGCCGATCCCCGGCGACCGAGGAGCGCGCCCGGCTCGCGGCCGCGTGCGGCGCGGCCTACTTCTCCGTCGCCGAGACCTCCCCGGTCGATGTGGCGGCCGAGGTCGGCGGCTTCGACGTCGTGCTGGAGGCCACCGGCGACGCCCAGGCCATGATCGACACCATGTCCCTGCTAGGACGCAATGGGGTCGCGTGCCTGCTCGGCATCGACGGCCGGCCGCGTGACGTGTGCATCGACGGACGGGTCCTGGGCGTCGACGCCATCATGCAGAACCGCGCCCTGTTCGGGAGCGTCAACGCCCACCGCGAGGACTGGGAGTCCGCCGTCCACGCCCTCGACGAGGCGCGTCGCAGGTGGCCTGACGCGGTCGAGTCGTTCATCGGGTTGACCGTCGGAGTCGACGCCTTCGCCAAGGCCTTCGCGCACCGAGGCGTGAAGGCCACGCTGACCTTCGAGGGGCTCTGACGTCGCTCGGCGTGGGTCGCTTCCCAACCCCTCGAGGCCCCGAAGCGCACCACCGAGCCACCCACGACCCCGAATTAGGAGGGCATCACACAACGCGCCCGGCAGGATTTGAACCTGCGACCTTTCGCTCCGGAGGCGAACGCTCTATCCCCTGAGCTACGGGCGCTCCGGCAAGGGAGATTACCGCGCGATCGTTGACAGGCCATGCGCCCCCGAAGATGATGCGGGATCGCCGGGCTGACGCTCGGGAGCGGGAGCGGCTGGCTCGAGCGCCGGCGCGAGTACATGAGCGACGCGCCCGACGACCTTGGCGCGGGCGTCGCGTTCGTGAGCGCGCCGCCCGAACCGTTCGTGCCGCCGGAGATGCACTTCGCGCCGATCACCGGGGTGATCATCTGCTGGAGCGGCGACCTCGAGGAGGGCGAGCGCGTGGTGGCGCCGATCCGCGAGGCCGTGCAGCCGCTGATGGACATGGTGGCGCCGATGCCCTACGTGGCCCTGCAGAGCATGCTCGACGGTGGCGGCCCGAAGGGCACGCGGGCGTACTTCAAAGCGGGCTTCATCGACGAACTCGACGATCTGGCGATCGACAAGCTCGCCCCTCACGGCAATGCCCGGCCGGGACCGATGACGCAGCTGATCCTGGAGCCGCTGGGCGGAGCGATCAGTCGCGTCGACGACGAGGCGACGGCGCTGGGCCGCCGCGAGGTCTCGTGGTGCTACCACGCGCTCGTGATGTGGATGGAGCCCGACGCCGAGACGGCCGACGCGCACGTCGCCTGGGCCCGCGGCCTCGCCGCGGACCTGGAGTCGGAGACGACGCCCGGGGTGTACCTGAATTACACTTCCGACGTTGGCGAGGACAAGGTGCGTGAGGCCTACGGGCCCGAGAGGTACGCGCGGCTGGTGGCGCTGAAGGACCGCTACGACAGCTCCAATCTGTTCCGCCTGAACCAGAACATCTCGCCGTCAGGCTGAACGTCGCATTGGGCCACGTTCGCGGCGACGGGGTCGGAACGTCACCGTGGAACTGGCGATCATCTCCGACACCCATATTCCGCGCGGGGAGCGGCGCCTGCCGGAGGAGTGCATCGCGCGGCTGCGGAACGCGGACCTGATCCTGCACGCCGGCGACCTGGTGACGCTGCCGGTGCTGGCCGAGCTGCAGGGGTACGGCGAGGTGGTCGCGGTGCACGGGAACGTCGACGATCTGCATGTGCGCCAGGTGCTGCCCGAGAGGCGGGTGCTGGAGGTCGATGGGGCCAGGATCGGGGTCGTGCACGATGCCGGAGCCGGGAGCGGCCGGCTGAATCGGATGCGCAGGTTGTTCCCGGGCGCGGACGCCGTCGTCTTCGGTCACTCGCACATCCCACTCCATGAGCGCGCGGAGGACGGGTTCCAGATCTTCAACCCCGGCAGCCCGACCGAGCGCCGTCGCGCGCCGCGGCACACCATGGGCATGGCGACGGTGCGGGCCGGAAACGTGGCCTTCGAACTGCTGGCGCTCGACTAGTGTCCCGAACCGGAAGTCCGTCGGCATTCGAGCGCTCGAGCGTGCGGCCGGCTCGGCATCCGGCCTCGCCTGTCCGGCCGCGCTCGAGTCGTCCGGCTCGGCGGCTCGCGACACTTGGCTGGCACACTGACCCACGGCCATGGACCTCTCGATCTTCTTCGGCGGCACCGCCGGCTCGATCCCGACGGCCAGGCGCGGCCTGCCCGCTCTGCTGGTCAGGCGGGGGGGAGACCGGATCCTGTTCGACTGCGGCGAGGGAACCCAGCGCCAGCTCATGGCGTCGGTGGGGCTGGCGGAGCTGACCGAGATCTTCCTGACCCACTTTCACGCCGACCACTGGCTCGGCCTGCCGGGGTTGCTGAAGACGTTCGACCTGCGCGGCCGGGAGCGGCCGCTGATCGTCCACGGCCCGCGCGGGCTGCGGGAGCTGATGGCGCTGGCGATGCAGGCGGCGGGCCGGGTGAGCTTCGAGCTTGACCTGGTGGAGCTCGAGCCGGGGCAGGTGCTCGAGCGTGACGGCTACCGGATCGCTCCGTTCTCGGTCGCCCACCGCGGACCGGCGTTCGGCTACGCGCTGTTCGAGGACGAGCGGCCCGGCGTGTTCGATCCCGAGGCCGCGGTCAGGCTGGGCCTCGCTCCCGGCCCCGAGTTCGGGCGGGTGCAGCGCGGCGAGACGATCAGGGGCGTGTCGCCCGAGCACGTGCTGGGGCCGGCCCGGAGCGGGCGCAAGCTCGTCTACTCCGGCGACACGATGCCCTGCGAGTCGCTGGGCGTCGCTGCGCATCGCGCCGACGTGCTGGTGCACGAGGCGACCTTCGCCACCGAGGAGGCCGAGCGCGCGCGTGAAACCGGCCACTCCACCGCGGCCCAGGCGGCGGCGGTGGCTCGCGACGCCGAGGTGGCGATGCTGGCCCTGAACCACTTCTCGATGCGCTATCCGGTCGCCGTGCTGCGCGACGAGTCGCGCGCGGTCTTCCCGGGCACCGTGCTGCCGCGCGACTTCGACACGATCGAGGTCCCGTTCGCAGAGCGCGGCGCGCCCGGGCTGATCCGCTGGGACAGCCGCCCCAGCGAAGCCGGCCGGGCCTCCACGGTAGGCGTCTCGTACCCTTGCTAGGCTGCGTCCGTCGGCACCTTTAACCCGGTCCAGCGAGACCAGGAAGGAGCACGTTGCAAGCCACCACGGTCGTCCTCGACCGCGATGACATCCGCCGCACGCTGGTGCGGATCGCCCACGAGATCGTCGAGAAGAACCCCGACGGCGCCGTGGCGATCGTCGGAATCCATCGTCGCGGCGCCATCCTCGCCCAGCGGATCCATGCGCTCACCAGTGAGCTGCTCGAGACCGCCGTCCCGCTCGGCGACGCGGATATCTCCTTCTACCGCGACGACTTCGCGATCCGTCCAAGCGCGCCCGTCGTCCACGCGACGCATCTGGAGTTCCCGATCGAAGGTCGTACGATCGTGATCGTCGATGATGTCCTCTACACGGGTCGCACGGTCCGCGCCGCGATCGGCGAGATCTTCGACTATGGCCGGCCGGCCCGCGTCCAGCTCGCCGTGCTGGTCGACCGCGGCCACCGCGAGCTGCCGATCCGGCCTGACTACGTCGGCAAGAATCTGCCCACCTCCCACGACGAGCGCGTCAACGTGCGCGTCGCGGAGGTCGACGGCGTCGACGAGGTCACGATCGGGCCGGCCGGCAAACCGAAGCGGGCGGCGGCATGAGCCCGCGCCACCTGATCTCGATCGACGACCTCGACCGCGCCGGGATCGAGCGCATCCTCGACCGCGCGGAGTCCTTCGCCGAGGTCTCGGGTCGCGAGATCAAGAAGGTTCCCGCGCTGCGCGGCCGGACGGTGGTCAACCTGTTCTACGAGGCCTCGACGCGGACCAGCTCGTCGTTCGAGCTCGCCGCCAAGCGCCTCTCGGCCGACGTGGTCTCCGTCCGCTCGGCCGGATCCTCGGTCGACAAGGGCGAATCGCTCAAGGACACGATCCAGACGCTCTCCGCCTATGACCCGGCGGCGATCGTGATCCGCTCCCAGTACGCGGGCGCGGCGCAGCTGGTGGCCGGCTGGACTCCAGCCGCCGTGATCAACGCCGGAGACGGCAAGCACGAGCACCCGACGCAGGCACTGCTCGACGTGTTCACCCTGAGGCGCAGGCTGGGCCAGCTCGACGGCACCCGGATCTGGATCGTCGGCGACGTCCTGCACTCCCGCGTGGCGCGCTCCAACATCCTCGCCTTCAAGCGAATGGGAGCGGAGGTCACCGTCGCCGGGCCGCCGACCTTGATCCCGCGCCACATCGAGGACCTCGGCTGCCAGGCCAAGGCCACCCTCGATGAGCTGCATAAGGCCGATGTCGTGTACGTGCTGCGCATGCAGCACGAGCGAATGCGGGAGGCGTTCGTGCCCTCGCTGCGCGAGTACGCGGCCCGGTACCAGATCAGCACGGCGCGGTTGACCCCGGGCCAGCTGCTGATGCACCCGGGCCCGGTGAACCGCGGCGTCGAGCTGTCCTCTGACGCGATCGACTCCTCACAGGCCCTGATCGGTGAGCAGGTCAAGGCCGGGGTGGCGGTGCGGATGGCCGTCCTCTACGAGCTGCTCGCCGCCTCGCCGGTCCTGGCGGCGGTGGCATGAGGCGCCTCTACCAGCGTCAGGCGGAGCCGGCGGAGCTGCTGCTTCGCGACGCCCACGTGCTCGACCCGCGGGCCGGCCTCGACGAGCCGCGCGACGTGCTCATCCGCGGCGGGGAGATCGCCGAGCTGGGTCCCTCGGGCTCGCTCAGCGCCCCTCCCGGCGCCGAGGTCATCGACGCGGCCGGCAAGCATGCGTTCCCGGGCTTCGTCGACCCGCACGTGCACCTGCGGACGCCCGGCCAGGAGTACAAGGAGACGATCGGGACCGGCACCGCGGCCGCCGCCGCCGGTGGCTTCTGCTGCCTGATCGCGATGCCGAACACCGCCCCCGTCGTCGACGAGGCAGCCATCCTGCGCTCGCTCGCCGGCGTCGCAGAACGGGAGGCGCTCGTGCCGGTGGGCTTCCTGGCCTCGATCACCCGCGGTCTGGAGGGCAACGTGCTCACCGAGATGGCGGAGCTGCGCGACGCGGGCGCGCTCGGCTTCACCGATGACGGCCGTCCGGTCGTCTCGGCCGGGATGCTGCGCAAGGCGCTCCAGTACCAGCGCTTGTGCGGCGGGGTGGTGGCCCTGCACGAAGAGGATCCGGCGCTCTCGGGCGACGGCGTGATGCACGAGGGAGCTGTTTCGGCCCGGCTGGGGATGGCCGGGATCCCGTCGGTGTCGGAGTCGACGATGGTCGCGCGCGACGTCGCCCTCGCCGCCTATGAGGATGCGCGGGTGCACTTCCAGCACCTCTCGTGCGTGGAGTCGGTCGAGGCCCTCGCTCAGGCCAAGGCCGCCGGCGCCCGGGTCAGCGGAGAGGTGTGCCCGCACCATCTGACGCTCACCGACGACGTCGTGCGCACGCTCGACAGCCGCTTCAAGATGAACCCGCCGCTCCGGTCCGAGGCCGACCGGCGGGCGCTGATCTCGGGACTGACGAGCGGCGTCATCGACTGCATCGCCACCGACCACGCGCCGCACGCCCGCCACGAGAAGGAGGTCCCGTTCGAACAGGCGCCGATGGGCACCATCGGTCTGGAGACGGCGTTCGCGGCGCTGTTCACCGAGCTGATCATGCCCGGGGAGATCGAGCTGGCCACGGTGATCGAGCGCATGACCGCGGGCGCAGCGCTCTACGACCTGCCGACCCCCCTGATCGCTCCGGACGAGCCCGCCAACCTGTGCCTGGTCGATCTGGAGGCGCGCTTCGAAGTCGGCGCGCACGGCTACGCGAGCCGGTCGGCCAACTGCTGCTTCCACGGGCGCACGTTCCACGGCCGGGTGGCTCTGACCGTCGCGGCGGGCGCCGTGGCGTTCCGCGCGCCGATGCTCGCCGAGGCCGGCTTCATCGCGTGAACGCGCACGCCGCCACCGCCTACGTCCTGCTCGAGGATGGGGCGCGCTTCGACGGGCTCGCCTGCGGCGGCGAAGGGCACGCCGTGGGCGAGATCGTGTTCACGACCTCGATGTCGGGTTACCAGGAGGCGATCACGGACCCGAGCTACGCCGGTCAGCTGATCACCTTCACGTACCCTCACATCGGCAACTACGGGGTCTCCGATCAGGCGCTCGAGTCCGATCGGATCCACGCTCGCGCCGCGATCATGCGCGCCGCCGTGGACCGCGAGGACGCGCCCGGAGCCGAGCGCGGCTGGCTCTCGTGGCTGGTCGACTGCGGCATCCCGGCGATCACCGATCTCGATACGCGGGCGCTCGTCCGCCACCTGCGCGATGCGGGGTCGATGCTCGGCGGCGTGTTCCCGGCGAGCCTCGCGCCGGCTCGTGCGATGGAGCTGATCGCCGCCGAGCCGGCGATGAGCGGACGCGACCTGGCCCGGGAGGTGACCCCCGCCGAGCGGGTCGTGCTCGAGCCGGCCGGAGAGAGCGCGGGCGCCACCGGCCCTCGCATCGCGGTGATCGACACGGGGGTCAAGCTCTCGATCATCCGCAACCTGCGCGCCCGCGGCGCCACGGTCGAGCTTCATCCCTGCACTGCGAGCGCCGCGGAGCTGCTGGCCGGGGACCCCGATGCGTTCTTCCTCGCCAACGGGCCCGGTGACCCGGCGGCGCTCGACTACGTGGTCCAGACGGTCAAGCAGCTCGTGGGCCGGCGCCCGGTGTACGGCATCTGCCTCGGCCACCAGCTGCTGTGCCGCGCGGTGGGGCTGGAGACCTACAAGCTCCCGTTCGGTCATCACGGAGCCAACCACCCGGTCAAGGACCTGACCACCGGCCGGATCGAGATCACCAGCCAGAACCACGGCTTCGCGGTGCTGGGGCCGAGCGGCGCGCGCACGATCGAGCAGGACGAGCCGGTTCGGTGGGAGACCGACTTCGGCGCCGCCGAGCTGACGCACATCAATCTCTACGACCGGACGGTGGAGGGGCTGCGGCTGCTCGACGTCCCGGGCGCGACGGTCCAGTACCACCCCGAGGCGGGACCCGGCCCGCACGACTCGCTGTACCTGTTCGACCGCTTCGTCGACGAGATCCGGGCCGCTTCGGGAAAGGGTCGGCGAAGCCGACCCGGTCAAGCGAGACCTGATGTCGAGCATTCGTCTCAAGACGCGGCGCCGGATGCCCCGCGGAGGTAAATCGATGCCCCGCCGAAATGACATCCACAAGATCCTGCTGATCGGATCGGGGCCGATCGTGATCGGCCAGGCGGCGGAGTTCGACTACTCGGGCACGCAGGCGTGCAAGGTGCTGATGGAGGAGGGCTACGAGGTCGTCCTGGTCAACTCCAACCCGGCCACGATCATGACCGATCCCGAGGTGGCGACTGCGACCTACATCGAGCCGCTGCTCCCTGGCCCGGTGACGCAGGTGATCGAGCGCGAGAAGCCCGACGCGCTGCTGCCCACGCTCGGCGGCCAGACGGCGCTGAACCTGGCCAAGGCGCTGCACGAGGACGGCACGCTCGCCCGTCACGAGGTGGAGCTGATCGGCGCTGACTACGAGGCGATCGACCGGGCCGAGGACCGTGAGCGCTTCCGCAAGACGATGGTCGAGGCGGGACTTCGGGTCCCGGCCTCGAGGATCGCCCACAGCCTCGATCACGCCCGCGCGGCGGTTCCGGAGATCGGGCTTCCGTTCATCGCCCGCCCAGCGTTCACGCTCGGCGGCCGCGGTGGGGGCGTGGTGCGCCACGAGGCCGAGCTCGAGACGGTCGTCGGCCGCGGCATCGCCGCCTCGCCGATCGGTCAGGTGCTGCTCGAGGAGTCGGTGCTGGGCTGGGGCGAGTTCGAGCTCGAGGTGATGCGCGACCGGGCGGACAACGTGGTCATCGTGTGCTCGATCGAGAACCTCGACCCAATGGGCGTGCACACCGGCGACAGCGTCTGCGTCGCCCCCCAGCAGACGCTCACCGACAAGCAGTTCCAGGCCCTTCGCGACCAGGCGATCGCGGTGATCCGGGCGGTCGGCGTCGAAACGGGCGGCTCGAACGTGCAGTTCGCGGTCAACCCGCGCACGGATGAGATCGTGGTGATCGAGATGAACCCGCGGGTCAGCCGCTCCAGCGCGCTGGCCAGCAAGGCAACGGGCTTCCCGATCGCGAAGATCGCGGCCCGGCTGGCGGTCGGCTACACGCTGCAGGAGATCCCCAACGACATCACGCGCGCGACGCCGGCGAGCTTCGAGCCCGCGATCGACTACTGCGTGGTCAAGTGGCCCCGGTTCGCGTTCGAGAAGTTCCCCGGCGCCGAGGCCGGCCTGACGACGCACATGAAGGCCGTTGGCGAGGTGATGGCGATCGGCAGGACGTTCAAGCAGGCCTTCGCCAAGGCGTTGCGCTCCCGCGAGCTCGATCTGATGCTGGCCTCGCCCGAGGATCCCGAGGCGCTCCTCAGCGCGCTCGAGGCGCCCGGCCCGGAGCGCTTCGACCATCTGCTCGAGGCCATGCGCCGAGGCGTCGACCTCGGCGAGCTGGGGCGGCGCACGAGCATCGATCCGTGGTTCCTGCACGAGCTCTCCGAGCTCGCGATCGATCCCGCGGGGGCGTTCGCGGGCGCGCGGACCTACAGGGCGGTCGACACCTGCGCCGCCGAGTTCGCCGCCCGCACCCCCTACTACTACTCGGGCTGGGAGCGCGCGACCGTCGGCGAACCGGCGCATGAGGTCGAGCGCAGGACACGGCCGAGCGTCGTGATCCTCGGCTCCGGGCCCAACCGCATCGGCCAGGGGATCGAGTTCGACTACTGCTGCGTGCACGCCGCCCAGACCGTGCGCGAGTCCGGTCGGGACGCGGTGATGATCAACTGCAACCCCGAGACGGTCTCGACCGACTACGACACCTCTGACCGGCTCTACTTCGAGCCCCTCACCCTCGAGGACGTGCTTGCAGTCTGCGAGGTCGAGCAGCAGCCGGATGATTCGAGCACCGCGCATTCAGGCGAGGCCGGAGGCCGAGCGCGCGGCATGCTCGAAGGAGTCGTGGTCCAGTTCGGCGGCCAGACTCCGCTCAAGCTCGCCGCCGGGCTGCACGCGGCCGGGGTCCCGATCCTGGGCACGAGCATCGATGCGATCGATCTCGCCGAGGACCGCTCCCGCTTCGGGCCGCTGCTGGATCGGCTGGGATACAGGGCCCCGCCGTACGCGACCGCACAGTCCGCGCAGGAGGCCCTCGACCGGGCTCCCGAGGTCGGCTTCCCGCTGCTGGTGCGACCGAGCTACGTGCTCGGCGGCCGTGCGATGGAGATCGTCTACGACGTCGACGGACTGCGGAGCTACCTGGAGCGCGTCGGCGCCCACGCTCACAACGCCATCTACCTCGACCGCTTCCTCGAGGACTCGATCGAGATCGACGTGGATGCCCTGTGCGACGGGACCGACGTCTGGATCGCCGGCGTCATGCAGCACGTCGAGGAGGCCGGAGTCCACTCCGGGGACTCCGCCTGCGTGATCCCGCCGCACGCGCTGGGCGAGGAGATGCTGACGCTGATCCGGGACCAGACGGCCGGGGTCGCCAGGGCGCTCGGAGTGGTCGGGCTGCTGAACGTCCAGTTCGCGATCCAGGGCAACGGCCTGTATGTGATCGAGGCCAACCCGCGCGCCTCGCGCACGGTCCCGTTCGTGTCCAAGGCGATCGGGCTGCCGCTGGCCAAGCTGGCCACACGGGTGCTGCTCGGAAAGCGGATCGCGGACCTCGAGCTGCCCGAGGACACGACCAACGGGCACGTGTGCGTGAAGGAAGTCGTGCTCCCGTTCGACCGCTTCGCCGGGGCCGATGCGCTGCTGGGCCCGGAGATGCGCTCGACGGGCGAGGTGATGGGGATCGCCCGCGACTTCCCGACCGCCTTCGCCAAGGCCCAGGCGGCCGCCGGGGCGAAGCTGCCCGCGGCCGGCACCGTGTTCCTCACCGTCGCCGACGGCGACAAGGCGGCGGCCACCGGCATCGCCACGACGCTCTACGACCTCGGCTTCCGGATCATCGCCACCAGCGGCACGGCTCAGGCGGTCAGGCGAATGGGCATCCGCGCGGAGACGATCAACAAGATCGGCGAGGGCTCGCCCCACGTCGTCGACTGGATCGAGCGGGGCGAGGTGGACCTCGTGATCAACACGCCCGTCGGCACCGGGGCCCGAACCGACGGCTATGAGATCCGCTCGGCGGCGATTGCGCGCGGGATTCCGTGCATCACGACGATGGCGGGCGGGATGGCGGCAGCCCGCGCGATCGCCGCCGCCCGGCGCGGCGAGCCGGAAGTGCTCTCCCTTCAGGAGATCCATTCGCGTCCCAGCACGGTCACGTGAGCGAACGCACCGTGGCGCCGTTCGGGCGGCGAGCCGCCCGCGTCCTCGATCGCCGCCGGTGCGGCTCCTACGTCGTGCTGCGCTGCGCCGACCCCGAGGGCCCGAGGCCGCAGGGGGGTCAGTTCTACATGCTCACTGCCGCCGAGCGGTGGGGAGGAGGGGCCGGGGAGCGCCCGTTCCTGCCGCGTGCGTTCAGCGTGCTGCGGGCGCGGACCGGCCCGGGTGGAACCGAGCTCGAGTTCCTGCTCGAGGACGTCGGCCCGGGGAGCAAGCGGCTGTGCGAGCTCGGCCCCGGCGACGAGCTGCTGCTCCTCGGCCCACTGGGGGCCGGGTTCGAGCCCCCCGCGGCCGGGCGCCGGCCGCTCCTCGTCGGTGGCGGGGTCGGCATCGCTCCGCTGGCCATCTGGCAGGACGAGCTCGGCGCGGCGACGCCCGCGCTGCTGGGCTTCCGGGACGCCGCGCGCGCCAAGGGCGCCGCTCTGCTGCACGCAGCCGTGGTCGCCACCGACGATGGCAGCATCGGCCACCATGGCCTCGTGACCGAACTGCTGGAGGCCGAGCTCGACTCGAGTCCGGCCGCCGTCGTCTACACGTGCGGGCCGCCACCGATGCTGGAGGCCGTCCGCGCGCTGTGCGCCGAGCGCTCGACCGAGGCCCAGCTCGCGCTCGAGTCCGGCATGGCGTGCGGATTCGGGGCCTGCTTCGGGTGCGTGGTGCCCACCCGGACCGGCCTCGTCCGGCTCTGCATCGAGGGACCCGTGATCGACGCCTCGAGGCTCGAGACGGCGATCGTGGCCGGAGCCGGGCATTGAGCGGCATGGCGCTGATGGAACCGGTCGACTTGTGCGGCATCGAGCTCGCCCATCCGGTGATCAACGCCTCGGGCACCTTCGACGCGATCGCCGCTCGCAGAGCATTCGGCGACGCGCTCGCCGAGCAGTTTCCGTTCGCGGCTTTCGTGTCCAAGACGGTCACCCTGGCCCCGCGGGAGGGCAACCCGCCCCCGCGCCTGTGGGAGCTGGCCGCCGGCATGATCAATTCGATCGGCCTTCCCAACAAGGGCCTCGAGCGATACCTGAGCGAGGATCTGCCGGAGCTCACCGGCCTGTTGCCAGTGCCGCTGGTCGTGAATGTGATGGGATTCTCGATCGATGAGGTGGCTCAGCTGGTGAGTGCGTTCGCCGAGCGCGAGGAGGTGGCGGCGCTGGAGCTGAACGTCTCATGCCCGAACGTCGAGACCGGCCTGATGATGGGCGCCGAGCCGGGCGAGGTCTCCGCCCTGCTCGAGCGGGTCAGGCCCCTCACCGCCAAGCCGCTGATCGTCAAGCTGACGCCCAACGCCACCGATGTGGCGGCCGTGGCCCGCGCCGCCGAGGACGCCGGGGCCAGCGCGATCTCGCTGATCAACACGATCCGCGGAATGGCGCTCGACCCCCGCTCCGGGGAGCCCTGGCTGGGGGGTGTCACGGGCGGCATTTCCGGCCCGGCGGTCAGAGCAGCGGCCCTGGCGCAGGTGTATTCGGTGTCACGGGCCGTGAAAATCCCTATCGTGGGCATGGGTGGCATCCAGAGCGGTCAGAATGCGCTCGACCTGCTCCGTTCCGGGGCCACGGTCGTGGCTGTGGGCACGGAGAGCTTCCGCGATCCGGCCGCAGGCGCTCTGGTGGCTCGGGAGCTGGCCGGTCTGGCCGCAAACAGCGATGTTTCTTTCCTTACGTAAGCGACAGGTTGGCTAACAGCTCATGAAAGGCCCTGCAAAACTCCGCTATTCCCGTAACCAGGCTCGACGATGCTCAACCTCAGGTTGAGGTTGAGTAAAATTGCCCCCGAATTTGCAGCCATAGGCCTTGAACGCCCAGCCCGACGATGTAGACTCGCCGCCCATGCCGCTGGTCAGTGAGTCGCCCACCAAACCTGTCGCCGCGCCCGAACGGTCGCTCGTGCAGCGCATGGAGGCCCTCCAGCGCGCCAACGACATCCGTAGCCGCCGGGCTCAGCTCAAGCGCGATCTCAAGGCCGGCCGGCAGCCGATCCACGAGCTGCTGCTGAATCCGCCGGAATACCTGGAAACCGCGAAGGTCTTCGATCTTCTGCTGGCCGTGCCGAAGTACGGACGCGTCAAGGTGAACCGGATTCTGACCCAGTGCCGGATCTCTCCGAGCAAGACGATGGGCGGGCTCTCGCAGCGCCAGCGCACTGAGCTCGTGACGCTGCTGCGCCGCTAGCACCGACCGGGCACAGCCCACCAGCGCTTGGCCAAGGTGTTCGTGATCACCGGACCGTCCGGGGTGGGCAAGGGGACGCTGATCCGCGGGCTGCTGGAGCGCACGCCTGAGCTCGAGCTCTCGGTCTCCGCCACCACCCGCAGGCCGAGGCCGGGGGAGGAGGACGGGATCGCTTATCACTTCCTCACCGACGCAGAATTCGATCGCCGTGTCGACGCAGGAGATTTCGTCGAGCACGCCATATATTCGGGTAACCGCTACGGGACGCTCCGCTCCGAGCTCGAACGGCGCCTGGCGGTGGGGGCGCCGGTGGTGCTGGAGATCGAGGTCGAGGGAGCCCGGCAGGTGCGCGCGGCGATGCCTGCGGCCATTCAGGTGTTCATCGCCCCCCCGTCCCGCGACGCCCTGCGAGCGCGCCTGGTCGGGCGCGGCACCGACGATCCGGACCAGGTCGACGAGCGCATGCGCACCGCCGAGCGGGAGCTCGGCGCCCAACCGGAATTCGGCCACGTGGTCGTCAACGACCGGCTCGAGGCGGCCACCGATGAGCTGGCCCGGATCGTCTCCGGTGCGCTGGGCGGCGAGGCCGGATGAGGACCCCGCTACGCTTTCAGTTCCCATTCACAAAGGAACTCTCTTGATCTCACCCCGCATCGACAAGCTGCTCGAGCACGTCGACTCCGATTACGCGAGCGTGATCGTGGCCGCCAAGCGCGCGCGGCAGATCAACTCGTACTATCACAACCTCGGCGAAGGCACGTTCGACGAGTTCCCGCCGCCGATGGTCGACACGCGCTCCAAGAACTACCTGACGATCGCCCTCGAGGAAGTCGCTCAGGGCAAGATCAAGTATCACTACCGGTAAGGTCGGCTACGCCGACCGGTTAAGCGATGCCGGACGCGGAGCATCCAGGTCGGAACGCGGGGCCGGACGCCCCGCGGAGAGGTCGGCGAAGCCGACCCGGTCAAGCGAGACGGGATGTCGAGCATTCCTGTCAGGACGCGGGGCCGGACGCCCCGCGGGGGTGACCCCTCCGTGGCCCGGTTGCTCCTCGGCGTGAGCGGCGGGATCGCGGCCTATAAGGCGATCGAGACCGCGCGCCTGGCGATTCGCGCCGGGCACTCGGTCCGGGTGATCCAGACACCGACGAGCAAGCGCTTCGTCGGGACCGCTTCGTTCGAGGCGATCACGGGCGCGCCGGTGCTGAGCAGCGAGTTCGAGCCTGACCCGGCGCGCGGGTCCTATCCGGGCGAGCCGCTCCCCGAGCGGGCGCCGATCAACCACCTGGCGCTGGTGGAACGCGCCGAGTTGTTCCTGATCGCCCCGGCGACGGCCAACACGATCGCCAAGCTCGCCCATGGGCACGCCGACAACCTGCTGAGCACCGCGGCGCTGGCCGCCGCGTGTCCGCTCGTGATCGCGCCGGCCATGAACAACCGCATGTACCTGCACCCGGCGACCCAGGCCGGGCTGGAGCTGCTCGAGCGGCGCGGTGTCACGATCATCCCGCCCGAGGAGGGCGAGCTGGCCTCCCACGGCGAGCACGGGATCGGACGGCTGGCCCAGCCGGAGCAGATCCTCGCCGCCTGCGAGCGCCTCCTGAGCGCCGGGGCGAGTCCCGATGGGTGGGCCGGGGTCAGGGTCCTGGTGACGGCCGGCGGCACCCGCGAGCCGATCGACAGCGTGCGCTTCATCGGCAACCGATCATCGGGGCGGATGGGCTATGCGCTCGCGGCCGAGGCGGCCCGCCGGGGAGCCGAGGTGACCGTGGTCGCCGCGAACGTGTCGCTGGCGCCACCACCGGGGTCTCGAGTGATCGAGGTGCAGACGGCCGCCGAGCTCAAGCTGGCCTGCGAGCGGCAGTTCGAGTCCTGCGACGTGCTGCTGATGTCGGCCGCCGTCGCCGACTTCCGGCCCGCCCGTCCCGCGGCCACGAAGCTGAAGAAGGACGCCGAGGCACTCACCAGCATTGAGCTCGAGCCGACCGAGGATGTGCTCGGCGCTCTGTCCGAGCGCCGCCGCCCCGATCAGCTGCTGGTCGGGTTCGCTGCTGAGCACGGCGACGGGGCACTCGAGTACGGGCGCGGTAAGCTCGCCCGCAAACGCCTGGATGCGATCGTGGTCAACGACATCTCGCGGGCGGAGATCGGCTTCGACGTCCCCGAGAACGAGGTCGTGATCCTGTCCGCCTCGGGCGAGCGCCAGGTGGGGAAGACCAGCAAGGAACGCGTCGCGCAGGCGGTGCTCGACGAGGTCGAGACGCTGCGCCGGGAGAGGAAGGGGAGCAATGGAGCCGCCGGAGCCACGACCGCCGGTCGCATCACACGAGTGTGACGCCGCCGCCGCCATCGCGCGGCGGATCGCGGACAACGTCTCGCGCGCCGTGCAGGTGACGCCCGAGACCCTGACCCACGTACTCGTCGCGATGCTGGCGGAGGGCCACGTGCTGGTCGAGGACTATCCGGGAGTCGGAAAGACGGCGCTGGCCCGGGCGATCGCGCGCTCGATCGACTGCCAGTTCGCGCGGATCCAGTGCACATCGGACCTGCTGCCGGCCGACGTCGTCGGCGCCAACGTCTACGACCAGCGCGAGCAGCGCTTCGAGTTCCGCCCCGGACCCGTGTTCGCCAACGTGGTGCTGGTCGACGAGATCAACCGCGCCTCGCCCAAGACGCAATCGGGCCTGCTCGAGTGCATGCAGGAGCGACGCGTCACGGTCGACGTTCACACGCACGAGCTGGCCCGTCCGTTTCTCGTGCTGGCCACGCAGAACCCGATTGAGTACGAGGGCACCTACCCGCTTCCCGAAGCTCAGGTCGACCGCTTCATGGTCCGCATCTCGCTCGGCTATCCCGCTCCGGAGGCTGAGGCGGGAATGCTGGCCGATCACGAGGCCGGAGACAGGGTGCTGGGGCTCGGACCCGTGGTCAGCGCCGGCGAGGTGCTCGCGGCGCAGGACACGGCGGCCCGCGTGCGGGCCTCCGAACCCCTCCGCGACTACATCGTGAAACTGCTCTGGCGCACGCGTGAGGATCCTCGGGTCGATCTCGGCGCCAGTCCGCGCGCGGGGCTGATGCTGCTCCGGGCCGCCAAGGCCAACGCGATGATCCACGGACGCGACCACACGCTTCCCGATGACGTTCAGGCGCTCGCCGAACCGGTCCTGGCCCACCGGCTCGTGCTCGCGCCGGAGGCGGCCCGCGCCGCGGCGGGCGACGTGGTCGCCGATGCGATCTCGGCGGTGCGGGCGTTGTAGTGCGACGAGCGCTCGGCATCGCCGTGGCTGGAGTGGCGCTGACGCTGATCGCCTTTCTGTTCGACACCTCGCCGCTGTTCGTGCTCGGAGCGGGACTCGGCTTGCTCGGAATCGCGACTCCGGCCTGGATCTTCCTGGCCTCGCGGGGCGCCGGCATCGAGCGCCGGCTCGATGACCGCCGAGTGATCGAGGACGAGCCGCTCGAGGCCTTGATCGAGGTCCGCGTGGGCCGCCTGCGCCTGCCCTGCGCCGAGGTGCTGGAACCGCTGGCGACGGGTCCGATCCCGCTCGCGCCTCGTTCCCGGGCGGCCACGATCAGGGTCGTGGTCCGCTTCGATCGCCGCGGACGCCGCAAGCTCGAGCCGCCCTCGCTGATCGTCCACGACCCGCTCGACATCGCCCGGATCGTGCGCTGCGGGGGCGAGCGGCCGCGAGAGCTGATGGTGCTGCCCCGGACGATGCCGGTCAACTGGGCGCAAGGCGCCCGAGGAGACCGCCGCCGCCAGGTCGCGGCCTTCGCGCGCTCGGAAGCGCTGGCGGCCGTCGACCTCGACGGGCTGCGGCCCTACCGGCCGGGAACGCCGGCCTCGCGCATCCACTGGCAGGCGCTGGCTCGAGGCGCCGGCCTGCTCGAGCGGCGTCTGCAGGCAGAGGCTGACACCCGCCCGCTCGTGGTCCTCGACGCCGGCGGCGACGCCCGCATCGAGGACATCGACGCCGCGGTGCGCGCGGCGGCATCGCTGACCCTGGAGCTGGCGCGCGAGGGTGGCTGCGCGCTGCTGCTCCCGGGCGAACGGCGGCCCACCCCGATCGAGCGCGATCTGGCCAGCTGGCCCGCCGCCCACGTGCGGCTGGCGCTGGTGGCCGGCGGCCCGGGATCCCCGGCGCCGATGCTCGGGGCTCAGACGCGCATGGGACCTGTCATCCATGTCGCTGCACTGCCGCTGGAGCGGCTGCCCCCGGCGGTGCTGGGGATCGCTCGGGGCGCGCGTGTGCTCGTGGTCCCCGGGCCCCCGGATGCGGAGCAGCGGGCCGGGGCGCGAGCGCCGGGCTCGAATCGGCCGCTTCGGCCGAGCTTCGAGGTCGCCGGCTGCCGCGGCTACGTGCTGCGGTCACGGCCGGGGGAGCGGGCGGCATGAGCGCCGTCGGCGAGACCGTCACCGTCCTCGGGTCGGGGCGCCCGGGCCGCGCCGGGCGTCACAACTCGAGCGCGGCTCCGCGAACCGCAGCGACGCGTCCGGTGATCAGCCTGGCGGCGTTCGCGGCGCTCGGTCTCTATGGCGTCTCGCGCTGGGCGATCCTGCTCACGCCGAGGCCGACCTCGCGGATGCTGGGGCTGCTCGCGCTCGCGACCTTGACCGCGGGCGTCCTCGGCGGGGCCATGCGACGAGGTCGGGTTCTGCGGGCGCTGTCGTGGGTCGGGGCTGTGCTCGCCTGCCTGGCCGCGCTGGCGCTGGCCGGCGTGCCCGTGTCCCTGATCGTTCACGCGCATCCGCGTGCCATCGCCTCGGGCATCTCCGACGGCCTGGGCGCGCTGCCGCGCGTTCTGGTGCCCTACAACGGCGTCGACCACTGGGTCGAGGTCGTGATCCCGCTCGGCGCCGCGGTGCTGCTGATGGACGGCGCCCTGGTGCTGGCCTTCGCTCCGCGCTCGCTCGGAGACGCGCGCCGCGCGGCGGCCGCCATGCCCCTGATCGCCCTGGCGGTCGTCCCCTCGACCCTGATCCGCCCCTCCGCTCCGTATCTGCACGGCCTGCTGCTGCTCGGCCTGGTCGCCGCTCTGGTCTGGGGCGAGCGGCTGGGCCGCCGGGAGGCGACGGCGGTGCTGGTGACGCTGACCCTCGCGGGGGCGGGCGCGCTGGTCCTCGGCCCGTCGCTGGACCGCCGCCGCCCGCTGCTGAACTACCAGGGGCTGGCGGGGGCGTTCGCGCCGACCAACATCGAGTCCTTCGACTGGTCCCAGCGCTACGGGCCGCTCCACTGGCCCCAGACCGGCCGCCAGGTGATGTCCGTCAAGGCCCTCCATCCGGACTACTGGAAGGCCGAGAACCTCGACGTCTTCAACGGCGTCGACTGGGTCGCGGGATCGCTCGAGTCAGCCGCGGCGATCCCGCCGCCCGACCAGGATGCCATCTCGCGCTGGACGGAGAACCTTCAGGTGTCGATCCAGGGCATGAGGACCACCGACGTGATCGCGGCCGGGTTCACGATCCAGCCGCCCGACCAGGTGCCCCAGGGCGTGATGCCCGGCGACAGCCCCGGCACCTGGATGGCCGCCACCGACCTGCAGCCCGGGGATTCCTACTCCGTGACCACGTATTCGCCGCACCCCACCGACGTCGCGCTGGCGGCGACCGCGGGGGAGGCCTACCCCCAGCTCTATCTCGCCGGCTACCGTGCGATCACGCTGCCGGCCTCAGCCCCCGGAGGCCCGGCGCCGGGGCAGGTGCTGTTCCCGCCGTTCGGCACCCATGCGCCGGTGTATCGCGTGGCCGGAACCGCGAGCGCGGACGGCGCGGCCGAGATGCAGGCCTCGCCGTACGCGGGCGCGTACGCGCTCGCGCAGCGACTGGCCAAGGGCGCCAGGACGCCAATCGCGTTCGTCAACCGAGTGCAGCGGTATCTCGCGCACGGCTTCGTCTACCGCCAGAACGCGCCCCGCCACCGGTATCCGCTGGAGAGCTTCCTGTTCCACGACAAGCTCGGCTACTGCCAGCAGTTCTCGGGCGCGATGGCGTTGCTGCTGCGCATGGGAGGGGTCCCGGCGCGGGTGTCGGCCGGATTCACCAGCGGCACCTACGATCAGAACCTTCACCAGTGGGTGGTCCTCGACCTCGACGCCCACGCCTGGGTCGAGGCCTGGTTCCCGCGCTACGGGTGGGTCCGCTTCGATCCGACGCCCGCGGCGGCGCCTGCACTGGGAGGCCGCGGCACGCTCATCACGCCGCACGTTCCCTCCGGCGGTGCGGCCAACGCGGGTCAGCTGCACCGGGGAATCCACGACATCCCCGCCCCGTCCCGCGCCGGGGCCGGGGGCGGCGGATCATCGGTCCCCCTGATCTTGGGCGCCCTGGCGCTGCTGGGCGCGCTGGCGGCCGTGGCGGTCCTGGCCGTGAAGCGACTGCAGGGCGGGCACGAGGATCCGGTCGTCTCAGAGCTCGAGCGCGCCCTCGCCCGCAGCGGCCGGCCGCTGGCTCCCGGCACCACGCTGCGGGAGCTCGAGCACCGCTTCCGCTCCTCGCCGGGCGCAGCAGGCTACGTCCGGGCGCTGCGACTCGAGCGCTATGGCGGCGCCGGCGAGCCGCCGACTCGGGCGCAGCGGCGTGCGCTGCGTGCCCGGCTGGCCGAGGGACTCGGCCCCACGGGTCGCCTGCGGGCGTTGTGGGCGCTTCCGCCGTGGCGCGCTCCAGGGAGCCTGACGGGCTTGCGGTCCGTCCTAAAATCGAATCATGGACGACGTGTATGAGCTGTTCCGGCGCGGGACCGAGCTGCTCGAGGCCGGGCATCACCACCAGGCGACGATTCCGCTCTCCCGGGCGCGTGACCTGGCGCCCGACAAGAGCTCGATTCGCGAAGCGCTGGGCCGGGCCCTGTTCCACACCCAGCGCTACGAGCAAGCCGCGGCCGAGTTCCAGGCCGTGATCGATCGCGCGCCGACCAACGACTATGCGCTGTTCTGCCTGGGGCGCTCGCTACAGCAGCTCGGCCGCCACGCCGAAGCCCGCCAGCCGCTGGTGCTGGCGGCCTGCCTGCAGCCCGCCCGGCGCGACTACCGGCTGTACCGCGACCGCGCAAGAGCGGCGGCCGCGGGCTCGTGAGCGAGCGGGCTCGCAGGCCGGTTTGCAGCACCGTTGCGCCCCGTGCAGGCCCGCTGCCTCGGTGCTACCCTGCAACCACAGCTTTCGCGCCGGGACGATTCCCGGTGGACGTACCGAAAGTGGGCGCCCGCCCGCTTTTTTTTATGACTTTTATGAACACGGGAGGTGACAGTGAGCGCGCTTCAGACGGAGATCGAAGCTCGGCTGCGAGAGGCCGAGCCCGAGGTCGAGGTGCTGCTTGCCG
>Ga0209839_10000344_pt1 | contig 24219 bp, 21 predicted proteins | sample OrgsoiDNA2013050_FD_185800 | JGI IMG/M metagenome (GOLD analysis project Ga0209839, IMG submission 185800) | Permafrost soil microbial communities from the Arctic, to analyse light accelerated degradation of dissolved organic matter (DOM) -... | ecosystem: Environmental > Terrestrial > Soil >... | reverse complement strand
CCGCAGGAAGCCCTCGACACCGCCTGCACCGTTCACCTCGCCGGCCTCGGGCACGAACCCGACTCCGAACCCGCAACGAACTTACGGGGCTACCCACTAAGCCATCGGCCTGCCGCAGCCGATGCCCGCCACTCCCCCCGGCCGTACATGCGCCGGATAGTGCCCCCACCTTGGAAATCCGATCTGCACGGCCATCGTTCACACCCCGCCAAAGATTCCCGGGCCAGCCCGGGACCGGTACGGCAGGACCGGTCCGCGCGGTCCTGCCACGCTCCCGCCACTGTCCGCTGGCAGGCCCGGCTCCTGCGAAGAGGCAAGCGGCGCGAGGACACCGCAGCCACCTGGCGCGCCGCATTACATGACGAGCCATCCGGCCAGCGATCTGCTAGCCAGCAAGGCTGATGACCGCGATCGACCTGTGAGGTACCCCCGGAGCTACCGGCCATCGAACTCCCGTGGACCCGCGCCGCCACCGGGCGCAGGTAAGCAGGCAAACCAGGCGAACGCGCGGGACACAGCGAGGTATACGAGGCGGAAGAGCACGCTCGCTGAGGGTAGGAGCCCAGCTCGGCTGCTCTGCACGAGCTCCGGCACCCGACATGATCGGCGCCGGGGTGAAGGCGAAGACTTGGTGCTCCAGCCTGTCCAGTCGCGCGCGTCAGCGGCCGGGAAGCCGCTGACCGACAGCGAGCTGACGTTCATCGCCAGCTACCCACGTGAGCTGTCGCTGCTGTACCCGGGACTGCTCAGCTAGCGGGCCGGGAGCTGGCGGCGTGGCACAGCCCCGCCGCCCGTCCCGGCGAGCTGATCACGTACAGGCCATGCCGTTGACGCTGAAGCTGGTGGGTGAGGCGTCCTTAGCGGCCCAGCTGCCCTGGAAGCCGAACGGCTGACTGCCGCCGGGCGGGATGGTGGCGTTGTAGCCCAGGTTCGTGACCGTGACGCTGGCACCGGTTTGCGTGACGGCCGCGTTCCACGCGTTGGTGATCTTCTGGTCGCCGGGGAAGGTGAAGGTCAGCGTCCAGCCGCTGATCGTGGACGAACTGTTGCTGGTGATCGTGACGTTGGCCGTGAACCCCCCCTGCCAGTTGCTGGGGGCGTAGGTGACCTGGCAGCCGCCAGTGGCCGACTGGGTGATCACGAGATTGGCGGTGGCCGTCGCTGCCGCTTCGGTAACGCCGTTCACATACACGTTCACGGTCGCCTGGATGCCGGTGGCCTGGCAGCTCGCGATCGGGTCACCCAGCCCAAGGGTTGCGGTGGAGGTGCCTCCCGGCGCCATCGAGTAGTTGAAGGAGACTGGGTCCATCACTGGGCAGCCTGGCGGCTGGCCCGTGCCTGCCCAGGTGAACTTGGGGTACCAGGCGCTCGACCCTTGCACGGTCTGGTTGGTGCAGTTCCGCAAGACCAGGGTCAGCGTGGACGTCTGGCTCGCCGGGACGGTGCCCGGGCTGAAAGAGAACTGGTTAATGGCGATTCCGTTGGTACACGCGGCGTTGAACTGCAAAGTGGCCGTGACGGTCGTGACCGTCCCAGCGCCGTTCACGTTCACGTTCGCGCTGATCTTGAGCGCGGTGGGCTGGCATCCGGGGAAGCCGGGGCCCCCGTAGCTGTTGGTGAGGGTGTAGGTGCCCCCCGGAGCGATCGCGTAGGAATAGGGGACCGGGTCGAGGACCGGGCAGCTTTGCCCGGTGTACTGCCCGTACCAGGCGGTCGACCCTTGGATGGTCTGGCTGGTGCAGTTCTGCAGGACCAGAGTCAGAGCGGAGTCGGACCCGGGCGGGACGCTGGGCGGGTTGAAAGCGAACTGGCTGACGGCGACTCCACCAGTACACGCCGCCGTCGTGGCCGCGTTCGCAGCGCTTGGGACCAGCATCGCCGCTAGCGGCACCACCACCGTGGCGACGGCGGCCAACAATAGCCTGCGCAACATGAGCCTCTCCCCACTGACGCTGTGGAGTGCCCGGCCGACGGTCCCGCGGGCGCGGCCATCTCACGCCGGTATCGGGCGATGGCGTCAGTGTAAACAGGGGGCCGGACGGTACAACGGCCCTGCCGCTACGGAGCGGACATATACCTGATCAGAGAGAGGTAATCCAACCGGTTCGGGCTGTAACTTTCACGCCGCCGCCCGGTGCTTTCGCCGAGGGCGCATGTCCGCTTGCCCGACGCGCGGCCGTTCAGTACATCTCGACCGCACCCTCGACGCAGTCGGGCCGAGGCTGAAGCAGCTGCGGATGCACCGCGAGATCACCCTCACCGACCTCGCAGCAGAGACCGGCATCTCCATCAGCACGCTGTCGAGGCTCGAAGCAGGTCTGCGACGCCCCACCCTTGAACAGCTGCTCCCGCTCGCCCGCGCCTGCGGAGTCACTCTCGACGAGCTTGCCGGCGCGCCACCAACCGGGAATTCCCCTTACTCGCCGATCTGGGGGCATCCAGTCATACAAGTTCGTCCTCCCCACCGGGAGCGACGACGCGGAACCCGCCCCTCGGACCCACGAGGGCTACGACTGGGTCTATGTCCTCAACGGCAGGCTCCGCCAGGTCCTCGGCGAACACGACCTCATTCTCGAGCCAGGGGAGGCCGCCGAGTTCGACACCCGCACCCCGCACTGGTTCGGGGCTACCAGTTCCGGTCCCCGTCGAGTTCCTCAGCCTCATCGGCAAGCAAGGTGAACGCGCCCACGTTCGCGCAGCCCCGAAAGCGGATCTGCCTGAGTGACGCCAGGCGGATGACCGCAAGGCTCCTGGGCGTTGCCGGCGGGCGCAGGGTGGAGCGCCCGGGCCGGCCAGGGCAGCCCGGCGAGCGGGATGATCCCGGCCAAAGTCAGCGGTCCGCTGCGGGAGTGGTGATGGTCATCCAGCGCTGCGGCCCGGGCAACGGCACGAAGCCGCAGTCGGCGTAGATCCGGTGGGCGTCCGTGGTGGCCAGCACGATGCGGCCCAGCCCCTGGAGGTCGGGGTGGCCGAGCACGGCCCGCACGAGCTGGTGACCGAGCCCGTGACCGCGATGGTCAGGCAGGACGTAAACGTCGGTCAGCCACGCGAACGTGGCCCTGTCGCTGACGACCCGGGCAAAGCCCGCCTGGGTGCCGTCACGGTAGAGGCCGAAGTTCAGGGAACCGGCGATGGCCCTGACCAGCACGTCGCGCGGGATGCCCGGCGACCAGTAGGCATCCCGGGCGAGAAAGGCGTGGATGGCGCCCACGTCGAGCCGGCCGGGATCATCGTCGATTTCGTAGCCATCGCGCGTAACCAGCATGACAGCCATCGTAGGATCCCCATTGTCGCCCGCCACGTGGACCGCGGCGGGCGTATACCGCCAGCCAGCCCCGCGGAGATGATGATCAGGCGAGCCGCTGAAACAGGCCTGGAGTACATCACCAGACCTGGTCGGCCAGGCGATCACGCCGTTGTCTATCAACGCCTCATGGAGGGCGGGAGCGTCGAGCTGCGCAGCTGTTCGCAGCGCCCAGATCCCGAGCATCCCGCGGGCCTCGAGGCTGTGCTCGGCGTCGACCAGAGAAGCCAGTCCCTTGCCCAGCCGCTCACCGATGCGCGCAGCCCGTTCGAGCAAGCGTTCTGACTCAAGGATGTCCAGGTTGGCCAGCGTGGCGGCTGCAGCGGTCGGATGTCCGCTATAACTGGGCCCGTGTCGCAGCAGAGCGCTCGGGCAGGCGTCCGAACCCGCAGATGACTTCATCGAGCACGAGGTAGGCGCCCCAGCGGTAGCAGCGTTCCCGCAGCGCGTGCAGGTACTCTCGCGAGGCGGGATAGACGCCTGCAGCGCCGATAACGGGCTCGGCGACCACTGCCGCAACCCGCCCTTGCGTGCTCTCAGCCACCCGGTCCAGAGCATCCAGGTCATCATGGGGTACCTGGACGACGTCACCGACAAGAGGTCCACCCCAGCTCGAGCAGCGACACGGCGCCCAGGCCGAGAAACAGGCCGTTGAGCGCGGCTTTGGCTTGGGAACGGGCCACGAGCGCGTCGGAGGGTTGGGCGACGTCGACCTGGTTGGGGTTCTCGGGGTTGGCGGTGGCGGCTAGCACGGCGTGCACGGCGTCGACCTGGTCGGTGGCCGCGCGCAGGTAGATCTCGGACGGGTGGCCGCCGAAGCCGAGATAGGTAGGTAGAACCACTGGCCGCCGATCCAGATTCGCTCCCCTGGATAGAGCCGGTCGATGCCCAGCCGCTGAGCCGCGGTCGCGCCGAGCACCGCGACCGGCTCACGCGCGGTAGCGGCGTTGAGGTAACGGCCTCGGGACACGCTGGTGCCGACCGTGGCGGGCAGGCCGAGGCTGGTGGCCTGCACCGAGAGAGCGTTGGAATTGACCGGCGGAATGAACGGGTTGCGGTAGGCGTGCACGTCGTTGACGGTGCCGGTGTATTGGACGGCGGTGACCGGGCCGGTGCGGGCGATCATCCCCGGTGCGGCGGTGGGTAGTTCGGCGGTTTGGCCGGTCAGGGTTTGGCCGTTGGTGGCGGTGAGCAGGTTGGTGCCCAGTTGGTCGATCTCGGCCAGTAGCTCGGCCTGCGAGGAGGACGAGAGGCCGAGTACGGCGACGATCGCGGCGACGCCGATGGCGATGCCCAAGGCCGATAGGGCGGCGCGCAGTTTGCGGGTGCGCAGCCCGACGCCGGCCAGCCGGGCCAGATCCGCCGCCCGCAGCCTGCGTGGGCCGAGCGGGGCGGTCATGCCCGGCTCCCGGTGTGGGCGGGGCAGGCGGTGTCGGTGACGATGCGCCCGTCCAGCATCTCGATGCGCCGGGGAAACTGGGCGGTGATGGCGTGGTCGTGGGTGACCACCACGATGGTGGCGCCAGCGGCGTTGAGGTTTTCGAGCAGGGTGATGATCGCCTGGCCGGTGGCGCTGTCGAGGTTGCCGGTGGGTTCGTCGGCGAGCACGATCGCCGGCGCTCCGACTAGGGCGCGGGCGATGGCCACCCGCTGCCGCTGGCCGCCGGACAGCTGGGTCGGCCGGGCGTGCGGGCGGGTGTCGAGGCCGACCAGGCGCAGCGCTTCGCGGGCCCGCTCTCGCCGCTCGGCCGGTCGTGCTCCGGTGTAGAGCAGTCCGTCGACGACGTTGTCGAGCACGGTGGCGTGCTCGGCGAGGAAGAACTGCTGGAACACGAACCCGATGCGGGTGGCACGCAGCGTGGCCAGCTCCCGGTCGGACAGCCGACCTCGTATTCGTCACCGACCACTTTCCAGCCGCAGGTCGCGCCGCCCGGATCGGTGGGACCGCTGCTGACGGTCCCACCGATGCCGGGGTTAGCGGTCAGAGTTAGCGGGCGGTCAGAGTTAGCGGGCGGTCAGCGGTGTCGGGGTTGTCGCGGGCGCGATCCGGGGAGCCGCGGCGCTGCCGGAGGCCGCGGCGGTGTGGGTGCCACCAGTGACGGCAAGGCCACCGCTGGGGGCGTACATGGCCTGGTCGAAAGTGGAGCCGGTAGGGGCGTTGGAGACCGCGATGATGGGGTAGGCGTTGCCGCCGGCCAGCACCGAGGTGGAGATGTAGTCTCCGAACATGCGGCCTTCGGAGGTGTTCGGCAGCCAGGACAGCGTCATCGGGCCGGCGAGCTGGGTCGCTGCGCTCCAACTGGCGCCCCCGTTCACCGAGGAGATGAAGCCGACATCGAGCTGGCAGGTCGACGCTGAGCACGACGCGGTCGGGTAGTAGTAGTAGGTCAGGCCGATGCGGGCACCGGCGCCGGAGGTGGAGCGGTCCACAGCGAGGCCCGGCACGAAGTGGTCGACGGTGCTGGAGGTGGCGTCAATGGGCACCCGGGTAGGCGCCGCCCAGGTGGTTTCGCTGGTGGACTTGGCGATGATGATGTCGTTGCTGGGGCAGCCGGAACGGAACCGGCAATCGGCCCACGCCACGTAGACAGTGCCGGCGGCGTCTGCCTCAGCCGAGGGCAGCGGCGACTCGCGAAGCGATCCGGCCACCGTGTGGTGGCTGATGCTGGAGACCAGCACGGTGGAATTCCAGGAGGCGCCCCCGTTGGTGGTGCGGAAGGAGCGGATCGTACCGGCGAGCGACTCATATGGGACCAGCACGTCACCGTTGGGCAGGACGACGGGCTGGCCGCCCAGACCGGTGTGGCTGCCGCCCGGTGCCAGGGCCGCGCCCCAGCTGGCGCCGCCATCGGCGGAGGTGCGCATCCGCATCGAGTCACCTGAGCTGGTGATGTCGTACTCGGCGTAACAGTTTCCGTAGTGCGGGCTGGCGGTGGTGTCGTCGCAGACGATCCAGTTCTTGTCGTTCGACCCGGTCGCGGTCGTCACCGGGTTGCTCCACGTCAGGCCGCCGTCGGTAGAGCGGCTGGTCAGCACAGCCACAGACGAGCCACTGATGCCCAGCGAGGAAATCAGCCACACATTATGACGGGCGTCGTAGGCCACCGATGCGTCGCTGGCCTGCCCGAAGGAGCCGCCGCCGTTGGTGGTGATGCCGGGCAGATAGCCGTGGGTCCAGGTGGCGCCGCCGTCAGTGGAGGTGGCCCACCCGATGTTGGAGGAGCCGCCGCCGAACACCCGTCCAACCTGGAACGCCGAGACGATCGTGGCACCGAATGCGAACGTGTCGGGTTCGACCTCGGTGTTGTGCTGTGCCTGCGCATCGGCGTAGATGTCGTGGCTGACCTGGGTCACCGTCACATTGGCGTAAGCCGTCGTGCCCGCCAGCAGCGCCAGCGCGACGGCAGCCGGGGCGGCTAAAGAGATAATGCGGGAGACCCGCGCCGGCATCACAGATCGCAGTGAATGCATGGAGGCATCACCTTTCCGGGAGCTGCCGCTAGCGATCAGAACGAACCCAGTCGATCTACCGGATGGATGTGGATCGAGTTCGGTGCAGCGGGTTGTAGTACTCCCGATCGCCACGCTAAACCTGTGCGTGAACATTTACAGCAGCCAAACTGCGGCTATCTGACCCGCCGGCACGCTGGGACGCGGGAAACAGCACACGGGGGCAGTGTTGCATTAGCCGATCGGCGCGTATGACAGAGTGTGCTGACCAGGATGACCGGCTGATCAGATTGCCATCGCGAGCTGGTCGAACGCTTCACGGATCTGGTGGCGGGCGGGTACATCTATGACGAGTTCATAGTGGCCGCGGCGGAGATTCTGCACGAACGCGTGACCGGTGGCCAGGATCCGCGCGGACCGGTGGCGTTTCAGTCCGCGCATCGGCCGCAGCCGGGCGGACAGCACGACGTCGATGACCTGGCCGTGCTGGTCAATGGCCCGGTACAGGTACGTCCACCGGCCCGCGACCCTGACATATGTCTCGTCGGCGAACCACCGGTCACCGGGGGCGTGGCGGCAGGGCCGCGCCGCCTCGCCCGCGGGAGGTGCTGGCGGCGGTGACCTGGTAGCGCTTGCCCCGGTGCATAGCGTGCCGGACGCTCAGAACGTAAGCCCGCCCGTGCCGCCGCGCCCTTGCATTGGAGAAAGCGCCGGCGACCAGCATGAACATCTCGTTGAACGACACCGACCGGGCGACATGGCCGTCCCCGGCCAGCGCCCGCGCGTCATCCACGGACACGGCATGCACCAACCCTGGCCCGCGGCGGGCCCCAGACCACGCAGCCACGCCCGCCAGGTAGTAGCCGCTTCAGGCCAAAGATTAAGATCACGCCGCTCACTTCGCGCCTCGCCCACCGTCTACCGGAAGATGGCATCAGCGAAATGGAGGCGGAAATGGCCGCGCACCCGGGAATCGTCCAGCGCACCGAGCAGCCGTACGCAGCGGTCAGGGCGCTGGTCACAATGCAGACGCTCGGCGAGGTCCTGCCCGCGCTGCACCCAAAGGTACGCCGCTCGCAGGGCGTGCAGCCGGCCGGACAGCCGTTCTGCAAGTACAACGTCATCGACATGGACCGGCAACTAGAGATCGAGGCCGGCTTCCCGGTCGCTGTCCCGGTAACCGGCGAAGACCCGGTGCTCACGGCTTCCCTGCCGGGCGGCCTGTACGCGACCCTGTGGCATACCGGTCACCCGGACGGGCTGGTCGGCGCAACCCGGACACTGCTTGACTGGGCCGCGCAGCAGAGCCTGGCCTGGGACGTCAGCAGCGATGACGCCGGCCTGCGAGTGCCTTCGAAACGTTACCGTCTGCTACTAAGCGCCTGAGCCGGGTTAGGCTGACCCGCGGCCAACTCACTGATGCCGTGGCTTAGGCCAGGGAGACTACGGGTTCGGTGCTGTTGTCAGAGCTGCGGTCCGCGCCGCCGTCGGCGGTGGTGGTACCGCGGGCGGATCGTCTCCGTGCGGGCGGCCGCCGCCCGGCGGCTGGGCCCGGTCCGGAGTAGCGATCAACGCGGCGATGGATCCCACTCCGAAGCCGGCGAACGGGACAGCAAGCAGGAGAAGCAGGTAACCCGCAGCATTGCCGCCAGCGCCCTGTTCCGCGGGCAATGTGGCAGCGTGACTGAGGTGCGGGTACAGCCAGCCAAGCAGCTGGCTGTCGTGCGGCAGCAGGGCGATCGTGGCGGTGCCCAGCAACACCGCGAGCATGGCGCCAGTCAGGCCAGCCACCAGCCCGGCGGCAACGCCTTGGCGTATTCTCGCCTCGCTTTCGGCCGCGCCGTCCGTGCCCGCCCCGTACAGCGCGAACGCCTTCCCCAGCCGAGCGCTAAACCCGGAAGCCGGACCCGCCGCAGGCGGCAGTGCCTGGCCGGACGTGAACCGGCGCGCGGCCAGAACGCCGGCCACCGCCGGCGCAACGAGCACCGCGGTCCAGGCAAGTGCTCCCAAGGCGCCCTGGGGCACCGCCGGCAGCACCCGGCTCGCTTGGTAACGAACCACCCCGAGCGGAAGGAACACGAACACCGCAATGCCGATCGGCAGGCCCGCGGCGATACCGCGGAGCAGGGTTCCCGTCGTCACCGGCGACCGCTGCGCGGTTGCCATGATCACGACGGCCGTGAAGATGGCCATCATCAGCAGGAACAGCGCTTCTCCTGTCCACAGCAGGCCGCCCGCTCCTGGCCCCAGGATCTCTGGGCCGCGTATGCGCTCCACGGACACCTTGCATAGCGTCAGCGCGAGAACCGCTGAGTAGCCTCCGGCCCGGACGAGCCGCTGCGCGCGTCCTGCGCGCGCAGGACCAACGAGCCGGCGCCCGGCTACCCAAAGGCCTACCAGCAGTGCCACGGTCACTAGCAGGCTGACCCTGTTGGCCACCGTCACCCGGTTCACCGCTGACTGTGGCCAGCTCAAGCTGGCGATGCATCCGACAGCTACCGCGAAGGCGCAGATCGCGCCGGCCTTCCGCATGATCATCGACTCCCCCGACACCATTCGCAGTCCGCCACCCAGCCACGCCAGCCGCTGACATCCGGCCGGCACATTCTCGGCTTCCGCGAGGATCGCCTCGGCCCATTCCGTGCGCCCGGCCGGCAGCAGGCGGGCGCACCAGCGCAGGACTGCAGCCGCCGGCCGGCTCAGCCGGTTCTCGGGACCGCCGCCCGAGCCGCGAGCCCGTCTGCCGTCAGCCGGTACAGACGCCGGCGCGGCCGGCCTGGTACATGTTCGTCCTCCCATGAGGCCTCGACCAGGACGCGATCGGCCAGCCGCACCAGGATCGGATACTGAGTGCCCGACTTAAGGCCGGTCTGTTTCGCGAGCGTGTAGCCATGTCGCCAGACCAAAGGCTCGGCGCACAGCGCCGCCAGGACGCAAATCGCCTGGGGCGAGGAGGCACGGCATGAAGCCATGGCGGCAACTCTACTTAGGTAGCGTTTGGCCGTCAACCGGGGAAAGCCACCGCGCGCCGCCGAGCGCTCTGATGCAGGATCAGGTGACCGCGATGCGGGCGCTGAAGCGCGAGCGGAACCAGAAGTTCGGCGCGGGCCAGGTCATCGACATCCTGCTCGCTCGCCGCCGTGAGCGGCGTGGGCGAGGCCAAGCTCGCGCTACGGGCAGCAGATCCTGGACGTGCTCGGCGGCTAGCGCTGAGTACCAGCCAGGCCGCCCTGGTAGGCGAGGACGACCAGCTGAGCGCGGTCGCGGGCGCCGAGCTTGGTCATCGCGTGATTGGCGTGAGTCTTGACGGTCAGCGGGCTGAGCGTGAGGTGCCCGGCTATCTCGGCATTGGACATGCCGGTCGCCACGAGCGCGACGATCTCGCGCTCTCTGTCGGTAAGCGCGTCGAGCAGTCCGGGTGCTGCCGGGCCAGGATCGTTCATCATGAGGAACCGCGTGATCAGCCCGCGGGTCGCGGCGGGAGAGAGCAGGGCGTCACCGCGGGCTACCGTGCGGATCGCCTCGATGAGCACGTCCGGGCGTGATCCCTTGCCGAGGAAGCCGCTGGCACCCGAGCGCAGTGCCTCGAACACGTACTCGTCGACCTCGAACGTGGTCAAGATCAGGACCTTGACGCCGGCCAGGTTCTCGTCGGCCATGATCTGCCGGGTCGCGGCCAGGCCGTCGAGGTCGGGCATGCGGATGTCCATCAGCACGACGTCGGCGCGTGCCTCGCGGGCCAGCCGGACGGCCTGCCTGCCGGTCGCGGCCTCGCCGACCACGCTCAGGTCGGGCGCGCTGTCCACCATCATCCGCAGCCCGGCGCGGATCAGCTCCTGGTCGTCCGCTAGCAGCACCCGGGTGCCGGTTTCGCCGGTCATGACGCCGCGCCGGGCGGAAGCGGCAGCTCGGCGAGGACCTGGAAGCCGCCGCCGCCGCGCGGGCCCGCCGACACCCAGCCGCCCACCGCCCGGGCCCGTTCGCGCATGCCGATGAGGCCGTGGCCGACGGGGCTGTTGCCGATGAGGTCGTTGCCCGACGCGCCCGGGCCGTCGTCTTCGACCGCCAGCGCGAGCACCCCGGGCCGGAACGCGAGCCGTACGGAGGCGGACGCCCCGGCCGCGTGCTTGGCGGTATTGGTCAGCGACTCCTGGATCACGCGGTACGCAGTGAGGTCGACCGCCTCGGGCAGCGGCCGGGCCTGGCCGGTCACGTCGCAGGTCACGTTCAGGCCGGTGGCGGCGAACGAGCCGATGAGCTCGTCGAGCCTGCGGAGCCCGCCGGCCGGCTCGGTGGGCTCGCTGTCGCCCGGCTGCCGCAGCAAACCCACGGCCAGCCTGAGTTCCTCGAGCGCGGCCTCGCTGGCCCGCTGGACGTGCGCGAGCGACTCCCGCGCCTTGTCCAGGTCGGTGTCCAGCAGGTACCCCATCGCCCCGGCCTGGACGCTAATCAGCGCGACCTGGTGGCCCACCGCGTCGTGCAGGTCCCTGGCGATCCGCAGCCGTTCGGAGTGGATGCGCAGCCATGCGTCGTGTTCCCGTTTCTCCTCGAGCATGGCCTTCTGCCCCCGCCGCACTCGGACCGCCTGCCCGGCCGTGGCCACCACCGCGAGCGCCGGAATCACGCCCAGGTCAGACGGGCGAGCCTTCGCGGGCAGGTCGAACAGCAGATCGCCGACGCCGACCACGCCCATGGCCGCCATGGTGGCGATGATCGCCGGCGTCAGCTCGCTGCGCAGCCAGAACACCAGCACCGCCACGAGCAGCACGGAGCCGATCAGGTCAAGCCGCGCTCCCGCGGCCAGCGATATGAATGCGCCGGCGGCCGGGACAGCCACAAGGAGCCACGCTGGAAGGGCCGCGACTGCGATCGCGGCGAAGCTGACGTAGGTCACTGCGGCGATCGTGAACTCGGCCGGCGACAGCGAGGCCGGGTCCTTTATCAGGGGGGATATCGTCGCGCAGCCGAACAGCACGACGGTTCCGATGACCACCGCCAGCGTGCGGTGCCCGGCGATCGCTCGCTGACACCAGTCCCGCACCTGGACGGCCCGCATCCGGGCGACTAAGGGTCCCACGAGACGACAGTAAGGAGCGCCCGGCCCGGCCGCAAGCAAACTACCGCGGACGCAGTAGGCCCGTGCCGCCCGTGCCTGTAGCCGTGGTAGCCGGGCCGCCAGGCTACTGCCTCCGTGGCGGCCGAAGTCGCTGCGCCCGGCCGAAGACAGCCGCCCCCGGGCTGGCGAACGATGGACACCGCCCGAACCCGCTTAACCCCCCGGAGGTTTCCATGTCTGCCATCGCGCGGTGGTGCATCAGCCACCGATTCGTCGTCATCGCGGCCTGGGTAATCGTGCTGATCGGACTCAGCGCGCTCGCTCAGGCCGCCAAGAGCGATTACAACAACTCCTTCTCGGTGCCCGGCACCGGCTCGACCACGGCCCAGCAGCTGCTGGCCCGGACGGTCCCGGCACAGTCCGGTGACTCCGACACGATCGTCTGGCGGGTGCGCACGGGAACGGTCCGCGACCCCGCGGTCGTGGCCCGGATGAGCGGGGTGCTGAACCGGATCTCCACCTTCCCCGAGGTCGCCGCCGTGACCAGCCCGTACGGCCCGCACGGCCCGCACGGCGCCGGGCAGATCAGCCACGACGGCCGCATCGCCTACGCCACCGTCGGCTTCACCCGCCCGGCCGGCAACCTGGCCAGCGCGGACGTCACCCGGGTGATCGACGCTGCCGATGCCGCGCGCGAACCGGGACTCGACGTCCAGCTCGGCGGCCAGGCCATCTACAGCACCGAGCAGCCGCCGCTGTCGGTCAGCTCGGCGGTCGGGGTGCTCGCCGCCGCGGTCGTGCTGTTCATCGCGTTCGGGTCGCTGCTAGCGATGCTGCTGCCCCTGGTTACCGCGACCGCCGGGGTGGTCAGCGGGCTGATGGGGATCATCCTGCTGACGCACGTCATGAAAGTCATTAACCTCGCCCCGATCTTCGGCGCGCTCATCGGGCTCGGCGTCGGCATCGACTACGCGCTGTTCATCGTCACCAGGCACCGGCGCGGCCTGGAGGCCGGCCTGAGCCCGCGGGACGCCGCGGTCACGGCGATCGACACCTCGGGCCGCGCAGTCCTGTTCGCGGGCGGCACGGTGTGCATAGCGCTGCTCGGCATCCTGGTCCTCGGCTTCAGCTTCTTCAACGGGCTGGCGATCGCCTGCGCGCTCACCGTGACCTGCACCGTGCTCGCCGCCGTGACGCTGCTACCTGCCCTGCTCGGCGTCTTCGGCCCGCGCGTGCTCAGCCGGCGGCAGCGACGCCGCCTCGGCGCCCAGCTCCCGGCGAGCACGGCGGGCGGGGGCGCGTGGACGAGGTGGGCGGCCACCGTGCAGCGGCGCCCCGCCGCGCTGGCGGCCATGGCCGCGGCCGTGATGCTGGCGCTGGCCGTTCCCGTGCTGCACCTGCGGCTCGGCATCTCCGACCAGGGCAACGACCCCACGTCCAGCACCACCCGGCAGGCCTACGACCTGCTCACCGACGGCTTCGGCCCCGGCTTCAACGCTCCCCTGGTGCTGGTCGCGCAGCCCGGCTCGCCCGCCGGGGCGGCCTCGCTCAGGGCCCTCGAAACGCGGCTGCCCCACGTCGGCGACGTCGCCAGCGTGCGCACGATCGCGGCGGCCTCTGGCACGGAGGTCATCCAGGTAACGCCCCGGACCTCGCCGCAGGCCCCGGCCACCTCCGCTCTGATCAGCTCCCTGCGCGGCAGCACGATCCCGGCCGCCGAGCGCGGGACGGCGCTGCGGGTCTACGTCGGCGGCGTCACCGCCACGTACGCGGATTTCACCGCGGCCGTCATCGCCAAGCTGCCCTGGTTCCTGCTCACGATCATCGGGCTCAGCTTCCTGCTGCTCGTGGTCGCGTTCCGCAGCCTGCTGATCCCCGCGACCACCGCGGTGATGAACCTGCTCGCCGCGGCTGCCTCGTTCGGGGTGCTGACCGCGTTCTTCCAGTGGGGATGGGGAACCAGCGCGTTCGGCCTGGGCGCGGCCAGCCCGGTCGAGGCGTTCCTGCCCGTGTTCACGCTGGCCATCCTGTTCGGCCTGTCCACGGATTACCAGGTGTTCCTGGTCAGCCGGATGAACGAGGAATGGGCACGCAGCAAGGACAACGGGCGGGCCGTCCGCACCGGACAGGCAGGCACGGCCCGGGTCATCACCGCGGCGGCGACGATCATGATCTGCGTGTTCGCGGCGTTCTCGCTCATGGGCCAGCTAGCGGTCGCCGAGTTCGGCGTAGGCCTTGCGGCCGCGGTCGCACTGGATGCGTTCATACTTCGAACGGTCCTGGTGCCGGCCGTCATGCACATGTTCGGCAACGCCAACTGGTCACTGCCTGGATGGCTCGACCGGCGGCTCCCCCACCTGGCCATCGAGCCCCGCAAGGAGACGCCGGTCATCCGTCCTGACGGGCCCGCCAGCCCGGACCCGATGGCACTGATGGCCCTCTGACCACGTCGGCGAGTGGCCCCGGCCCGTGTTGCCCCACGGGATCGGGGCCATCGTCATCGTGACGCAGGGGTAAGCGGGCTGAAGCTGACGCCCGTCAGCCTGGCGGATGCCTCCCACAGGCGGTGCCGGGGTCGAGCGCCCGCCGGGGAGGTTGTGCCGGAGCGGGCCTGGCGCGCTTGTGGCCCGGTCCGCCCGGCGCGACGTACTCCCCGCCGCGAATACCCGTTGCCGCGGCCGCGTACAGCGTCGGCAGGCAACCTTCTCCAGGTACCTGTCCGAACAGGCGCTGGACGGCGACGGCCGCGAGCTCCCCCGGACCGGGCCGCCTGCCCCACTGATCCCGCTTGTAGCGCAGCAGGCTGGTCTTCACGATTCCCGGGTTCACCGCGACGCTGACCAGCTGCGCGCCGGCCGCCTTGGCCCGCCGATCCAGCTCGATCGCGAACATTAGGTTCCCGAGCTTCGACGCCGAGTACGCGTCGACGAACCGGTACCGGCCCTCGCTGTTCAGGTCGGCGAGGTCGATCCGGCCCTGGGCGGCCACGCTGCTGGTCAGCGTGATGATCCGGGCGCCGGGCCGGGACAGCAGGGCGGGCAGCAGCTGACCGGTGAGCGCGGGCTTCTCGTGGTTCTCAGGCCGTGGCATTGGGCTCGTGTCTCAAGGGAGCGGCATTTCCTGGCTCTGCGACACCGTGGCGTATTCGGCGGCGAGGATCGCGGCACGCTCCTTCACGAATGCCTTGCGGCGCAGGACCAGGCGCCGGAACCCGGCCGTGCGGCGGCGCCAGTCTGCCTGCCCGCCTTCGCGTCGGCGAACTCCTGGCGGCCCGCGTAGCCAAGTGCCAGGCAGCGGGCGCGTGTCTCGTCCAGGTCGGAGTTGGCCTGCTGACCTGGCTGAGGAGGTCGGCGTCCAGGGCGCCGAGGATGGCCTTTGTCCTGCTGATCACCGTCGGGTCCGTCAGCGCGTCCCACAGGCCCGAGTCGGCTTCGGGCCCGAGCGATGCCCGGATCAAGTCGCCTAGAGACTCAGCGTCCAGCGCGGCCAGGGATCCTGCGGTGGCCGCCCTGACGGCCTGTGCGGCATCGCTCATGTCCGGTTCTTCCCTCGATCAAGGTTCCATGTCGGCGGTCCTGTTTCAGCAGGCGCGCCGCGTTGCTCGCATTGTCCCATTCTGGGCATGCCGCTGTTAGCGCCCGGCCGCTGGCTCTGAGTGCCCCGGTGACCGAGTTGACGGTGTCGTCGAACGCGCCGCGGTGGTTCCAGTCGAGGAACAGGTCAACGTCGCCGCTGGGCCGGGTTCCGATGCCGTGCGCCTGGATGACGTGCCCGCCGGCCAGGGGTAGCCGGGGGCGCGCCCGGCGAGGGTGGCGGCGAGCACGCCGGTGTCGGCGTCGTGGTAGTCGTGGATCAGGTGCCGGCCGATGTCCGGGGCGTGCACGAACGCGTTGAACGGCCCGATCAGGCGGGTGCCGGTGACGCTGTCCCAGACCAGCTGGCCATCGTCGTCGAGATCGTCATAGCGAAGGTAAAGAAGCCTGCTCACAACCCTGAACAATAATCTGCCGGGGAGATGACGGTTTCGGCGGCGAGCCGGCCATGAACCGGCATGAACCCTCGACAACGGAGAACCACATGAACCGCACGGACGACGCCAGATCAGCGTCGTTCGAGCGGTTCTACCACGCCCGGTTTCCCGAGATCGCCGGCTTCGTTCGGCGCCGGGCGGACCGGGCCGACGCCGACGACATCCTCGCGCAGATCTTCTCGGTCGCCTGGCGGCGCTTCGAGCGGATCCCCGAGCCGCCGCACGACCGGCTCTGGCTGTTCGTCGTGGCCAGGAAGAGCCTCGCTGAGCATGGCAGAGCACAGCGGCGCCGGCACCGGCTCGGGTTCCGGCTCGCCCAGGAGGCGGCGACCGCCTGGCCAGGCGGCTGCCGCGCCGACAACCCGTTTTCCGAATCGGTCCTTAACGCGATGAGCAAGCTCAAGCCTGCGGAAATTGAGGCGCTGCAGCTAGTGCTCTGGGACCAGCTAACCCACCCGGAAGCCGCCGCCGTTCTCGGCTGCAGCACGAACGCGTTCGAGATCCGGTACCGCCGGGCGCGCAACGCGGTGCGGGACCAGCTCGCCCCGGACGGCCCGGTCCGGGCCGGCTCTGGCCCGGCGTCCTTCAGTTCGACTCCAGTTAGGGAGAATGCGTCATGAACATCGAGACCCTGATCGCGGATGCGAACCCGGTCCCGCCGGACAGGCTTCCGCTAGCCCGTTCCGAGCGGGGCCTGCGCGTGCTGGCCGATGTCTGGGCATCCGCCACGGAGGCACGCCCCGGCCGCCGTCTCGGCCGCGACCCCGGCCGCCCGGCCCGGCCGGTCACCCGTCGCCTGATGCCGAGCATCGCCCTGGCCGGAGCGCTCGCGGTCGGCGTCGCGGCCGTGATCACGACCCAGGCAGGGCCGGGCAGCCGGCCGGCCCGGCCTACGCCTGGCGTGCAGGCCGAGACCGCTGCCTATGTGCTTGCGCGCGCCGCGGCCGCGCAGGCGAACACGCGGAACATGATTAGCGAGCAACAGGACTTCATCAACGGTGTTCTGGGTGGCAGCGGGACCACCTGGACGGACGTCGCAACCCAGCAGGAGCGGGTCGACAGCGCTGAGCGCGCATCATCCGGACTGCCCTATTTCCAGATGACCACAGCGATCAAGGGTGGCGTCTATACGAACACCACCATCGAGAACCAGCACCACGCCTACACGATCGACACCGCGAGCACTAGCGATCACGGTCCATGGGGAGCGTACGGAATCAGCATTTCCAACTTCATACCGTTGGCTGAGTTCGGGCCGGACCCGGCAGCCGCCTATAGAGCGGCGCTGAAGAAAGGCATCATCACGGTGGTCGGCCACCGGAACCTGAACGGCCACGACACGATCCTGATCCGGGTCAAGGTGAGCTGCACCACCCCGAGCACCCTCTACAACACCGGATGCAGCGAACTCACACCTGTCGGCAAGCAGCCTCCGCCGTCTTCGCTGCCTGCCAGCATTCGCAAAGATCTGCGGGCTATCGAGAAGGCCACCAAAGCCGGCAAGAAGTCGGTGACGCTATCAAGCGGTCAGACAATCAGGCTCCCGCTCTCAGCGCCCCCGAAGGTAAGCCCGCCGCCCGCCAATGAGATCTGGGTCGACAGCAGTACCTACCTGGTGGTTCAGTACCGGACGTACCACCCCGATCTGTCCGCTGTGGGCGGCAGCGGCGGCAAGTGGAGGATCGTCACCACCAGCGTGACCCGGCTGACGGCCACACCGGCGCACCTGGCGCTTCTCACAGTTACCCCGACGGCCAGATACACCCAGGTCACTGATCAGCAGATGACAAATTACCTGGGTCCGCTCTCCTGATCTGGCGGGCGTGCCGCGCGCGCCGGAAGGCTTCTGGCCAGCCGGCGCGCGTGGCACACTCCCGCTGGGGCTGGAGCCAGCCGATCCGCCGGCGAGTCGCGAGCAGACGGGTCTTGCCGCACCGCGGTAGGTGCGCACCTAACGGTAGGCGGCGATAATGTCCACGCGATCTCCGCGGTGATCTCGGCCAGGAACTGGCCGCGGACAGTCCTGAAAAATCTCTCTATCTTCCCCTTCCTCTGGGGCCGGCGTGGAGTGGATCAGCTTGACGCCCAGCACCGCGCACGCGCGCGGCAGCCACGAGTCGACAAAGGCGGAGCCGTTGTCGACGAAGGCCGATTCGGGGACGCCGCGGGAGCCAGCGCCGGGCGCAGCGCGACGGCCAGCCGGACTGTGTCCTCGCTGAACCCGAACCGGGCGGCTGGCGCCCGATCCGGCACCGCGGTCACCCACCAGCCTCCGGCTCGCGCGCAGCGAGCGCTCCGGATTGGGAAGCTACTCCGCGTCAGCGATTCACGCCATTCATGATCCGGCAGAAGATATGCCATCGGGGCGGTTTACCGGCGGGTGTTGAGGCTTGCCATGAGCTCGCGGTTGGCGGCGCGGGCGGCGGCGAGGTCCTGGTCGCGTTCGGCCAGGCCGACGCGCAGCTGCTGGTTGTCCTCGGTGAGCTGAGCGAGCTGATGTCTGAGCTGGCTGGTGTCGTCGGGTGCGCCGAGCCCGGACTCGCGCTAGGCCTGCTCGCCGAGCGCCTGGGACAGGCGCTGTTCGAGCTGGCGGATGCGGGCGGCCAGGCGGCCGGCTCGTTCGTGCGCGGCGAGCAGGTCGGCCTGCAGCGAGTCCCGGGTGACGGCCGGCCCGGGTATGCCTCCGGACCGGAGGGCAACCTTGTATTGGGAGATGTGGATGTAATCATACAGAACATATCCACCATGGTGGTTACACTCACTGAGCTAGGAATTGAACCAACCGACTTCACTGGACCACTGACGATTCTCAGCGGCTACCGTAGCTCATTCGCGAAGACCATCAACAGTGGCAGCTCCTTCTATTACACAATTCGCCCTAACGTATTCGCTGAGCTGCTCCTAAGCCTGTCAGATCCACCCGCTGAGCAGAGATTTTCGATATACGTGCAAACTGGCCACGGTTCCACAGCGAAATGCTGGAAGTCCACGCCGTTTTCGGTGAAACCATCCGAATTGTGAAGTTTGCAACGGGCTGGTGGCCTCGTGTCACAAGTAGTGTGGCATCGAGCTAATTTTGTATTACACACGGAGTGATGGAGTACGGTCCGTTGCGAATGGCATCGTTAGGTCGGAGTGACACCTCGGCGCGCACACAGCTCTGAGCATCCGAAAGCATGCTGCCGTAGGCAACGTTAGCCGCACCCAATGCAATAGAGAAAGGCACTCTTACCGAATCGCCAGGTCTTTCAATTATAATATTGATGGTATCGTCCTTCAGCTTTCTAGTTAGGATTACCCGCGCCCACACGGTCGAACAGTTTACCGAGCGCACTAGAGTTACTATGCCAACTGCGCGACCGGATCTATCAAATAGAGTTGGGGCCCTGGTCATTATTCGACTAGCACGCTTCTAGGATATAAATACGAGGCCGAGGATGAGTGATTTCTGGACGTACGAGAACTGGCGCGCGCATGGCCATATCGCCAAAATTCACCGTGGCGAGTGCGGGTCGTGCAACGACGGTGCAGGGATTCACGGCGGCGGACAGACACCGAATGGCAAGTGGCACGGACCATTTCGCTCCTATGTTGAGGCAAGATCGTCCGTCGCCGCTTGCGGCGGCGAAATACGCGATTGCGCAAGGTGCGTGCCAGAGACGTTGCGGTAGGCGTCCGCTCCCTGCTGTCCTTCGGATGGGCGCGGATCACGGCTCCGAGCCAGACGTTGGCCGACCCATGCGGATCGCCAACCGACGAACCCCTGCTTGCAAATCGCCGTATTCACCCGAGTAAATGCCGGTGAGCTGGGCTGAGGCTTGCCCGCCAGTCACCGTGGCGTACCTGTGGGTGCCGAAAACCTGCGTCACCTGGGCAGATGCTCTGCAGACCGCGGTCGGCGCGACCCGCGTTCGAACGTCGGGCGGGCAGGTCCTGGTCCGTCCGGAGGTGGGATGATCTTCGGCTTGTGGGCTTGAAGCTGATCTTCCTCGTCGTGACCCGGGCCGTGTCGGTGCTGGGCCTGTCGCAGCGGGAGGCGTGGTGGAAGGACGCCGAGATCCTGATGCTGCGCCATCAGCTCGCGGTGGCCCTGCGCGAGCGGCCTCGCGTTCATTCAAGATTGACGTGGCCGGACCGGGCGTGGCTGGCCCTGCTCGCCGGGACGCTGCCGGTCGAGCGCCTGGCCGCGATGCGGCTGATCGTGACTCCCGCCACGATCTTGCGGTGGCATCGCGACATCGTCCGCCGCCGCTGGGCGCGGTTGTCGCGCCGCGGCCGCTCCGGACGCCCGCCGGTGCGCCGTAATGTTCGATCGGTGGTGCTGCGGCTGGCCCGTGAGAATGAGTCGTGGGGCTACCGCCGCATCCACGGCGAGCTCGCGGCGCTCGGCATCGCGGTGGCGCCGTCGACGGTCTGGCAGATCCTCAAGGACGCCGGGATCGGCCCGGCGCCGCGCCGGGACGGCCCTGGGTGGGCGGAGTTCCTGCGGTCCCAGGCGCAGGGGATCCTAGCGCTGGACTTCTTCACCGCTGACCTGCTCAATGGCACGAAGGTGTACGTCCTCGCGGTGATCGAGCATGGCAGCCGGCGCGTCCGGGTCCCGGGCGCCACGGAGCATCCGGCCCAGTCCCGGGTCGTCCAGCAAGCCCGGAACCTGCTCATGGACCTGGAGGATGCGCGGACGCGGGTGAAGTTCGTGCTGCATGACCGGGACGCCAGCTTCACGCAGGCGTTCGACGCCGTGTTCCAGGGCGCTGGCGTCAGGATTGTCCGCTCCGCCGTTCAGGCGCCGCGAATGAATTCGATCATGGAACGGTGGATCGGCAGCTGCCGACGTGAGCTGCTGCACCGAACCCTGGTCTGGAACCAGCGGCACCTGATGATGGTGCTGCGGGACTACGAGGACTTTTACAATACCCACCGGCCGCACCGCACCCTCAAGCAAGCCGCGCCACTGCGCCCGCTGCCCGACGGCATCACCGACCTGGACCACTTCCGGGTTCAGCGGCGTGACCGCGCCGGAGGCGTGATTCATGAATATCGCCTGGTGGCATAGGTTTTCGGCACCCACAACATATCCACCACGAAGAGGCAGCCAGCACGTGCTGGCCCTCGCCATCGGCCCACTCGGCGAGTAGGCGTGACCTCGACGGGTCATCACGCAGGACGGACGGTGCTACACGGGCACTTCTTCCGATATCTCCCAACGTGGGGGAATGGGGTCGATCCCCCCTCACTCTGGAACCCCTGCAACTGCCTGGTCAGGACACCTACGGCGGCCGATGAGCTCGGTCGGCCGAGGATGTCCATATCGCAGGCGGCTCACGCAGTGTGATCAAAGTTCGGAATCGGCAGCGCGCAGCCGCCGATCTGGCGGCCACAGCAGCTTCTGCGCATAGCTGGTCGATCTGGCGTCGTCACGAAACTTCAGTCGAGGTCCGGCGGCCGGTCCGCGGCACGGAACAGCGGCGGGAGGTAGCGCAGCATGAGCACGGACCAGGTGACGTGGGTGACGGCCGGGGCGAGCACCCCGCCGGTGGCGTGCCGCTGCCAGCCGAAGATCACGCTGGTGATCAGGCCGGCCAGGACCAGCGCCGGGTTGCCGGTCGCGGCGGTCGATGCGGCGTAGGCGAGCGTGGTGGTGCGCAGCGGGCGCGGCCCGGACCACAAGGCGCCGCGGAAGAACAGTTCTTCCGCTACTCCGCTGCCCGACGCGATGAGCATGACCAGCGGGGTTGACCCGGCGTCGGCGTAGCGCAGCACGCTGGTGATGGCACGGCGCAGGGTGCGGTGGCGGCGGGCGACCCGCGCGGCACCGTAGAACACGGCGAAGGTGGCGGCCCCGGTGACGACCGGGACGACGATAAGGGCCCGCGCCGCGCTTGCGGGGCGGGTGCGCCAGCCGTCGCCGCGCCACGGGATGGGGCCCGCGCCGAGCGCGCCGCCCGTCCAGGTGCCGGCCAGACTGATGGTCAGCAGGTAGAAGCGCGCGGAGCCTGCCCTGGCGGCGAACGAGGACCGCAGCAGCGCCGCCGCCCCCAGCCCGGCCGCGCCGAGCCAGGCGGCGGCACTGAGCCCGGCGCCGCACCGCGCCGTCACGAGCGGGCCTGCTGGGCCTCGCGCCGTTCGCGGAGCGCCGCGCGCACGGCGTCGTCGTAGGACATGGGCCGGATCGGGATCAGGTCCCTGATCGACTGGTCACGCACGATCACCTCGTTGGTCATGGAGTCGATGAGGGCCCGGCCGGTACCGGTGTCGACGTCGGTGACCAGGGTCAGCCACAGCGAGGACAGCCAGGGGGTGAGCAGCGGCACGGGCAGGAGGAGCAGCGGGCGGTTCTCGATGGCGGCGACCCGGCGCAGCATCGTCGAGTACTGCAGCACCTCCGGGCCCCCGGCCTCATAAACCCGGCCCGACGCCTCCGGCGGCTCCAGCACGCCGGCCAGGTACGTCACCACGTCGTCGACCGCGATTGGCTGGGTGCGGGTGGCGACCCACCGGGGGGTGATCATGACCGGCAGGTGCTCAACGAGCTGGCGGGTCAGCTCCCAGGAGATACCGCCGTGCCCGATGATGATCCCGGCCCGGATGACGGTGACCGGCACGCCGCCGGTGCCGAGCAGGCTCTCGACCTCACGGCGGCTGCGCAGGTGGGCGGACAGGTCGTCCGCGTCATCGCCCAAGCCGCCCAGGTAGACGATGCGGTGCAGGCCAGCCCGGGCGGCCGCCTCGCCGAACGCGGTAGCCCCGGTGGCGTCCTTGTGCGCGAAATCCGCGTCCTGGAGGGAGTGCACCAGGTAGTACGCGGCCTGACAGCCGGCCATCGCCGGCTCCAGGGTGGCGGGCTCCTGAACGTCGCCGCGCACCGGCGTGCCTGCCCCCCGGTACCGGGCCGGGTTCCTGGTCATGGCGACCACGTCGTGGCCGGCCCGGTCCAAGGCCACGCACAACCGCTGGCCGACGAAGCCGGACGCACCGGCCACCAGCACCCTCACTGGACCCCCCGAGCCTTCCGTAGCCGGGCCTGCCTCCGTGGTCAGGCCGGACCGTCCCGTAACCAGGACTCACCTCACCTACCCGCGAGCCTGGGCTCATACACCCGGCCCCGCCATCCAGGCCCCACAGGTGCAGGCGCGCCCGGGACCGCCCGCGCCACCGCCCGGCCGCTGGATCCAGTTCCTCGCACCGGGCGGTGATGTCGCCGGCGACTCGATCATCATCGACCAGCAAGGGCCGGCTCCGTGAGACCGGCACGTCGCCCAGGCTCTGCCCTGTGGTTATCGACGGCCATCGCGCCGACGAATCCCCGGCGCAGGTCAGGAACAGCTTCTATGACTTCGGCGCACAGCCGCCGCCGACCCCGCCACCGGCAGACGAGGTCCGCACTGGCAGCCAGCGGCTCGCTAGCTGGATGGCCCGCCTGGCTCAACGGCGGCAGCCCTGCCATCGCAGGCTCAGGTGGCCGCTACCAGCCCTACTTCCTTCCCGCTCCCACCCAGGCTGCGCCCGCACGCGCTGAGCGGCCCGGCCGACCCGGTGCGAGCTAAAGCTGACACAGGCCACGGTGCTCATAACCGGCTGATCTGAGGCACGATCGCGTACGATCCCCCGCACTGCCGCCTTGTCCGGAATCGGCGTTCGGCGCGCTTTAGCCCGGTTAACGACCATGTGATCGACTACTTCGCGTGATTGAAGCTCCCGGGACCTTCGCGGAAGCCGGCGCCCGGTCCAGTGCACAGGCTGGCGATTCGCTTGCAGTACGCCGCACCGCGGCCGTGTACTGCGCCATGGGGGTTCAAGTCGGTTTTCATGGGGGTTCGAGTCGGTTCCGCTGGCCGTCAAGCCTGGTTCTGGCCCCTGAGTGACTCCGGGCCAGCATCTGCCTTAGACGGCAGGCAACGTTTCTGCACGTCAGAGGTCATGCGGCCCGTCCGTCTGCTGGAGATCAATATCGGAGCCGTAGCTTATAGAGCAATGTGGGGATACGGGGTCGGTCCCCCCTCTGCCTGGAACCCCTCCAACTGAGAGTGACTCTCGCCCCGCAGGTGCGCGTGCCGCGGTCATAACCAAGAGGTTCTGGGTCGCTGCGTGCGCGCTCGGCGGACGCAGCAAAACCGGCCTCCCCAGGCATGAATGCGCTGGTAACGGCGAAATTTGACCTCACGCCCGGAGCAGCGCCGAAGCGCCGGCGCCCACCGCAGGCCGGCGGCAGGTTCATGAGAGGTCCTGGCCCGCCACTTCAGGCTGCCGACTCACTGTCGCTGTCGCCCTCCTTACCAGGGTCTTGCCCGTTATCTTGGCCGAGGGCGTCGGTGATGCGCTGGTTCGCGGCGGCGGCCTGCCCGTCGATGCAGTGGGCGTAGATCTTGAGCAGGACTG
>Ga0209839_10000343_pt1 | contig 24226 bp, 20 predicted proteins | sample OrgsoiDNA2013050_FD_185800 | JGI IMG/M metagenome (GOLD analysis project Ga0209839, IMG submission 185800) | Permafrost soil microbial communities from the Arctic, to analyse light accelerated degradation of dissolved organic matter (DOM) -... | ecosystem: Environmental > Terrestrial > Soil >... | reverse complement strand
ACGACCGGAATGGCACACCGCACACCGCCGCCCAGCCCGTTCCAACTCGATCAGATCCTCGTCATTCATCGTTTTCTCCCCCTCACCATAGATCGTCGCCGATATCGCTGCGTCGGCGCCGGCGCGCGAGGCGGAGCGCGGCCGCCCGGAGCGAGCGAGGCCGGCGGTCGCGGCGGGTCATTATTCAGCCGTGCGCCTGCACCTGCTCAGCGACCTGCACCTCGAACACGGACCGTTCGTGGCGCGCCGCGTCGACGCCGATGCGGTCATCCTGGCGGGGGACATCGGCGCCGGAACCCGCGGAGTGGAATGGGCGCGCAGTTGGTCGGATGATCGCCCCGTGCTGTACGTCGCGGGCAATCACGAGTTCTACGGGCACGCGACGCCCGGGCTGCTCGACGAGCTGCGCCGCGCCGCCTCAGGGTCATCGGTGAGCGTGCTCGAGAACGAGACTGTGATGCTCGGCGGGGTCCGCGTCCTCGGTTGCACTCTGTGGAGCGACTTCGACTTCGACGGTCCAGATCGGCGAGCCCAGACGATGAAGGTGTGTGAGCGTGTCGTCAACGACTACACCCAGATCACGTTCGGCTCCCAGCGCCGGAAGCTCACCGCGCGCGATACCCGGCGGTTGCACTTCTGCTCTCGCCGCTGGCTCGCCACGCGACTCGACCAGCCGCACGACGGCCCCACCGTGGTCGTCACCCATCACGCGCCACTGATCCAGACCCGGCCGCAGCTGCCCGCGTTGCGAGCACTCGCGGGCGCCTTCGCCAGCGACGTGACCGATCTGATGGGGGCCGACCGGGTCGCGCTGTGGATCTTCGGCCACACCCACCGGGTCACGGACCTCAACCGACGTGGCACACGGATCCTCAGCAATCCGCGCGGCTACCCACACCAGCCGGCGGCCGGATTCGATCCCGCCTGCGTAATCGAGCTCCCGGGTTAATGGTCTCGTCATGGCAAACACGCTGACCAGTTGGGCTAGCTGCGCCTACGGCTCGTGGGCGGAGTGGGGAAGCCGCCAGAGCACGCCCGTCGAAACCTGACCGGCCGCCGCTGTCTGCTGTAAAAGGCGCGAGGGCACCGGCTGACGGGCTCGCTGGGCGTTAGGCAGCGGGGAGCTGGAGCAGCTCGGGCGAGACTCGCCCGATCGGCCGCCATCCCGTGGCGGTCAACGTCACGGTCGTGTCGAGCGCGGTTGAGTTATCCGCCCAATCCCACGCATAGATGCTCAGGCGATAGCGCCCGGGGGCGATCGTGCTCGGCAACGGTGGGGCCAGACCGCCGGCTACGCGATAGCTCCACCGGGGGATGCACACCGTCCGGGTCGCGAAACAACCAAAGCCCGGTGCCCGTGCGGCGGGGGTGTAGATCAACGAGCGCTCGGCGTAGGGGAGCAACTGCGTCCCGCGAAACGACCACTCGACCGGAGTCACGGCAACTCCCTGGGTGTCGTAGAGCCGGTAGGCGATCGCCGCGGGTGCCAGCACCGGGGTCACATACGTGGTGCGACGAACAAATGTCTGCGGGTCGTAGGCGGCGACGATCACCTGCCCCCCGGCGGTGAGGGCCGGCTTCCCGATCACCGGCGCCGCGCGATCCACGTACGGCACCAGCACGGTTCCCCCTGGACGCAGAGGATTGGCGTATTGACCAGCTTCGCCGAGCTCGGATAAGGCAACGTGCCCGTAACCCGGCAACACGGTCCCCAACACGGTGTCGAACGGGATCACTGACTGACCGGTGGCCACCCTCGCGCCGATGTGCCAGTAGATGTAGTTGCCCACCTGTACGCGAGCGTTCGATCCCGATGACGCGAGCACGCGTGCGACACCCGGCTGGACCGCGTACACCGCAGCCCCGTCGGGAGCCTGGATGTCCACGCCGACGTGAAGCGATGCCGGTCGCAACTCGTTCAGGCCGGCGCGGATCGGGTGCTGCTCGTGGAACGGGACCAGCGGCCAGCCAACCTCGGCGCCGTACGGTCGGCAGCCGGTTGAGCATGGTGGGCCGTCGGCATATAGCGACGGGATCTCTCCGGATCGCGTCGCGCGATCGGCCGGGTTCGGCGCGAACGGGAGCGTGTAGGCCGGGGACCCGTCGGCGAACGGCGTCGTCTCGATCCGGCGCTTGCGCCGGGACACGGCCCGAGACCGTGCGCGGGCCACGTGGGGCCGATCGTGGCCCGGGCGTGCGCGACCGACGGACGTTGCCGGATCGGCGCCGGACAACTCCACCGACTGCGCGAGGGTAATCGCCAGCGCGATCGCGGTCGCCAGGATCGCTCCGACCGCCATGATCCGCGGCCCCCACGGGAGCCCGGCGAGGGTCGGCCGATGGCCCACCCGCCGATGCTCGCGCGGCTCTTCGAGCCATGAACGCTCCGGTGTGTGATCGCTCGCGTTGATGGTCCCCTCCGGCATCTTCAGCGGCTCGCGCACCTCTTGGCGAGCTGCACCGGTGGAGTTCGCTGACGTGAGCTCGAGTCCTGTCGCGGGCAACGCGCTGGGGACCCGACATGAGTCGCGGCAAGCCCCGGCGGATCTCGCGCAAGGCGTAGATTGCAAGTTCTTCACCATGAGGGCAGACATGACTGACGGGCTCGCGCTCGCGCTCGCGCTGGTGCTGCTCGCGGCGACGCTCGCGGTGGCGGTTGCGCGGCCGCCGTACCTGTCCGAGGCGGTTGCGGCGTCCGCCGGAACGCTTCTGCTGGTGATCGTTGGCGCGATCGGGCTTTCCCAGGCGGGCGCTGCAGTTCGCGATTTGGCCCCGACAGTGGGGTTCCTCGCCGCGATGCTGCTGATCGCCGAGGGCTGCCGCCGCGACGGGCTGTTCGACGCGATGGGCGCGCTGATGGCCCGCGGCGCGCAGGGGAGCCCGCAACGGCTGCTGGCGTTCGTGTTCGCGATCGCCGCGGCGGTGACCGCGGTACTGAGTCTCGACGCGAACGTGGTGTTGCTGACGCCCGTCGTGTTCGCCACGGCGGCGCGGATGCGCACGAGCGCCAAGCCGCATGTGTACGCGTGCGCGCACCTCGCCAATTCGGCCTCGCTGCTGCTGCCGGTCTCGAATCTCACCAACCTGCTGGCGTTCCATGCCAGCAAGCTGTCGTTCCTGCGCTTCGCCGCGCTGATGGCACTGCCGACGATCGCCGCGGTGGGTGTCGAGTGGGTTGTGTTCAGGCGCTTCTTCGCAGTCGAGCTCAGGCGGCCGCGCCGGGCCGGTGCACGGCCGGCCAGGCCGGAGCTGCCGCGCTTCGCGGTTGCGGTGCTCGCGCTGACCCTGGCCGGCTTCGCCGCGAGCTCGGTGGTGGGGATCGAACCGGTGTGGTTCGCGGCGGCGGGGGCCGTGGCGATCACGATCCCGGCGCTGGCCCGCCGGAGCACCACTGCGCTGACGCTCGGGCGTGCGGTCGAGCCGGGTTTCCTGATCTTCGTCCTCGGCCTCGGCGTGATCGTGCAGGCCGCGAGCGCCAACGGGCTCGACACCGCTGTGCGGGCCATCTTGCCCACGGGCGCTGCGCTACTCGACCTGCTCGCGATCGCCGCTGTGAGCGCGATCCTCGCCAACCTGTTCAACAACCTGCCGGCGACGCTGATGCTCGTCCCGGTCGCGGCCGCGGCCGGCCCCGGTCCAGTCCTCGCGATGCTGATCGGCGTCAACGTCGGCCCCAACCTCACCTATGTCGGATCGCTGGCAACCCTGCTGTGGCGGCGCATCCTGCGCGCCGAGGACAGCGACGTCGAGTTGGGCGAGTTCCTCCGGCTCGGCGCGTTCACCGTGCCCGCGTCGCTCGTCGCGGCGACCGCTCTCCTATGGTTAGGTTTACAGGTCTGACCGCCATATGCGTGCGCTCGTCTGGATCATCGAGGACACCTGGGAGGCCACCGTCGCTGAGGCCGCGGCCTTCCTGCCCAGCGACGCCGATATCACTCTCCTGCACGTCGCGAGCACCGAACCCGAAACCATCGCCCGCGCGGCTCGCCGAGGCCTGCTGGGGCGACACCAACCCGCCAGAGGAGCGCCCGAGCCACTGCAGGCGATATCGGAGCAGGCCGCAGAACAGCTGCTCGCCGACGCGCAGACGCGCCTCGGACGCCCGGCCACACTCCGAGCGCTGCGGGGACGGGTCGAGCACGAGGTCGTGTCGGCCGCCGAGGACATCGACGTCCTCGTCCTAGCCCGCGACGGCGACCGCGAGCGGCTCGGACCGCACAGCCTCGGCCCCACGGCGCGCTTCGTCGTTGACCACGCTCCCTGCCGCATACTGCTGATCTGGCCCGACGAGGTCCCCGCGCTGACGACGATCCCGCCGCCACCCGGCGCGTCTGCACCTGAGCCGCCACATCGGTAGCCGGTCGGCTCAGCAGCTGACCCGAGTACGACGAGCACCCCCGCACGGACGACGAGCGATCAGCCAGTCGTTTGAGCGGCTATGCGGCTTTGAGCTCGGCGGCCGGCGAGGGGCCGCACCGGATCACGCTGTCGGACAGGCGCGTTGCGGTGATCTGCTCCCACCTTCCGCTGACCACGAGCGCGTCGCACAAACGCTCGATGTCCTGCACCGATTCCGACGCCGCGGGATCCTCCGCGAGGTCGCAGCTGAAGAACAGATTGTCGGCCGCGTGACGAATCCGGTCTTGCTCTTCCGCGAGCAACTTGCTTGGACCGAGCTCGCTCAGAATCTGTACGACTCGCCGGTAAGCGTGGACGCGCTCAGGGCTCATTTTGCGCTGGCGTGATGGAAGCAACGTTTCATATCGCGATGATGACCGGACGTTGGTCGTGTTGGTTTAGCCCACTGGCCAAAGATCCGCGCCACCGATTGTCCCGGCAGACGAGCGATAGGCATCCGGGTCACTGTTCCGGGGCTCGGTCAGGATAGCGTCCAGCACGGCCCGCATGCTGCTGGGAGCTTGACTCCGCGCGCGGTCAGCTATTGATCACCGGCGGGCTGGCGCCGATCAGCTGACGACGCAGCCAGCGCTCGGCGGGCCGTTGGTGGGGAAGGCCGCGGCCAGCCCGCGCGAGATGAAGTGGGACCGCGCCACGTAGCCGGGCGAGAAATAGTGAATGCCATCGGGGATGAACCACGCGCGCTTGGCGTGGACGGCCCAGTCGTACACCCTGATGCTCGGATAGGTGCGGCACGCGGCCACGAGAGCGGCGTTCCATCGCTGCATCGCCTGCTCCGAGTACGGACCCGAACGAAGCAGCGTGACCGCGTCGACCCACAAAGCCGGCTGGTGGCCGATGATCGACATCATGCGGGCAATCCGCGCCGACAGCGACACGGTCGAGCCGTCATGCACGTTGTCGACGTCGTTGGTTCCAAGGGCGAGAATCCAGCAGCCGCGGAAGCCTTGCGAGATGTGGTCTTGGGCTACGGTGGCCGCGTTGGGTTCGCCTTCGAAGGTCTCGACGATCGACCGCGCGCCCGAGATCTCGGGCAGCGTCGTTCTCACCCCGACGTCGGCCAACTGCTCCGGCAGGCGCTGTTTCGGGTTGGGAATGTAGTCCGTCGAGATCTCGCCCTCGGACGTGGAGTCGCCGATGTAAACGACCGATCGACACGACGTCCGGGTGGAGATGGCAACCGGCCGGTGCCGACGGGCTCTCGCCGTCGAGCGAGCCGCCGCTGGCGCAGCCGAGAGCTTCGGGGGCGGCCCAACCGACCCGACCGCGCCGACCGCGGAGCCGAGGCCTGGCGAGGCGCTGGGCAGCAGACCGGTGAGGCTCAACGCGGCCAGCGACAGGACCGCCACGGTGGCGGCTGAGAGGGCCAGCGTGCGGCGCCGACCGCTGACCCGCCGCGTGCCCGAGCGAACCTGCCGCCCCAGGCGCCCCAGCGCTCCATGGCGGATCGGCTCCTCGACATAGCGCCAGGACAAACTGGCAACCAGCAGGGTGCCCGCCACCTCGAGCCCCGCGCTGCCCCAGTGGACCGAGCTCTGCGCCGTGCCCGCCAACACGATGATCGGCCACTGCCACAGATAGATGCCGTATGACCGAACGCCGACCCAGCGCAACGGTCGCCAACCCAAGATCGGGCCCAGCCGGCTGGTCGGGTTGACTGCGGCAGCCACGATCGCCGCCGTGGCGAGCGACAGCGCAACGAATCCGGACGGGTACAGGAATGCCGAAGTGGAACTGGTCCTCCACACGAGCACGAGGATCAGGACCAGGCCCAGCACCCCCAACCCGTCGAGCAGGTTGCGGGCAACCGGGCCCACGGGCGGACGAGCGGAACGGGTGGGCCAGACCATCGCCAGGGCGGCCCCGATCAAGAGGCCGAAAGCACGCGTGTCGGTGCCCTCGTAGACCCGCGTCGGATCGTACCCAGGATGGTAGAGGTGACCCATGGCGAGCGCTGAGGCCGCGGCGCCCACCAGGGTCAGCAGCGCGAGCCCCTTGCGGCTCCGTACCGTCCAGATGCCCAACCACAACAGCCACGGCCACACCAGGTAGAACTGCTCCTCGATCGCCAGCGACCACAGGTGATCCAACGGCAGCGGCGCGGCGAAGCGCGCGAAGTAGGAGCCGTGCTGCGCAATCGTTGACCAGTTACCGAAGTACAGCGCCGCCGCGAGCACCTGCCGGCGCAGCTCGGCCAGCTGCGAAGCGTCGAGCACCGCCACCCACACGCTCACTGCGGCCAGCATCAGGAACAGGGCGGGGAGCAGCCGACGGGCCCGCCGCAGCCAGAACAGCGCGAGCCCGAGATCCCCGTGCCGGTGCCAGTGGCCCAGCAGCAGATCCGTGATCAGATAACCCGACAGGGTGAAGAACACGCCAACCCCGAGCAGTCCCCCCTGGGCCCAGTGAACGTTCAGGTGGTAGGCGATCACGCTCAGCACCGCCACGGCACGGACGCCATCCAGCCCCGGGATGTAACGGTGGCCCCGCTCCACCGGCCGCGGCATGGCTAGCGGCCCCCGAGGCGGGGCGAGACGGTTCGGCGGCCGGTGCCGGCCGCGAGGTCAACGGACGGAGCGCTCAACATGCACAAGTGTCGTCGAGACCGCGCGGGCGGCGCAACGCGGGGCGAGGTCTTGCGCGCCGCGACGGGCTCGATGCGCAGTCGAACTGGACGACATCCCAATCGATTCCCCACGCGTCACACCATCTTCCAATGCCGGCCCGTGTCCGCCAGTAGCCTTCCGCTCGATGCCGTCCACGCCCGACGTCGGCCGACTCCTGCGCGAGCACGCAGGGGACGCGATGGCGCTCAACGACCAGTTCCTCAACCCGCAGTTGGGCCGGATCGTCAGGATGCTGGGCTTCGACCGCGTGTGGATGGCTGGGGACGGCGCGCACCTGATCGACAGCGAGGGAAATCGCTACCTCGACCTGCTGTGCGGCTACGGCGTGTTCGCGGTGGGCCGCAATCATCCCGACGTGATCGCGGCTGTGGCCGAGACGCTGGCCGCCCGCACCGCCAACATGCCGCAGCTGGGCGTCACCCTGCTGGCCGGGGCGCTTGGCGAGCAACTGGTTGGCCGGGGACCGGACTCGATCGCCGCGATGGTCCCGGCCAACAGCGGGACCGAGGCGGTCGAGGCGGCGATCAAGATCGCGCGCGCGGCCACCGGGCGCCCCCGCATCCTGTACGCCGAGCACGCCTTCCACGGCCTCACCCTCGGCGCGCTGTCGCTTAACGGCGGCACCGAGTTCCGAGACGGCTTCGGACCGCTGCTGCCCGGCACTCAGGCGGTGCCGTTCGGCGATCTGGAGGCGCTCGAACGCGAGCTGGCCCGGGGCGATGTGGCCGCATTCGTCGTCGAGCCGATCCAGGGCAAGGGCGTTAACGTGCCCCCCGAGAGCTATCTGGGTGCAGCGCAGGAGCGCTGTCGGGCGACCGGCGCGTTGCTCGTCTGCGACGAGGTGCAGACGGGGATCGGGCGCACCGGACGGTTCCTGGCGCTGGAGCACTGGGGGCTCCAGCCCGACCTGGTCACCGTGGCCAAGGCACTCTCGGGCGGGCTGATTCCGGTCGGCGCGGTGCTGGTCTCGCGGCCCGTGTTCGATCGCGTGTTCGCCGGCATGGAGCGTGGCGGCGTGCGTCACGGCTCGACCTTCGGCGGCAACGACCTCGCCTGCGCAGCCGCGCTCGCCACCCTCGCGGTGCTGGATCGCGAGGCGCTGGTGGAGCGGGCGCAGCGGCTCGGCACGCTGCTGATGGAGCTCACCCGCCCGCTGGTCGACCGGTACGAGATCGTGCGCGACGTGCGCGGACGAGGTCTGATGTGGGCGATCGAGCTGGGCGAGCCGGGCAACCGTACGTCACGGACGGTGTGGCGCGGCATGGAGCGCGCCCAGCCGGGCATCTTCGCCCAGCTGATCACGGTGCCGCTGTTCCACGAGCACCGGATTCTGTGTCAGGTCGCCGGCCACCGGATGAACGTCATCAAGGCGCTGCCCGCCTTGGTGGTGCAGGAGTCCGAGATCCGCCGCTTCGCCGCCGCGCTCGAGGAAGTGGTCGCCCGCGCGGAGCGCGTGCCCTCGGCGGCCGCGAGGTTCGGCTGGCGGATGGCCCGGCAGGCCGCACGGGCGCGGCGACCGGCAGGGGTGAGTTGAGGGGGCAGTACGGGGAAACCGGCGCCCCCGACGGTTTCTCAGGACCCTCTCATGTTCGAACCTTTATACATCCCGGCGTGAACCAGGAGCCGACCCCTGCCCTGGCGGTGGCCCAGCTCACCACCCGCGACGCAAACGCCGAGGCCCGATCGGCGCTCGCAGATGCGGTGCAGATGCTGCGCTCGCTCCAGGACCCCGACGGCTGGTGGAAGGGCGAGCTGGAGACCAACGTCACGATGGACGCCGAGGACCTGCTGATGCGCGAGTTTCTCGGCATCCGCGATTCCGGCGCGACCGAGCGTTCGGCAGCCTGGATTCGCTCCCGGCAGCGCACCGACGGCTCGTGGAGCCTGTTCCATGGCGGGCCGGCCGACCTGTCCACCACGGTCGAGGCCTACGTGGCTCTGCGCTTGGCCGGCGATCCTTCCGAGGCCGAGCACATGCGCGCGGCGGCCGAGCTGGTACGCGAGCTGGGCGGGCTGGGACGCGCCCGCGTATTCACCCGCGTCTGGCTGGCGCTGTTCGGCGCCTGGCCATGGGGGCAGCTCCCCACGCTCCCCCCCGAGCTGATGCTGCTTCCCGCCTGGGCGCCGCTGAACATCTACGACTTCGCCTGCTGGGCGCGCCAGACGATCGTCCCGCTGTCGATCGTGTTCGCCGACCGCCCCCAGCGCCCGCTGCCGTTCACGCTCTCCGAACTGCACGACCCGCGCCCCTGGCACCCCCCGGCGCCCACGTCGATCCGCGCGCGGGGTCTGACCCTGTTGGACCGCGCCTTGCGCGCCTACGAGCGCCGGCCGATGCGGGGGCTCCGGGCGCTCGCGCTAGCCCGCGCCGAGCGCTGGATCGTCGCCCGCCAGGAGGCCGACGGCTCATGGGGCGGGATCCAGCCACCATGGGTCTACTCCCTGATCGCACTGCACCTGCGGGGCTACTCGCTGGACCATCCGGTGATCCGCGCGGGCCTCGCCGGGCTCGACGGGTTCACGATCGAGGACGGGACGCGGAGGCTGGAGGCCTGCCAGTCCCCGGTGTGGGACACGGCGCTGGCGATTGTCGCGCTCGCCGACGCCGGCAGCGAGGCCGATGACCCGGCCCTGGTCAGGGCGGCCGACTGGCTGCTGGCGGAGCAGGTCGAGGTCAAGGGCGATTGGTCGGTGCGCCGCCCGCAGCTCGAGTCCGGCGGCTGGGCATTCGAGTTCGCCAACGACAACTATCCGGATGTCGACGACACGACCGAGGTCGTGCTCGCGCTGCGCCGGGTCTCGCACCCCGACCGCCCCCGGCTGGACCGCGCGCTCGAGCGCGGCGCGCGATGGGTCGAGGGGATGCAGGACGAGAGCGGCGGCTGGGCCGCGTTCGATGTCGGCAACACGAGCAGGCTCGCCCGCGAGCTGCCGTTCTGTGACTTCGGGGAGGTGATCGACCCTCCGAGCGCCGACGTCACCGCTCACGCGCTCGAGATGCTGGCGGCCCTTGGTCAGGGCGACGGCGACGCCGCGCGCCGCGGACGCAGTTGGCTAACCGCTCAGCAGGAGCTTGACGGCTCATGGTTTGGGCGCTGGGGGGTCAACCACGTGTACGGGACAGGCGCCGTGCTGCCGGCGCTGATCGCGGCCGGGACACCGACCGGGCACGCGAGCATCCGCCGCGCCGTACGCTGGTTGGAGGCGCACCAGAACCACGACGGCGGCTGGGGCGAGGATCCGCGCTCCTACACCGATTCGGCGTGGATCGGCCGCGGCGCGAGCACCGCTTCGCAGACGGCCTGGGCGCTGCTTGCCCTCCACGCTGCCGGTGAGCGACGCTCGGTCGCGGTCCAGCGCGGGCTGCGGTGGCTGGTAAGCACGCAGAGCCCCGATGGTGGATGGGAGGAGCCCCAGTACACCGGAACCGGGTTTCCGTCGGACTTCTCGATCAACTACCACCTCTATCGACTGGTGTTCCCGATCATGGCGCTGGGGCGCCTGACGCGATGAGCGCGACCGCCGCCTCACCGCGGGACACCGCGCCGACTCGCGCGGCCGTGATGGCCCAGGCCGACGGTGAGAACTTCCCCGTTGCGATGCGCCTGGTGGGGGCGCGCCGGCGCTCGCAGCTGCTCGCCATCTACGGCTTCGCGCGGTTGGTTGACGACGCCGGCGACGAGGCGGGCGGGGACCGCTCGGCGCTCCTGGACTGGATCGAGCGCGACCTGGATCGGATCTACGCGTTCGAGACTCCGGCGCATCCGGTGCTGCGCGCCCTCGCGCCGGCGGTGCGAGATGTGGCCCTCCCGGCGTCGCCGTTTCGGCGCCTGATCGAGGCCAACCGGCGTGATCAGGTCGTCCATCGCTATCCCACGTTTGCGTCGCTGCTGCACTACTGCCAGCTCTCGGCGGCGCCGGTCGGAGAGCTGGTCCTGCACGTCTTTGGAGCGCCGACGCCGGATCGCATCCGCTTGTCGGATCGGATCTGCGCCGGCCTACAGCTGACCGAGCACCTGCAGGACGTCGCCGAGGACTTTGAACGTGGGCGCGTATATCTGCCCGGCGAGGATCTCGCACGCTTTCGCTGCACCGAGGGGGACCTGGCGGCTCGCGTGCCCAGCCGGCGGTTCGTCGAGCTGATGGCGTTCGAGACCACTCGGGCCCGGGCGCTGCTTGCCGACGGTGCCCCGCTGATCCGGAGGTTGCCGCTCCGCGCCGGGCTCGCGGTCGCCGGATTCGTGGCCGGCGGCCGGGCCGCTCTGGACGCGCTTGCCGGCGCCGGTTACGACGTACTCGGTCGCCGGCCCCGCCCCGACCGTCGAGCATTTGCCGCGGCGCTGGCCGCGACCCTGTGGGAGCGCCGGTGACCCTGAGCACGCGCGAGCGCCTTGAGAGCGCGGATGCCGGAGCGACGGCCATGATCAGCGCCGAGGTCGATCGCGCCTACCGCAGCTGCGTGCGGATCACCCGCCACGAAGCCGCGAACTTCTTCTACGGCATCAGCCTGCTCCCGCGGCCCAAGCGCTGGGCGATGAGTGCGGTCTACGCCTTCACACGCCGTGTCGACGACATCGGCGATGGAGCGCTCGGCAACGCTGAGAAGCTGGCCGCACTGGCCGCAGAGCGCGAGCGGCTCGCCCGGATGAGCCGCGGCGAGGACGCTGACGGAGACCCGGTGATGATCGCCCTGTCTGACGCCCACCCCCGCTTCGGACTGCCGCTCGATGCGCTGGAGAGCTTGATCGACGGCGTTGAGCTGGATGTCCGCGACACGAGCTATGAGACGTTTGACGACCTCGTCGTCTACTGCCGCCACGTGGCCGGCTCGATCGGACGGCTGTGTCTGGCCATCTTCGGCGTGCAGGAGCCGGAGCGAGCCACGCCGATGGCCGATGACCTTGGGGTCGCGATGCAGCTGACAAATATCCTTCGCGACGTGCGCGAGGACGGGGAGCGTGGCCGGATCTATCTTCCGGCCGAGGATCTGCGCCGGTTCGGGATCGATGACCCGGCAGGAGCGCCGGCGCCGGCGCTGGCGGAGTTGATCCGCTTCGAGGCGGCCCGCAACCGCGACTGGTTCGTCCGGGGCCTCGCGCTGGTGGACCTGCTGGATACCCGTAGCGGCTCCTGCGTGCTGGCGATGACCGGGATCTACCGCGGCATCCTGGAGCGAGTCGAACGCGAGCCCACCGAGGTCCTGGAGCGCCGGATCTCCCTGCCGGTGTGGGAAAAGGTGTGGTTGGCGGCGCGCAGTGTGGCGGGAGTCAGAGCATGAGCGTCGCGACCACGGCTTCCCGCGATGTCGCGGCGCGAGAGCGTCGCGTGGTGATCGTCGGTGGCGGCCTGGCCGGCATCACGGCCGCGTTGGATTGCGCGCGCGACGGTGCCAAGGTGACGCTGCTGGAATCCCGGCCTCGTCTCGGTGGCGCCGCCTATTCGGTGCCGCGCAACGGCCTTCAGGTCGACAACGGCCAGCACGTCTTCCTGCGGTGCTGCACCGCCTATCGCGATCTGCTCGCGCGCCTCGGCGCGCTGCACGCGGTCACGCTCCAGCCGCGGCTGGAGATCCCGGTGCTGTCGGCGCGTCGAGCGCCGGTGTGGCTGCGCCGATCCGGCCTGCCCGCGCCACTGCACCTGGCGGGCGCGCTGGCCCGCTACCCGTTCCTCGGGATCGGTGAACGGATCGCCGCCGCCCGTGCGATGTCCGCGCTGAGCCGAGTCGACCGCGACGACCCCGCGGCCGATGTCCGCGGATTTGGCGACTGGCTGCGCGAACACGGTCAGAGCCCAGCGGCAATCGAGCACCTGTGGGGGCTGATTGCCCGTCCGACGCTCAATCTCGTTCCCGACGACGCCTCGCTGGCGCAGGCCGCCCAGGTGTTCCAGGTCGGGTTGCTGGCCAGCGCCTCGGCCGGCGACATCGGCTGGTCGCGGGTCCCGCTGTCGGAGATCCACGACGCCGCGGCGCAGCGAGCGCTCGCGCAGGCCGGAGTCGACGTGCGGCTGCGCTGGCGGGTGAGCGCGATCGTACCGGACGCCGACGGCGGCTTCCGGATCGAGGGGAGCGGCATGCCGACGGTCCGCGCCGGCGTGATGATCGTCGCGGTTCCGCACGATCGGGCCGCCGCGCTGCTGCCCGAGGCCGCAATCGAGGGCGAACGCCTCTTTCGGCTCGGTGCCTCTCCGATCGTCAGCCTCCACATCGTCTACGACCGCCGGGTCCTGGAGCTGCCGTTCGCGGCCGCCGTCAACAGTCCGGTTCAGTATCTGTTCGACCGGACCGCGAGCGCCGGCATGGCCCACGGTCAGTACCTCGCGATCTCGCTCTCCGCCGCCGAGGTCGAAAGCCGGATGACGATCGAGGAACTTCGACAGCGCTTCGTCTCCGCGCTGGCCGAGCTGCTCCCGGCGGCGCGGGATGCGCAGGTCGAGCAGTTCTTCGTCACGCGTGAGCACGCGGCGACATTCCGCGCCGCGCCAGGGGCACGCGCCCTTCGCCCTGGCCCGCGCACCCGCCTGCCGGGACTGCTGCTCGCTGGTAGCTGGACCGACACCGGATGGCCCGCGACGATGGAGGGCGCGGTGCGCAGCGGTCACCTCGCGGCCGGCGAGGCGCGCCAGGCGATGTTGGTGGGCGCACGGTCGGCAACCCTGGCGGTGGCACGATGACGCACCCGCTCGTCGCGTTGGCCCAACCGCCGGACCACGCCACTCCCCTCCAGGAGCCGGCCAGTCTCAGCGTGCTTGTGCTCGCGCCGCTCGCGGTCGAGGCGCGGGCGGTGCGGGCGGGAGCTCCATGGGCACGGGTGCAGCGGATCGGGATGGGTCCCCATCGCGCGCGCCGAGCCGCCTCGGTGACGCGCGAGGGACCGAGCGGCGCGGTGATCATCGCCGGTTTCTGCGGAGCACTTGACCCCGAGCTGGAGCCGGGCGACATCGTCCTCGCCAGCGAGCTTCGCGGACCAACCGGGACGACGCAGTGCGGTGACCCGACGATCTTGGCGGGCCATCTCCGGCGCGGCGGCTTCTCCGTTCGGGTGGGACCGGTGGCATCAACCCAGCGACTCGTCGTGGGCGAGCGCCGGCGGGCGCTGCACCGGACCGGCGCGATCGCGGTCGACATGGAGTCGGCATGGCTGGCTCCCCAAGCGCGGGCGCAGCCGCTGGTGACCCTGCGCGTGGTTCTGGATACGCATCGTCACGAGTTGCACCGCCCACTGCGAACAGCGGCCGGGGCAGCCCGGGCTTATCGCGCCCTGCGCGATGCCTGCGCGCTCGTCGAGGAGTGGGCTCGGGCGCTCCGAGAGCGCGAGGTGGTGCTCGCGTCGCCCCGCGCGTCGTGTGCCGGCGTTGTGCGGGCAGTCGAGATCGTCGAGCGCGTGCTGGCGCAGCGCGGTGCGCCGATCTACGTGCGCAAGCAGATCGTGCACAACGCACACGTCGTCGGCGAGCTCGAGCGCCAGGGCGCGATATTCGTCGAGGAGGTCGACGACGTTCCCCGGGGCGCGACGGTGATCTTCTCGGCCCACGGGGTCTCACCGGCGGTCCGCGCGCAGGCGGCCGAGCGCGGGCTGGACGTGATCGATGCGACCTGCCCGCTGGTGGCGAAGGTCCACGCCGAGGCGCGTCACTTCGCCAGCGCGGAGCGCGACATCGTGCTGATCGGCCACGAGGGGCACGAGGAAGTGCAGGGAACCGTCGGCGAGGCGCCCGACCGCACCCATGTGATCTCGAGTGAGCGCGACGTCGCGCGACTGGAGGTGCTCCACCCAGAACGGGTCGCGTTCCTGACTCAGACCACGCTCGCGGTCGACGAGACGGCGGGCGTGATCGAGACCCTTCGCCGGCGGTTCCCGTCGGTCGTCGGGCCCTCCTCGGACGACATCTGCTACGCGACGCAGAACCGCCAGGACGCCGTCCGCGCGCTCGCCGAGGACTGCGACGCCGTGCTCGTGGTCGGGTCTGAGAACTCCTCCAACTCGCGCCGCCTGGTCGAGGTCAGCGAGCGCGCCGGTTGTCGCGCGCGGCTCGTCGGTCACGCCTCTGAGATCCCGCCCGACTGGCTCGTGGGCGTGCGGCGCGTCGGCGTCAGCGCGGGCGCGTCGGCACCGGAAGCACTGGTGGACGAGGTCGTCGGGGCGCTCGACGGCCTCGGCGGCGTAACCGTCAGCGAACGCACGGTGGCGAACGAGAACGTGCATTTCAAGCTGCCGCCAAGGCTACGAAAGGAACCCTGACCCATGTCCGTCCCGATGCGCCAAGGCGTCCGACTCGGCGCCTACATCCTCAAGCAGCGACTGGCCCGCCGCGAGCGCTTCCCGCTGCTGGTCGAGCTCGAGCCGCTCTACCAGTGCAACCTGGAATGCGCCGGGTGCGGGAAGATCCAGCATCCCGACCACGTCCTGCGCCGCCGGATGCCGGTGGCGCAGGCGATCGCGGCGATCGAGGAGAGCGGCGCACCGATGGTGTCGATCGCCGGCGGCGAGCCCCTGATCCATCCCGAGATCGACCGGATCGCCGCAGAGCTGGTGCGGCGACGCAAGTTCGTCTTTCTCTGCACCAACGCGCTGCTGATGGAACGCAAGCTGGCGCAGTTCAAGCCCTCGCCGTACTTCGCCTGGGCGGTCCACATCGACGGGCTGCAAGAGCGTCACGATGCCTCCGTGTGCCGGGAGGGCGTGTTCGACAAGGCCGTATCGGCGATTCGCGCGGCCCAGCGCCAGGGTTTCCGGGTGACCACGAACACCACGTTCTTCACCCACGACTCGCCCGACACCGTGCGTCGCGTGCTCGACTTCCTCAACGATGAGCTGCGCGTCGACTCGATGATGATCTCACCGGCCTACGCGTACGACAAGGCACCCGACAGAGAGCACTTCCTGGGCGTCGAGGAGACCCACAAGCTGTTTCGCGCGGCGTTCGCCGACGGACGGCGCCGACGGTGGCGACTGAACCACAGCCCGGTGTTCCTCGACTTCCTGGAGGGCAAGGTTGACTTTGGTTGCACGGCGTGGGGGATCCCGAGCTACTCGGTGTTCGGCTGGCAGCGCCCCTGCTACCTGATGGCGGATGGCTACGCCAAGACGTACCGCGAACTGGTCGAGACGACCGACTGGGACTCCTACGGTCGCGGACGGGATCCGCGGTGCGCGAACTGCATGGCGCACTGTGGATACGAGCCGACGGCGGTGTCGATCACCAGCCGCTCACTGAGCCAGTCGGTACGTGCAGTGGTGGGCGGCTGAGTCTCACCGTCCACTAAAGGAGCACAATCGACGTCATGCGCGTGCTCGTGGTCGACGACGAGGCGAAGCTGGCGAACCTGCTCCAGCGGCAACTCCGGCGCCAGGGGATCGGCGTGGACGTGGTCTGCAGCGGCGAAGCCGCACTCGGGCGTGCGACGGCGACCGCCTATGACGTGATCGTCCTTGACCTGATGCTCCCGGGCGTCGACGGCTTCGAGACCTGCCGCCGCCTGCGCGCCGAGGGCGTATGGTCGCCGACCCTGATGCTGACAGCTCGCAGCGGCGTCGAGGACCGCGTCCGCGGGCTCGACAGCGGCGCCGATGACTACCTCACCAAGCCGTTCCTGCTGGCCGAGCTGCTGGCGCGGCTGCGCGCCCTTACCCGCCGGGGCGCGCCGCCGCGCCCGACGATTCTTCAGGTGGGCTCCCTGAGCCTCGATCCCGCGAGCCGCCGGGCATGGCGCGACGAGGTGGAGCTACGGCTGACCTCACGCGAGTTCTCGCTGCTGGAGACGTTCATGTCCCGTCCCGGCGAGGTACTCAGCCGCTTCGATCTGCTCGAGCACGTTTGGGATCAGAGCTACGAGAATCGCTCGAACGTGATCGAGGTCTACATCCGCTACCTGCGCGACAAGATTGACCGCCCGTTCGGCTGCAACTCACTGGAAACGGTGCGTGGCGCGGGATACCGCCTGCGAGCCAACGAGCGGTGAAGACGATGCGCGTGGTACGCGGGCTCTCGGACTCGGTCATGGGCCGTCTCGGCCGCGTGCCGATCCGGATGAAGCTGGCGCTCGCCTTCGCCGGCGTGATGGTGGTGCTGTTTGGCGGGCTGTCGCTGTTGCTCTACGTCCGATTCGCGGCGGGGCTCAACGACGGACTGAAGTCCTCGCTGCAGTCACGCGCGGCTGACCTGTCGGCCGTGGCGCGCGAGAGCGACGCACGCATCCGAGCTCACCCGAGCCTGCCAGAGAGCTCGGGCGGGTTCGCCCAGATCCTCGACTGGCAGGGACAACTGCTGGCCTCGACCCCGGCCGCGCGCCATCGACCGATGCTCAGCTCCAGCGAACTGGCTCAGGCGCTGTCCGGCCGGAGCACCGTGGAGCGCAACGGCAGGCAACTGCTGGCGCTTGCGGTCGCCGGCATCCCTCCCCGCGTGGTGCTCGTCGGCGTCTCGTTGGCTGACCGCGACCGCGCGCTGGCGGCGCTGCGCAGGATCCTGTTCGTCGGCGGCCCGATCGCCTTGCTGATCGCCTGCGCCGCGGGTTACGTCGTCGCAGCGAGGGCACTGGCCCCGGTCGAGCGCATGCGCAAGCGGGCGGCTCACATCTACGGCTTCGAGTCACACGAGCGCCTCCCGGTTCCCGAGGCGCGCGACGAGATCCAGCGTCTCGGTGAGACGCTCAACGAGATGCTCGCCCGGGTCGAGGAGGTGATCAGCCGCGGCCGGACGCTCGTCGCGGGGGCCAGCCACGAGCTGCGCACGCCATTGACGATCCTCCGGCTCGAGCTCGATGATGCGCTGGTGGGGGGGCGCTCGCGCGAAGACCTCGAGGCGGCGATTCGCTCAGCGGGCGAGGAGGTCAGTCGGCTCACGTCGCTGGCCGAGGACCTGCTGCTGATCGCCAGTGCCGACGAAGAGCGCATGCCGATCGAGCAGGAGCCGCTGGAGCTGGAAGGGGTGATGCGGGTGGTAACCGCCCGCTACGCCCAGCTGGATGGCCTGGTCGGGCGCCGGGTCACGTTTGAACCGACCAGCGGTCCGGTTGTGCAGGCGGACGTCGCTCGTCTCGATCAGGCGCTCAGCAACATGGTCGACAACGCGCTGCGCTACGGCGAGGGGCCCGTGGTAGTCAAGGCAGTGGAGCAGGCCGGCAGCGTCGAGCTGCACGTGTTCGACGAGGGCCCGGGCTTCCCACCCGGTTTCCTGCCGCAGGCCTTCGAGCGCTTCTCGCGCGCCAGCCCCGCGCGATCCCGTCGCGGGACGGGGCTCGGCCTGTCGATCGTGCGCGCGATCGCGGAGGCGCACGGGGGTCGCGTTGACGCGGAGAATCGCCCCGGCGGTGGCGCGCACGTGTGGCTGACCCTGCCGCAGGCATCGCGGCCGTCGCCTAGGCCGGACGCGGGCGCTTCAGTGGTCGACGGTCGGACTCGAACCGGCTAGTGCCTCGCTCCGCCAGACCAGCAGCGATCTGGCGGAAATGCACGGCGGTCAGCCTGCGCCCACGGGAACCGCCGCGGCGTCGTCGCGGCGGGCCTCGATAGCGTGCTGGCGGCTGTCGCGCGAGGAGATCAGCAGCGCGGCGAGGATCGCCCCGACGATGGCAAAGCCTGCGCCGATCAGGAAGGCGCGATCGAACCCCTTGGTCAGCGCGACCGACGTGCTGTGAACGCCTGCGTGGAACAGGCTCTGGGTGCGGCTGTTGGCGATCGTGGCGAGGATCGCGAGCCCGAGCGCGCCGCCGACCTGCTGCGAGGTGTTGATCAGGCCGGAGGCGAGGCCCGCCTCGTGGGGCTCGGTTCCGGTGACCGCGGCGATCGTCACTGGGACGAAGGCAAACCCGAGCCCGACGGCGGCGAGGATCGATGGGCCCAGGATATCCGAGGCGTAGTGGCCCCCGGGCGCGGGCACCTGCGAGAACCAGAGCAGACCGCCCGCGATCAGCAGCATGCCGGTGATCAACGGCGGCTTGAAGCCGAAGCGAGTGACCAGTTGCGAGGCCGCGCCGGCCGACAGGATGATCCCCACGGCGAGTGGCAGGTAGGACAGCCCCGTCAGGATCGGCGAGTACTTCAGGACGTTCTGGAGATACAGCGAGATGAAGAAGAACATTGAGAACAGGGACATGCCGAGCAGCAAGCCGACGATGTTCGCTCCGCGCAGCGTCCGCAGGCGGAAGATCGAGAACGGCATCAGCGGGTACCGCGTGCGCGATTCGATCACGAGGAAGGCAATCAGCAGGGCCGCCGCCCCGGCGAGGCGCAGCAACGTGGTGCTGGATCCCCAACCGACGTTGACGGTGTCCACGACCGCGTAGACGAGCAGGGAAAGGCCCGCGGTGACGGTCACCGCCCCCGGCAGATCAAACGTTTTCGCTCCGTCCTGCGCACGGCTCTCGACCAGTATCCGCGGCGCCAGCGCCGCCGCGATCAGGCCAATCGGGACGTTGACGAACAGCACCCAGCGCCAGCTCAGCCCACTGGTGAGGATCCCGCCCAGGAGCACGCCGGCCGCGCCGCCGGCGCCGGCGACCGCGCCCCAGATCCCGAGCGCCCGGTTGCGTTCCGCGCCTTCGGCGAACGTCGTGGTGATGATCGAGAGCGCCGCGGGTGAGACGATCGCCGCGCCAAGGCCTTGGACCGCCCGGGCCACGATCAGCCATCCTTCGGACTGAGCGATGCCACCGGCGAACGACGCGACCGAGAACAGGATCAGGCCGGCCATGAACATGCGCCGGCGCCCGAGCAGGTCGGCGAGGCGCCCTCCGAGCAGCAGAAAGCCGCCGAAGGTGAGGGTGTAGGCGTTCACGACCCACGAGAGGTCGTCGCGGGCGAAATGCAGGTGGGCTCCGATCGACGGCAGCGCGACGTTGACGATCGACGCGTCGATTACGATCACGAACTGCGTCATCGCCAGCAGCGCCAGCGCGAGGTTCTTCGCGCGAGCGGTATAGGGCTGCTGCGTCTGGGATTGGCTGGTCGATGTCATTGGAAGCTGACCTCCGGTTCCGGTTGCGTCCGAGACTATAGTGAACTATGATTCCGGTTGTCAAGAACCGGAGTAAGAAAAAGTGATCGACGCTGTAACCGAAACCGAGCGCCCGCTGCGAGCCGACGCCCGCCGTAACCGCGAGCGGATCCTGCACAGCGCGCGGTTGGTGTTCGCCGAATGTGGCGCCGATGCGCAGATGGACGACGTCGCTCGGCGCGCCGGGGTCGGAGTCGGCACGGTGTACCGGCACTTCCCGACCAAAGAGGCGCTGATGGTGGAGCTCGTGCGCCACAAGTTCCGGATGTTCGCCGCCACCGCGCGCGAGGGTCTGGGGCAGGACGGCGAGCCGTTCGCCGTGTTCGTCGATGTCCTGCGCCGGAACGCCCAGGCCGCCGCCGCTGACGCCGCGATGCAGCACGCTTTGGCGGGCGTGGGTGAGCATATCTGGACCCAGGCCCAACCCGAACAGCAGGAGCTGAGCGAGCTCACCGAACAGCTGATCGCCCGGGCTCGGCGAGCCGGGACCATCCGACCGGACATAAACGCGGCCGACATCGCGATGCTGATGTGCGGCGTCTCGGCCACAATGGCTCACAACGCCCCCGGCTTCAACTGGCAGCGCCACCTGGAACTCGTGATCGACACGCTGCGCGCTGCGTAGCAGCGCGCAGCCGGTCCCCTGCGAGTTGCGGCCGTTCGCCGCACTCCGCCGGTTCCACAGTTGCCGTGTGTGCGGTAGTTCACAGCACGAGCGGTGACCGCCGACGACCATCGAGAGTGACCGTCAAACCGGCTCGGAGGCGTGGGATGTCTGGCTTAATGGTGGAGCAGCGGCGGGGCGCTGGTGATCGACAATCCGATCCTCACGGCGCCGTCCCACACCCCGGACCAGACGTGCGATTGCGCGAGCCGGCCGGGTCATTGCGCATCCTCTTCCTGGTCTCCGCTCACAACAGTCTCAGTCAGTGCGCCTGGATCGCGCTGACCGCGCTCGGTCACAGGGTGACCGTTGCGGTGGTCGACACCGCCGCGGCGATGGAGGCAGCGGTGAGCGAGCAGCTTCCGCAACTGATTGTTTGTCCGATGCTCAAGCGGCTGATCCCGGAGTCGATCTGGAAGACGCATCGCTGTTTGATCGTGCACCCCGGCCCACTGGGGGACCGCGGACCGTCCTCACTGGACTGGGCGATCGAGCGGGGCTTCCGGGAGTGGGGCGTGACCGTGTTACAGGCCAATGACGAGTTCGACGCCGGAGATGTCTGGGCGACGCGGAATTTCCGCCTACGCGAGGTGGGAAAGAGCAGCCTGTATCGCCACGAGGTCCGCCGCGCCGCGATCGCCGCGCTGGTGGAGGCGGTCGGCAAGATCGTCGGCGACGGTTCGCCTGAAGCGGTTGAGTGCAGCCACCGAGCGGTGAGCGGCTGCGCTCGGCCACTGATGAGCCAAGAGGTTCGAAGCATCGACTGGGGCTCGGACCGTACGGAGGCGGTGCTCCGCAAGATTCGCGCCGCCGAGGGCCACCCGGGAGTGCTCGACGTGATCCAGGACATCGAGTGTCATCTGTTCGGTGTCCATCGCGAGCGGGAGTTGCGCGGGCGACCGGGCGAGATCATCGCCACGCGCGCCGGAGCGATCTGCCGGGCGACCGTTGACGGGGCCGTGTGGATCACCCATCTCAAGCGTGGGGACACGCACGGACGGCAGTTCTTCAAGCTGCCCGCGACGCGTGCCCTCGAACTGGCCGGCCGCGAGCCGCATGTGCCGGAGCTCGGGGTGGCCCTGCATGCGCAGCTGCCCCCCGATCACACGTACCGCGAGATCGCTTACGAGGAGCACGCGGGCGTCGGCTATCTGTGGTTCGACTTCTACAACGGCGCGATGAGCTCCGAGCAGTGTCATCGGCTGCGTAACGCGTACGCCTACGCCCGCTCGCGGCGGCAGACCGCGGTCATCGCGCTGATGGGAGGCGGCGACTTCTTCTCAAACGGAATTCACCTGAACCTGATCGAGGCCGCGGTAGATCCAGCGGGCGAGTCGTGGCGCAATCTGCACGCGATCGACGACGTGGTCCGCGAGATCATCGAGACCGACTCGCATCTCGTGATCTCGGCACTGGGTGGCGACGCCGCGGCCGGCGGGGTGCCACTGGCGCTGGCGGCCGATCACGTGCTGGCGCGCGAGGACGTCGTGCTGAACCCCTACTACCGGCACATGGGCGGCCTGTACGGATCGGAGTACTGGACCTACCTGTTGCCCCGTCGCGTCGGAGCGCAGATGACCGCTCGGCTCACCAGCGCGCCGTTCACGCCCCTCGGCGCTCGGCAAGCCCTGCGGATCGGGGTGCTCGACGGCGTCTTCGGCGCCACCCTGGCCAGCTTCCATGCGCAGACCCGGGTCCTGGCTGAGCGCCTCGCGCGAGACGCCAACCTGGAGCAACGGCTGGAGCAAAAGCGCCGACGCCGGGAACGCGACGAACAGGTCAAGCCGCTGCACGCGTACCGCAGTCAGGAGCTCGCCCGCTCGCACGAATGCTTCTTCGGCGCCGACCGCAGCTACCACCACGCGCGACGACGGTTCGTCTACAAACTCGGCGCGGCCTGCTCCCGCGCCCGGCAGGACGGCTGATCGAGCACCGCTCGGACGGCGTCGGGCCCGGTGCTCAGGTGCCCGGAGCCCCTTGCGGGAGCCGCGCCATATGGAGTTGCAACTGCAACCTCGCCGCATCCCCGCGATTGTCTCTCACGGTCAGCGTGACCGTGTAAGTGGGTCCGCGATGGAACGCTCGGCGCAAGGTTGAGCGCTTGCCGAGCAGTTTGCGCCCCAGTGGCAAGGCGATGATCTCCCGTTCTTGTGCCGGCAGCTCCGCAACCGCCCGCCGGACCTCCCAGATGTCGTAAACCGCCTCGGCCGACTCCGGTCGGGACAGCAGCGCGGAATCCCCAGGTTGCGCCGCCTCTAGCGGATCGGTCCGGCGCAGGGCCTCGCGGCGATAGACATCGATCGCGGCGCGCCGCGCGATCGAGACTAGCCACGGGCCGATGTCACGGCTATTGTCCAGTCTGTCGGCCGCCCGCCATGCCTTCAGGAACGCGACCTGGGTCGCCTCCTCGGCGAGCCCCGGGTCTCCCACGACCCGGTAGGCAACCGCGTATACAAGCCGTCCGTAGTGCCGGTAGACCTCGCGCACCGCATCGGGGTCACCGTCGCGAAACCGCGTCGCCACGTCCCGGTCGACCGCCACCGGGCAGACGCTACCAGCGGAATGGGACGCCAGCCGATCAGATCGCCTAGGCGCGGCTGGCGGTACGAGCCCAAGCGACGGTTCAGCTGCCGCAGTCGATGGCAACCCCGAGGACCGGGAGCGGGAGCGGGTCGCCCGAGCGGACACCAACCGCTGTCCCTATACGATGACGCCGTTGTCGAGCACGCAGCCGCTTCCCGAGCTTCGCGAGCAGTTAGCCGCCACCTGTCGCGCCCTGGCGCAGGAGGGTCTGGTTACCGGAACCTCGGGCAACCTGAGCTGCCGCGCGGGGGATGGCATTCTGATCTCTCCCACCGGCGCCGAGCTCGGTCGGCTGCAAGCGGAGCGGATCCCGCTGATCGATTTCGACGGCAAGGTGATCGACGGCGAGCTCCGGCCCAGCTCGGAGACCGAACTGCACCTCGGGATGTACCGTCGCTACGGCGCCGGAGGGGTAGTGCACACCCACGCTCCGATGTCCACCGCACTCGCGTGCGTACTGCATGAACTGCCGTGCGTGCACTACCTGATGGTCGACCTGGGGGGCAGCGTGCCCGTCGCACCGTATTTCACCTTCGGCACCCAGCGCCTTGCCGACGCGGTACACGACACCATCGATGGTCACACCGCGACGCTGATGGCCAACCACGGCACGCTCGCCTATGGCAATGACCTCGCCACGGCGGCCGCCCGCACACGGCTGCTCGAGTGGGTCTCAACGCTGTACTGGCACGCCGCGGCGATCGGTACCCCGCGGACGCTCACGTCCGACGAGCTGCGTGATGTGGTGGCGGAGGTCAAGCGCCGGTCCTACGGGACGACCCACCGCCGGGACGAGAGCGCCGCGGCGACTGGAGGCGATTCGTCTGCGACGCAGACGTCTTAGTGGTTGTGTTCTGAAGTACACGGCGGTTTGAAGTGGTCGTACCGCTGGCGGCGGATCCTGGGGTGAGGTCCGCGACGTCGAAGCGTCACGTGA
>Ga0209839_10000342_pt1 | contig 24268 bp, 19 predicted proteins | sample OrgsoiDNA2013050_FD_185800 | JGI IMG/M metagenome (GOLD analysis project Ga0209839, IMG submission 185800) | Permafrost soil microbial communities from the Arctic, to analyse light accelerated degradation of dissolved organic matter (DOM) -... | ecosystem: Environmental > Terrestrial > Soil >... | reverse complement strand
CAGGCCCAGGCGGCGATCGAGGCCCTGGTCGGCTCCCTCGCGGCGGGCAGCAAGCTGCCGTCCTACCGGGACTTGCAGCAGCGCTACCGCCTCAGCCCTACGACGGTCCAGCGGCTGCTGGCCGACCTCGCGCGACGCGGCCTGGTGGTGACCCGGCCGGGCAGCGGCACCTTCACCGCCGCGCGGCGGCCGAGGCAGCACGCGGCAGACGTGTCCTGGCAGACGCTCGCGCTCGGCAGCAGGCCAGGGCTCGGATCCGACCTGGAGCAGCTGGTCGAGCCGCCGCCGCCCGGCTCGATCGCGCTGTCCAGCGGATTCCTCGACGAGCGGCTGCAGCCGCTCGGGCTGCTGGCCGCCGCGGCGTCCCGGGCCGGCCGACGGCCGCAGGGCTGGAGCCGGCCGCCCGCCGGCGGCCTGCCCGAGCTGCGCAGTCTCTTCGCCGCCGAGTCTGGCGCCGCGCTGACCGCGCAGCACGTGCTGATCACGCCGGGCGGGCAGGCCGCCCTCACGGCGGTGTTCCGGCATCTGAGCGGGCCCGGTGAGCCCGTCATCGTGGAGTCGCCTACCTATGTCGGGGCGCTCGTCGCGGCCCGCGCGGCCGGGCTGAGCCTGGTCCCGGTGCCCGGCGACGCCGACGGAGTGCTGCCGGACGCGCTGGCCGACGCGCTGGCGCGCACCGGTTCCCGGCTGGCCTACCTGCAGCCCCGGTACGCCAACCCCGCAGGCTCCGTGCTGTCGCCGGACCGCCGCGGCGCGGTACTGGCGGCGGTGGCCCGGGCGGGCGCGTTCCTCCTCGAAGACGACTGGATGCGGGACTTCGATCTCGGGGCCGCCTCACCGCCGCCGCTGGCCAGCATGGACGACGACGGTCACGTTATCTACCTGCGCTCGGTGTCCAAGCCGGTCGCCGCCGGGCTGCGGGTGGCCGGGCTGGCCGCGCGGGGCCCGGCGCTGACCCGGCTGCGCCGTGGTCGGCTCAGCGACGACATGTTCGTGGCCCCGATCCTGCAGCAGGTGGCACTGGAGGTGCTGACCGCACCGGGCTGGCACCGGCACCTGGCCGGGGTGCGGCGGGTCCTGCGGGAGCGCCGGGATGCCCTGATCCTGGCGTTGCGCCAGCAGCTCCCCGGATGCCAGCTGGAGCTCGTCCCGGCGGGCGGGCTGAGCCTGTGGCTGCGGCTGCCGGACCGGTGCTCCGACGCCGACGTGGCGCAGGCGGCCGCGGCGCGTGGCGTCATGGTGAACGCCGGCCGGGCCAGTTTCCCCGGCGAGCCGCCCGGCCCGTACCTGCGGCTCAGCTACGCGGCCGAGGAGCCGCCGGCGCTGCGGCGCGCCGTCGAGCTCCTCGCCGGGATCGTCGGAACCGGGTAGCGCCCGGCTCAGGTTCCGGGCACGTCCAGGCCGGCGCACTGCGCCGAGATCTTGACCGCCGCGTCGAAGTAGGCGGCGTAGTCGGTCACCGTGTTATGCAGATGGCCGAACAACTCGAAGCTGATCGTCCCGATGAGGCAGATCCACAGCACGAGCGCCCGCTCGATCAGGTCCTCGTAGGGTGGCGGCGGCGCGTCGTAGCTCGCCAGCACCTCGGCGGTGACCAGGCGGGGGCCCGGCAGCACGCTGGCCGGGGGCTGCAGCTCGCCGGACGCCGCGGCGGCCGCGAGGAGCGCCGCGAGCACTCCGGTAATCCGGGTCGCCGGCCCGATGGTGTCGCTGGGCGCGGCGTACCCCGACACCGGCGACCCGTAGATGAGCGCAAACTCGCGGCGATGCTCGAGCGCCCAGCCGCGGACGGCGCGGCACGCCGCCAGCCACCGGGCGCCGCTGCCGGCGCCGGCCCGCCGGGCGTCCGCGTCCGCGTCCTCCGCCGCGCCGCCGAGCTGGTTGAAGGCGTCAATGATCAGCGCGGTCAGCAGCTCATCACGATTGCGGAAGTAGCGGTACAGCGTCGAGGCGCCCATGCCCATCTCGCGGGAGACCTCCCGGAGCGAGAGCGCGGCCGCGCCGTCGCGCTCGATGAGACGGCGCGCGACGTCCTTGATCTCGCGGACGAGTTCAGCCCGGGCCCTGTCTCTCGCGGTGCGTGGCGCGTTCACGGACCGATGCTATGCATGTGCGAACACTGATCGCAAGTGCGACTGGTGCCCTTGACTCCCGCATCCCAATGCGGAACACTGTTCGCAGACGCGAACATGTGTATCGCGCAGACGATGGGAGGGGTTCCCGTGGCAGTGCACGTCATCGTCGGCTACGGCCCGGTCGGCCGCGCAACCGCCGACCTGCTCGTCGAGCAGGGTCACGAGGTCCGGATCATCACGCGGTCGGGCGGCCCGGCGGACAGCCCGGCTCGCCACATCCGCCTGGACGCCGCGGACGCCGCGGCGCTGACTCAGGCCGTGGGAGGTGCCGCGGCCCTGTACAACTGCGCCAGCCCGGCGTATCACCGCTGGCCCGCGGACTGGCCGCCGCTGGCCGCCGCGCTGCTCACGGCGGCCGAGCACACCGGAGCGGTGCTGGCCACAGTCAGCAATCTCTACGGCTATGGCCAGGTGACCGCGCCAATGACCGAGACGATGCCGCTCAACGCCCGCGGACCCAAGGGCCGCGTGCGGGCCAGGATGTGGCTCGACGCCCTTGCTGCGCACGAATCCGGCCGGGTCCGGGTCACCGAGATCCGCGCGGCCGACTACATCGGGCCGGACGCGCAGAGCCCGCTCGGCGAACGAGTCATCCCGCGGCTGCTAGCCGGCCGGCGGGTTCAGGTCCTCAAGAGCGCCGACACGCCGCACTCCTGGAGCTACATCGGCGACGTGGCCCGGCTGCTGGCCACCGTCGGCACCGACCCGCGGGCCTGGGGCCGGCCGTGGCACGTCCCGACCAACCCGCCGCGTACCCAGCGCGCGGCGATTGCCGATCTGGCCAGGATCGCCGGCGTGCCGCCCGTCCGGGTGACGCAGACGCCCCGGGCGATGCTGAGGCTTGGGGGAATGTTCAGCCCGCTCCTGCGCGAGCTGCCGGAGGTGGCCTACCAGCTAGAGCAGCCGTTCATCATTGATTCCGCCGCGGCGCAGGCCACGTTCGGCCTCGTGCCAACCCCCTGGGAGCAGATCCTGGCGGAGACCATCGAGTTCTACCGGAGTCCCTGATCTGGCCGGGAGATCGCCGTGGTGATCGATGTCGTGGCGTACCGGCACACCTCTGCGGCCAGGTCGTCGGGTTCAAGGACTACCTGCGCTCGGGCCCCGACTTCGACGAGCGCCTCCGGCGCAAGGACGCGGCCGCGGCCGACGCCCTGGAGTGATGGTTCCGCGGCCTGCGCACCAGTTACGCCGATCACGTCGTCGGCATTGACATCGAAACGGCGCAAGAATGGGGCCGGCTGACCGTTCCCGACCCGCTGCCCGTCATCGACGGTCTGCTCGCCGCGTCGGCCAAGGTCCGGGGCTGGACGCTCGTCACGCGCAGCACGCCGATCTGGCCCGCTGCGGCGTTGCCCTGCTCAATCCCTTCGACCGGTCGGCCTGATCCGGGTCAGCCGACCAGGTCTTCCACGGCCGCGGCGAACACGGCCGCGTGGGAGTCCGCGTCGGCCTCCGTCGTGGCCGGGCACATCAGCGCCATGTTGTGAAACGGCGTCATCAGCACCCCCCGGTTGATCGTGTACAGGTGCATGTACTCGTCCAGGCGGGCGTCGGCGGCGGCCGCGGACTGCCCGCCGGTGTGCGGCGGCTCGGGGCTGAACCGGTACTCGACGCGCGCGCCTAGCTGCACGACGCTCCACGGCACGCGGTGCAGGTCCAGGACGCCCTGGACCCCGGCGGCGAATCGCGTGGCTACCTCGATCATGCCCTCGAACGCCTCGTCGGTCAGCACCTCTTCGAGCGTCGCCCGCATCGCCGCGACCGACAGCGCGTTTCCGGCCAGCGTGCCCCCGACGCCGCCGGTGTCCTCGATGTCCGCATCGGAATCATTGAGGATGGACTCCGTCAGCTCGGGCGTCAGCCCGAACGCGCCGGCCGGAATGCCGCCGGCGATCGACTTGCCGATCGTGACGATGTCGGGCTGCAGGCCCCACGCGGCGGTACAGCCGCCGGGCCCGGCGCTGAAGGTGTGCGTCTCGTCGTTGATCAGCAGGCTGCCGTACTGGCGGGTCAGCGCCCGGACCGCGTCGAGATAGCCGGGCTCGGGCAGCACGATGCCGATGTTGGTCAGCGCGGGCTCCATCAGCACGGCGGCGACATCGCCGTGGGACAGCTCGCGCTCCAGCCCCCCGAGGTCATTGAACTCCGCCACTCGCGTGGTCTGGCTCGGGTCGACCGGTGCTCCCACATTGCCGGGCCGGGTGCGCGGGCCGTCGGGCGTCATCACGATGAAGGACTCGTCCACGCTGCCGTGGTAGCAGTAGCTGAACACCAGGATCTTGGGTCGCCTGGTGATCTGCCGGGCCAGCCGGATCGCCCAGCGGTTGGCGTCGGTAGCGGTCAGCGTGAAGCTCCAGACCTGCATGCCGAAGCGCCGGGCGAGCTCGGCGCCCACCCAGGCGGCGTCCTGCGTCGGCAGCATCGTGGTGGCCCCCCCGGCCTCGCCGTACCGGCGGGAGATCGCCTCCTGCACCGCCACCGGCGAGTGGCCGGCCATCGCGCCGGTATCACCGAGGCAGAAGTCGATGAACTCATTGCCGTCGATGTCGATGAGCCGCGCGCCGGATGCCGCGGCGAAATACAGCGGGTACCCGCCGGACCACATCCGCATCCACGTCATGGGCACGCCGCCGAGCAGGTGCTGCCCGGCGGCGGAGAACGCCTCCCAGGAGGCGGGAAAGTTCGCCCGGTAAAGCGAGCGCTCACGCTTGATCAGCTCGATGAGGTGGTGCCGGTCGACCGTGCTCGGGCCGGTGGCGGCCAATTCGGACATCCGCGAATACCTCCCGATCGGGGCATGACTTGCTGATCCTAGGGGCGTGCGGGGGCGTGCGGGTGGTGAGCGGGGTGCGCAGCCTCGGACAACCATCCGCTGCGGGTGACGCGTCGCGCCCGCTGACCGGCGACGGTGGGCGAGGAAGACCACCGGCGGCAGCGCCGTCCAGGCCACGAAGAGAGGACCAGACATGGCAGTGCCCGTTCAGGCGGATGTCGATATGGAAACCAGGGACGCCCTTTCCGGCCTATCCACCGGAGACGTGGACATCATCGAGGAAGGTCTCCAGCTTCGCGAGCACTGGCGCGAGGACTGCGGGCTTGACCCCCGCAGCTTCGCGCTCGTCAAGATCGCCTCGCTCATCGCGCTCGACGCGCCCCCGGCCTCCTACCTGTGGCAGGTGTCGAACGCCCTGGAGGCTGGCGCGACGGCGGGCGAGATCCTCGGCGTGCTGCGCGCTATCTCCCCGCAGGTCGGCGGGCCTAAGGTCGTGGCGGCCGCGCCGGAGATCATGATTTCCCTCGGGCTGTCCCTGCCCGAGCAGCAGTAACCAGACCTAGCACGGGGCCGGCCCGGCGGCGCACCGGGCCGGCCCGGGCGACCGGAGATGGCACCGGAAGGAGAGCGGATATGTTCGTGCGACGACGCCCGCTGATGCGGGCGGCCGTGATCGGCGGCGGCGCCTACATGATCGGCAAGAACAAGGCGCAGCATCAGGCAGAGTCCGACAACGCGCAGGGCGGCTCGCCTCCATCCACCGCGCAGGGCTCCGCCCCGGCCAGCCCGGCCGGATCGTCGGTGACCGATCAGCTGAACCGGCTGACCGGCCTGCACCAGCAGGGCGCGCTCAACGACAGCGAGTTCGCCGCCGCAAAGACCAAGCTCCTGGGCACCTGAGCGCCGGGCACCTCAGAACTCGGAGCCGGGTACCGGCCGGCCCGCCGGCCCGCGGGCCCCCGCCGGCCCGCCGGCCCCGGATCGTGGCGCGGCTGGTGGCCTGGCCGCCTTTCTAGTGGTGTCAGAGCTGACGCCCCGAACGCGTCCGGGGCGTCAGCCAGGATGCCGGCGAGGCCGGGGCAGAGCCTCCAGCAGCGCTGGGTCGCCGGATCGCCAACGTCGTGGCTGGGCACCTACTGCCGTCCTAGCAGCAGCAGAGACCCAGCCACGACACTGGACGACGCAGCACGCCCCCGCACCGCCGACCCGCGCGGGGCCCGCGGGGCGCGCGGGGCGCGCGGGGCTGGCGGGACCCCGCACCCGGCGCAACGCGGCACAGCCACTCCCTCCAAGACGCCCCCGCCCTGCCAGCACCCCGAACCCTGACGCCCGGCCCGCCGCAGAGTCGCGTTACAGCCTCAACAGCAGCAGCAACCGCACGCTCATGTCGTTCACCGCAGGTGCCCGGCCACGTCGTTGGCGGGACGGGCGGGGCGGTGGGGCGGGCCCGCGGTCGTCAGCTTCGCAGGTCGTCGATGAGGGCGGCGAGATCGCGGACCGTTGAGCGCAGCATCGGGAGCCGGGTCGCAGCTACCAGCCGGGCGGCTACCGGGGCGGTCACGTCGATCAGGTGGTAGGTCCGGGCGCAGCCTGGCGACCGGTCATGCACCCAGAACAAGATCACGCCCATCGAGTACAGCCACAGCAGCTCGGGCAGCCGCTCCCGCACCTCCCTGCTCATCCGCGCCGACGAGCCGTCCACTACCTCGCGGTACAGCGCGATCGATGCGTCCCGGGCCGGGCTTGATTCCTTACTGAACGGGCTCAGCGGGCTACTCGGCTCGGCCGCGTGCTTGTAGAACGTGGCCGCGAACTCGTGGTACGGGGCATGGACGTCGATAAGCGCGCGCAGCGTGCCGCTAAGCCGAGCGCCCAGCTCGGTCTGGCCGGCGAGCACGGCGCGGCTGGCGGCCAGGTGCTCGGCCTGCCCGATGGCGTAGAACTCCTCGATCAGCTCTTCCTTGGAGCCGAAGTAGTAATACGCGTTGCCCGTGGAGACGTTGGCCCGGCTGGCGATCTCGCGCATGGTGGCGGCCTCGTATCCGCGCTCGCGGAATAGCGCCAGGGCCGCCTCGACGATCGCGGTCCTGGTCTGCTGCGCGCGCGGCGTGAGTTCGCCTGCTGCCACGTCGGTCAATGTACGACATGCCCCTGCCGTGGCCGCCACAGCGCCGGCGCGGCCACCCGAGTGGCCGCGTGGGCGTCGGCCCGGTCGTTCGCGGGCTCGGCGCCAGGACGCCCGACCGGCCTGCCGGAGCCGGAAGGGCCGGAGCCGGAAAGGCCGGAGCCGGGACTGTCCGAGCCGGGACTGTCCGAGCCGGAGCTATCGGAGCCGGAGCCGGTCGTCCGCGGGCTGAACCCGCCGGGGCCGCTCTGAGTCGGCCAGGAAGGGGCGCGGCGGAGCCGGGCAAAGACCACCGTGCTGGCGACGTGCAGCGCGCCCAGCACCAGCAGCAACTCGCCGATCTTGCCCGACAGCAGCTGCAGGGCCTGGCCCGCGCTGCCGACGTGCCCCCAGACGGGCATGGTCAGGGCTATGAAGCCGCAGCTGAGCAAGTAGAACGCGACGACCAGGAGGCGGTTGACGGCCTCGGCCACGCCGCCGCGGTCGGCGAACATCTCGGCCAGGAACGCCGCGCCGCTGCGGGACAGGGCCCGGCCGACGAGGGCGACGAGGGCGAGGCTGATGGTGAAGTAGAGGAGATTGGTCATGATGGCGCCCAAGGCAGCCACCTCCCTAACGGATTACTTGAACATGTTCAAGTTTGCGCTCGCGGGCTACCCGGCGTCTATAGCCGGCGGCATAAATTCTGAACACGTTCAACTTTGGTGATATCGGCTCGTGCCCCGTGCCGGGCGACCGAGTTGTCGCGGTTGGCACAATGGAGCCGTGACCAGCGACCCGAACGGACTCAGCCAGGGCCTGACCATCGACCGGATCCAGGCCGCCGCGGGCCGGCTGGCCGGGATCGCGCACCGCACGCCGCTGCTCAGCTCGGCCACGCTCGATGAGCAGTGTGGTGGCAGCGTCCTGCTCAAGGCCGAGAATTTCCAGCGGGCCGGAGCCTTCAAGTTCCGCGGCGCCTACAACCGGCTCAGCCTGCTGGACGCCGGGGAGCGGGCCGCCGGGGTCGTGGCGTACTCCTCCGGCAACCACGGCGGCGCCGTGGCCCTCGCCGCCCGGCTGCTGGGCATTCCGGCGGTGATCGTGGTCCCGGCGACCGGGTCACCCGCCAAGCTTGCCGCGATCGAGGGGTACGGGGCGGAGATGCGCCGCTACGACCCTGCACGGGAGCGGCGGGCGGAGGTCGCCGCCGCGATCGCCCGGCAGCGGTCGATGACGATCATCCGGCCCTTCGACGACTACGACGTCATGGCCGGGCAGGGCACGCTCGGCATCGAACTGGCCGAGCAGGCTCAGCAGGCGGCTGCTGGCGGCCTCGACCGGGTGCTGGTGCCCGTGGGCGGCGGCGGCCTGGCCGCGGGGGTGTCGACCGCGGTCAGGGCGCTGCTGCCCGGAGTGTCGGTGATCGGCGTGGAGCCGGCCGGCGCCGATGACACCCGGCAGTCACTGCGGGCGGGCCGCCGGGTCACCCTGCCCGAGCCGGTCACGATCGCCGATGGCCTGCTGGCCCAGCAGCCGGGGGAGCTCACCTTCGCGGTTAACTCGCGGCTGCTCGACGACATCGTCACCGTCTCCGAGGACGCCATCGTCGAGGCCATGCGTTTCTGCTTTGCCCGCATGAAGATCGTCGTCGAGCCGAGCGGCGCCGTGGCCCTGGCGGCGCTGCGCTCGGGCGCGGTCCCGGCCGCTGGCCGCCGCACGGCGGTGGTGCTGTCCGGCGGGAACATCGACCCGGCCGCCTACGCGGCCTACCTGTCGGCGCCGGAGCCCGGAGTTCCGGCCACGGCCCGCGGTTAGCTGGCCCGCGGTTAGCTGGCCCGTGCTTAGCGGGCCCGGCTGGAGTGCCGGATGACGAGGCTGGTGGCGAGGGTGAGGTGGGTGGTCTCGGGCGCCTCGCCGCGGATGAGCTGGATGAGCAGGTGGATGGATTGCTCGCCCATCTGGCGGATGGGCTGGGCGACGGTGGTCAGTGCCGGGGTGCTGAGAGCCGATTCGGGGATGTTGTCGAAGCCGACGACGGACAGGTCGCCGGGCACGGAGCGGCCGAGCTGGGCGGCGGCCTCGATGGTGGCGATGGCGGAGACGTCGTTGGCGGCGAAGATGGCGGTGGGCGGGTCAGGGCTGGTGAGCAGCTCGCGGGCTTGCTCGGTGGAGATGCGGGGGTCGTAGGCGCCGACGCGGATGAGGTCCTCGCTGACGGGGACGCCGGCCTCGGTGAGTGCCTGCCGGTAGCCCTGCTCGCGCAGCTGTGCTGACTGCAGGTCGGGGCGTCCGGTGAGCATGGCGATGCGACGGTGGCCGAGTTCCAGCAGGTGGTTGGTGGCGAGCTGGCCCCCGCGCAGGTTGTCGGAGTCGATGGTGGGCAGGCCGGACTGGCCGGTGTGCGGGTCGATGGCGACGACGGGGGCGCCGTAGTTAACGTCGACGACGGTGGGCGTGACCAGGATGGCGCCGTCGATGAGGGTGCCGCTGAGCCGGGAGAGGTAGCGCCGTTCCCAGCCCACGTGGTCGCCGGCGTGGCCGCCGGCGGAGTAGACGACCAGCTCGAAGTCGGAGTCGCGGATGGCGTCCGCGGCGCCCTTGAGCAGTTCGGTGCTGAATGGCTCGAGGTCGGCGACGAGTATCCCGATCACGTTGGTGCGGTGGTTGCGCAGGCTCTGCGCTACGAGGCTGGCCTGGTATCCGAGGTCGTCAATGACGGCCTGGACGCGCGCGGAGGTATCGGCGGCCACGCCGTAGCGGCTGTTGATGACTTTCGAGACCGTGGCGACGGAGACGCCGGCGCGTGCGGCGACATCGCGGATAGTGATTCGTGAGCTGGGATCCACGCGGGCGACAGTAGCAGTATTAAAACGTTATCGACAACGATTGACAGGGCGGAAATGCCGCGCAACACTCGGCGGCAAGCCCGGCTGGCCAGGCTTGGAATGCCTCGGCCCATGTCGTCAGGAGATGACCCAGCATGCGCAGCATCCGGAAGTGCGCCGCTATCGCCATGGCGGCGACAGCGGCGGTCGCCCTCGCCGCCTGCGGCGGCAGTGGCGGCACGGCAAGCTCATCGAAGAACTCGCACGTCACTCTCACGTGGTGGACCAACGCCACGGCTGGAGACCTGAAGACCGTCTGGCAGCAGGCGGCCACCGCTTTCCATGCCGCGCATCCGAACGTGACGATCCAGGTCGAGCCGATCCAGAACGAGGCCTTCACCACCAAGGTGCCGGCCGCCCTGGCCTCGAATAACCCGCCGGACATCTACCAGCAGTGGGGCGGCGGCGGGGAGGCGACCCAGATCCCGTCGGGCAAGGTCACGAACCTTACCCAGCTCGCCTCGAGCTGGATCGGCACGGTCGGCTCGGCGGCCCAGGCCTGGCAGGTGAACGGCAAGCAGTACGGCGTGCCCTACGACCTGCACACGGTGGGCTTCTGGTACCGCAAGGACCTGTTCGCCCAGGCCGGCATCGCCAGCCCGCCGACGACCATGACCGCGCTCAACGCCGACATCGGCAAGCTGAAGAAGGCCCGCATCGTGCCCGTCGCCATCGGCAGCAAGGACAAGTGGCCGGACGCGTTCTGGTGGGAGTACTTCGCCGTCCGCCAGTGCTCCACCGCCACCCTCCAGGCCGCCATGAAGGCGGTCAACCTGTCCGCCCCGTGCTTCCTGCAGGCGGGCAGCGAGATGAAGTCCTTCATGGGCACGGCCCCGTTCCAGGCGGGCTTCCTGGGCACGGCCGCCCAGGTGGGCGCCGGCAGCTCGGCTGGCATGGTCGCGAACGGCAAGGCCGCGATGGAACTGCAGGGGGACTGGGATCCCGGCGTCATGGCTCCCCTCACCACGAACAAGGGCATCAACGCACAGCTCGGCTGGTTCCCGTTCCCGGCCCTCAGCGGCGGCGCCGGTGACCCGGCCACCGTGCTGGGCGGGGGCGACGGTTTCTCCTGTACCACCGGTGCGGCGGAGCCGGCGTGCGCGCAGTTCCTGCAGTACATCGACAGCACTGCGGTACAGATCAAGGTGGTGGGCGCCAACGTGGGCCTGCCGGCCAACCCGGCCGCCGCCACGGCGCTGACCCTCCCGGCGCTCAAGCAGGTCCTCCAGGTCAACCACGCCGCGTCCTACGTCCAGACCTACTTCGACATCGCCTTCCCGACCAGCGTCGGCACGGCTCTCGACGCCGCGATCGCGAATTTCTTCGCCGGGCAGGGAACGCCGCAGTCCATCATCACGGCCGTGAGCCAGGCCAAAGCGAGCCAGTGAGCAAGCAGGCAGGCAGCGGCGCTGCGGCTGCGGCGGAGGTATCCGCCGCAGCCGCGGCGACGCGACGCGACGGTCAGGATCGTGCGGAGCTGCTGATGACTGGCCGGGCCGGCGCCGGCCGGGGCCCGCGAAAGCCGCGGCCCAGGACGCGCAGGAAGCTCGAGCTGGCGCTGTTCCTGACCCCGGCGCTGCTGCTCTTCGTCGGGTTCGTGCTGCTGCCGATCGGCTTCGCCGCCTATGACGGCCTTTTCCGGTGGACCGGCTTCGGGCCCCTGGGGCGCTTCGCGGGCCTGTACAACTACCGGCTCGTGCTGTCGGACCCGGTTTTCCGGGAGGCGTTCTGGCACAACCTGATCATCGTCGTCGCGTCGATCGTCATCCAGCTTCCGCTCGGCCTCGGGATGGCTCTCCTGCTGAACCGACGGTTTCGCGGGCGGTCGTTCCTGCGCATGCTCGCGTTCGCGCCGTTCGTCCTGCCGTACGCGACGACGGCGGTCATGTGGCTGCTGCTGCTCCAGCCCAGCGGGTTTGTGGACCAGGTCATGAAGATGGTGGGTCTCGGCGGGCTCGTCCAGCTGTGGCTGGCCAATCTCCACCTCGTGATCTACACGATGATCGTCGTTCTCACCTGGCAGTTCTTCGGCTTTGCGATGATCTTGATGCTGGCGGGCCTGCAGGGAATTCCCGCGGAACTCCGCGAGGCCGCGGCCCTGGACGGGGCGTCGGCGTGGCGGACGACCTGGCGCGTCACGCTGCCGCTGCTCGGGCCGACGATCAGGATCTGGATGTTCTTGTCGATCGTCGGCTCGCTGCAGGTGTTCGACCAGGTATGGATCATGACCGGCGGCGGGCCGGCCAACGCGTCGAGCACGATGGCGACGTACCTGATCTACCGCGGCTTCCAGAGCTATGAGTTCGGCTACGGCAGTGCCGTGGCCGTCATCATGTTCGCCATCTGCTTCGTGTTCGCGCTGGTCTACCAGCGCTTCGTGCTGCGCCGCGACACCCGCGGCGCCCTGACCCGCGTTGTGGGGTGATGCCAGTGTCCGCGGTCCTCCGAACGCGCCCGGCCCCGCCGGGCCGGACCGCGCGCCCGCGCCGGCTCAAGATCTCGGCGGTCGCGCCGTTCACCTACCTCGTGGCCCTGGTCCTGGTGGGGGTCACCGCCGTCCCGCTGCTGTTCGTGATCGCGGACGGCTTCCGCAGCAACGCGCAGATCAACGCGTCAGCCACCGCATTGCCGCATCCCTGGGTCTGGCACAACTACGCCACCCTCCTCACCTCGTCGGCTTTCTGGCAGCCGCTCGAGAACAGCGCCATCATCGCGGCGATCGCGACTGGGCTGGTGGTCTGGCTCGGCTCGATGGCGGCCTTCGCGCTCTCCCGGTACTCGTTCAAGGGGCGCGAGAGCATCTTCATGCTGTTCGCCGTCGGGCTGCTGTTTCCCCTCAATGCGGCGTCACTGCCGCTCTACCTGCTGCTGGGCAAGATCGGCCTGCTCGACAACCTGTTCGGCGTGGCGCTCCCCGAGGCCGCGTTCGGGCTTCCTATCACGATCGTGATCCTGCGGCCGTTCATGCGCGGGATTCCCGGCGAGCTTGAGGACGCCGCCGTGGTGGACGGGGCCTCGCGAATCCAGTTCTTCTGGCGGATCCTGCTCCCGCTGTCGCGGCCCGCGCTGGCCACGGTGGCGGTGCTGGCGTTCGTCCAGAGCTGGAACACCTACCTGCTGCCGCTGCTGGTGTTTACCAGCACCCAGCACTTCACCCTGCCGCTGGCGGTCGCGAACTTCCAGACCCAGTACGCACAGGACACGGCGAGCATTCTCGCGTTCACGGCGCTGTCGATGGTGCCCGCCCTGGGCTGCTTCGTCTTCGCCCAGCGGCATCTCGTCGGCGGGTTCACCGGCGCGGTCAAGGGCTGACGGGCGCCTGCCGCCGCCCTCGCGTCCTCAGCCCGGCGGTAGCCCCGGCGATAGGAGGGTAACTTCCGGGCTGAGCACGCGGTCGAAGCCCACCTCGCGGCGCGGGCCGGTGAGGGTGAGCCCGATCGTGTGCCTGATGTCCGTGCTGGACGCGCCGATGCGCAGTTCGACGTCGCCGGGATCGACCTGCCGGCGGCCAGAAAGCCCCGTATAGGAGGTCAGGTCGGCGTGCAGGCCGATGACGGCGGTGCGGGTCTGGCCGGGCGCCAGCTCCAGCCGGGCGGCGGCGACCAGCTGCTGGACCGGTCGCGCGGTCTCGGCGACGGGATCGTGCAGGTACACCTGGACGACCTCGGTGGTGGCGATCTCGGCGTCGTTGCGCAGGGTGACGGCGAGCTCCGCGTGACCGTCGGTGGGCCACTCGGCGGGCGACCGGGGGGTGACCTCGAGCCAGCTGGCCGGGGCGTAGCTCAGGCCGTGGCCGAACGGGTAGAGCGGCGTGGGGTCGATGCTGGTGACGTCGCTGCGCTGGCCGAGTTGCGGCGTGAGGTAGGTGCCCGGCTGGGTGGCCCCGGCCGCGGGGAAGCTGACCGGCAGGCGTCCGGACGGGTTGACGCGGCCGCTCAGGATGTCGGCCAGGGCCGCGGCGCCTTCCTCGCCCGGGAAGAACCCGCAGAGCGCGGCGGCGAGCCGGCCGGCCTGCCGGGACAGCTCGTAGGGCCGCCCGGCCAGCAGCACCAGGATGACGGGGGTGCCGGCGTCGAGCAGGGCGTCCAGCAGCTCCTCCTGCCGGCCCGGCAGCCGCAGGTCGGCAGCGTCGCAGCCCTCACCGGAGGTGCCCGCGCCGAACATCCCGGCGCGGTCGCCGAGCACGGCCACGCAGATATCAGCGTCCCGCGCCACCGCGGCGGCGACGGCGATATCGGCGTCGTTGCCGCCGAGCACCGGACAGCCCTGGGCGCGGGTGATGACGTAGCCGGCCGGGTCGGCGCGCAGGGCGTCCAGCACGGTCGGCACGTCGATGCCGGTGGGGACGGCGGGGTGGTGAATGCCGACGTGGGCGGGGAAGGAGTAGCAGCCGAGCATGGCGCCGACGTCATCCGCGCGCGGGCCGACGACCGCGACGCGCTGGCCGGGGGCCAGCGGCAGGATGCCGTCGTTGCGCAGCAGCACGACCGACTCGCGGGCGAGTTCTAGCGCCAGCGCTCGTGACTCAGCGGCATCGAGGTTCAGGTCATCGGGGTTCAGGTCATCGGGGTTCAGGTCATCGGGGTTCAGGTCATCGGGGTTCGCCGGCTGTTCCGGCGTCCAGCCGGGGTCCAGCAGGCCCAGCTCGCACTTCTGCGTCAGGACCCGGGCGGCGGCGCGGTCGATCAGGGTCGCGTCGACGCTGCCTGCCGCCGCGGCGGCGAGCAGCGGCTCGCCGTAGCAGTCCACGGTCGGCAGTTCGACGTCGACGCCGGCCTGCAGGGCCAGGCCTGCCGCCTCGCCGCGGGTGCCGGCCACCCCGTGCAGCCGGTGCAGGAACGACACCGCAAAGTAATCCGAGACGATCGTGCCGGTGAACTCGCAGCCGCCCCGCAGAATCCCGGTCAGCAGGGCGCGGTCGGCCGTGGTCGGCACGCCGTCCAGGTCGGTGTAGGACGGCATCACCGATCGCGCGCCGGCGCGCAGCGCCATCTCGAACGGGGGCAGCAGCACGTCGGCGATCTCCCGCGGGCCGGCCGAGACCGGCGCCAGGTTCCGCCCGGCTCGCGAGGCGGAGTACCCGACGAAATGCTTCAGCGTCGAGACCACGCCGGCTGACTCCAGCCCGCGCACGTAGGCGCTGCCGATCAGGCCGACCAGGTGCGGGTCCTCGCCGATGGTCTCCTCCACCCGCCCCCAGCGCAGGTCCCTGACGACGTCCAGCACCGGTGCCAGGCCCTGGTGCACCCCGAGCCGGCGCATCGCGGTGCCGATCCGCGCGGCCATCCGCTCGACGAGGCCGGGATCGAAGCTCGCTCCCCAGCACAGCGGCGACGGGTAGGCGGTGGCCTGCCAGGCCAGCAGCCCGGTCAGGCATTCCTCGTGCACCATGGCCGGGATGCCGAACCGCCCGGCGGCCATGATCTGCCGCTGGGCCCGCGCGAGCGCCCTGGCCCCGTCGGCCGGGTGCACCGGGGCGGTGCCGAACGGGCGAGTCAGCTGCCCGACGCCGTCGACGATCAGCGCGTCCCAGTCCGGGGCCGGGGCGGCATCGTGCTGGTGCGGCGCCATGTCGCCGCCGGCGTCGTCGATGCCGACCCAGATTCCCTGCAGCTGGGCGACCTTCTCCCGGATGGTCATCCGGGAGAGCAGGTCGCCCACCCGCTCGGCCGCGGTGGCCGTCGGGTCGCGCCAGGTCTGCGCGGAAACTCTGCTCTCAATTGTCACGTAGGTCCGTTCGTCACGGGGGACAGGCCTCCACCGGGCGAGGATATCGCCATAGAACGTTATCGACAACGTTTGACATGATGGTCTGCGCACGGCACGCTTGGGCGCCGACCTGGACGGAAGGAACTAGCCATGACCGCAGACAGCACCGGAACCGAGGACCGCTACGCGCCATCGCGCGAGGATCACTTCTCGTTCGGTATCTGGACCGTCGGCTGGCAGGGCGTGGACGTCTTCGGCGGCGCTACCCGGCCGCCGATGCCGGCCGAGCGGGCCGTACGCAAGCTCGCCGAGCTGGGCGCCTACGGCGTGAATTTCCACGACAACGACGTATTCGAGTTCGGTGCCAGCGAAGCCGAGCGGGATGAGCGGATCGCGGCGTTCCGCAAGGCGCTGACGGAAACCGGCCTGGTCGTGACGTCCGCGACGACGAACCTGTTCGGCCACCCGGTGTTCAAGGACGGCGGGTTTACCGCCAACGACCGCGACGTGCGCCGGCTCGCCCTGGCCAAGGTCATCCGCAACCTCGACCTGGCCGCCGAGCTGGGCGCGAAGGTCTACGTGTGCTGGGGCGGCCGGGACGGCGCGGAGTCTGGTGCCGCCAAGGACGTGCGGGCCGCGCTGGATCGCCTCAAGGAGGCGTTCGACGTGCTCGGCGGCTACGTCCTGGACCAGGGCTACGACCTGCGGTTCGCGATCGAGCCCAAGCCGAACGAGCCCAGGGGGGACATCCTGCTGCCCACCGCCGGGCATGCGCTGGCGTTCATCGGCGAGCTGGCGCATCCCGAGCTCGTCGGCATCAATCCCGAGGTGGGGCACGAGGAGATGTCCGGGCTGAACTACGCGCACGCGATCACCCAGGCACTGTGGCACGGCAAGCTGTTCCACATCGACCTGAACGGCCAGCACGGCCCGCGCTACGACCAGGACCTGCGGTTCGGGGCGGGGAACGCCAGGGGCGCGTTCTGGGTGGTCGACGCGCTGGAGGCCGGCGGGTACGACGGGCCGGTGCATTTCGACTTCAAGCCGCCGCGCACCGAGGACGACGACGGCGTCTGGGCGTCGGCCGCCGCGTGCATGCGCAACTACCTGATCCTGCGGGAGAAGGTCCGCGCATTCCGCGCCGATCCCGAGGTGGCCGACGCGCTGCGCGCGGCCAGGGTCGACGAGCTGGCGATCCCGACGCTGGCGGCGGATGAGAGCTGGCGGGAGGTCCGCGACTTCGCCCCGGACATCGACGCCATCGCGGCCCGCGGCATGGCCTTCGAGCGGCTCGACCAGCTGGCGCTGGAGCACCTGTACGGCGTCCGTTAACTGATCCGTTTTGTACCTGTTCGGCTTGCACTAGGGCCGCCGGCGGCCGTTATTTCGGGTCCAGGGGACTGGCAGGGTGAAGTAGAACGTGGCGCCGTGGTTGACGGAGCCTTCGGCCCAGGTGCGGCCGCCGTGGCGTTCGATGATGCGCTGGACGCTGGCCAGGCCGGTGCCGGTGCCGGCGCCGGGGAACTCGCTGGCGAGATGCAGTTTCTGGAAGGGCTGGAACAACTTGTCCACGTAGGCGAAGTCGAAGCCGGCCCCGTTGTCGCGCACGTAGCAGCAGATGGGGGCGTCGTCCACGGGCGTGGTGGCGAACTCGATGGTGGCGTCGTCGCGGCCGGCGGTGAACCTCCAGGCGTTCTGGAGCAGGTTCTCCAGCACGGTGCTGAGCTGGTCGCGGTCTGCGGTGACCCGGATGCCGTCTTCGATGGTCACGCGGACCTTGCGGTCGCGATCACCGGCGCGGAGCTGGTCGCAGATGGCGGTGGCCTCGGCGCTGAGATCGACCTCCTGGAGGTTCAGCTCGGCCGCTGACACCTGGGACAGGCTCAGCATGTCGTCGATCAGGCGGGCCATGTGCTGGCTGGCCGCCTGGATGCGCCCGGCGTACCCGCGGCCAGTGTCCTCGAGACGGTCGCCGTAGTCCTCCACCAGGACCTCGGCGAAGCCGCTCATCGCCCGGAGCGGGGTGCGCAGGTCGTGGGCGATCGAGTAGTTGTAGGCCGCCAGGTTCTTGTTGGCCCGCTGCAGGTGAACGGTGCGCTGCTGGACCTGCCGTTCCAGGGTCGCGTTCAGGGCCCGGATCTCGTCGGCTCGCCGCAGCGCCGCACGCTCTGCCTCCTTCCGGGCCGTGATGTCATGGTTAATCTCCATGAACCGCAGAATGGACCCGTCGGGCCCGCGCTGTCCCACCCGGCGGCTCTCGACGACGATGCTCCGCCCGTCGGCGCATCGGTGGATAAGCTCGCCCTCCCAGCGGCCGTCCCCGGCCGTCATGGTGCGGTCGATGTCGGCGAGGGGCTCGGGGAACCTGGTGCCAAGAATCTCGTGGGAGATCCGCCCCACCGCCTCGGCCCGGGTATAGCCGTAGGTGTGCTCGGCGCCCGCGTTCCAGTAGGTGATACGGCTGTCCTGATCCCGCATGAGGATCGCATCGTGGGCCAACTCGAGCAGAGCGGCCTGGTCGGCTACGGTCCTTTCCCTGGCCTGGCGGTCCGACGCGTCGGCGAACACGGCGAGGCCGTAGTCGACCTCTCCGCCCGCCCCGTACACCGGGCGACCCCACACCTCGACAGGGATCACGTCATCGTCAGGTTTGCGGATCTCCATGTCGTCGATGTGTGACGACTGCCCGAGGAAAGCACGGACGACCGGCACGCTTTCGGTCGGGTAAAGCTGGTCCGTGCCGATAACGAAAACATTGTAAGTTTCGGCTATCTTATTGGCGTCGATGTCCGGTACGACGCCCTGGCCCAGCATCCGTTCGGCCTCGTGATTGGCGTAATAGGGCCGGCCGCCCGGCGATGCGATAAACACCCCGACAGGCATGACGTCCAGGAACTGGAATAGCCGATTCTCGCTTTCTCGCGCGGCCGTCTCGGCCGTGGCCGCCCGCGTCGCCTCCGTCAGGGCCATCCGGCGGTGCTGGTCCGCCTGCTGCGCCAGCCAGACCGTCAGCGCCACGAGCCCGGCCATGAGAAAGCCGAGGATCGTGGCTGCGTCCGTGGAGTTGCCGACGGCGTTGTGGCCCGCCCCGGCGCCCCCGCTAGTGATGGCCAGCCACACGGCGGCGGCTATGCCGAAGGTCACCGCAGCGGCGGGCCAGGGGAGCCACCGCGGAAGTCCGTCGTGACGGGTGCGGCCGTCGTGCCAGGCCGCACTCACCAGGGAGATCGCCAGCAGGAGCATGGCGGCCGCGGTGAGGAGGGCCATAGCGGTCACATGCCCCCAGACGTAGGCCGCGGGGGTGCCGGTGGCGTACCCGACGATCGCGGTGAGCGCGATAGCGCCGACAATAGATCCCGCTGCGGCCGGCACGGTCGGTCGCCTCCGGGAGCGCCACGGACCCCACGCCAGCAGGGCCGAGCCAATTACCATCAAGCACACCGCGGTGGTGATCGGCGGCCTTCCGGGGATGTCGTGCGGCCCGCTGACGTAGGCCTTCACGATCAGCTGGTCGATGCCAAGGCCGCGGTCCAGGGCGTACTCGGCCAGTAGCACGGCGCCCAGCGCCGCATCGAACCCGCCGGCCACCAGTGCCGCCCTGGGCCGTCCCCTGGCGACCGCGACCAGCGCGGCCCCCGTCACCGCCACGGCCAGCGCGGTATTGAACGCCATCGAATGCTGGCTGCCGAAGCGCAGAACGGACGTGGCCCGCGCGAACCAGGCCACCATGACGGTCAGGCCTCCCGCGACGCACAGCAGGCCGCCCACCATCGTGATCGCGTCCGACACCCGGCGGGTGCGGGACGGTGTATCAGCCGGACCCACCGGGGCGCCTGAGGGCGGGGCCGCGGGCGCCTCTTCGGTCGCCGGTACCCTCTCGTCGCCCTCTTGGATCAGCACGACTTCCCACCCCCGGGACCAGGAGGCACTGAGCCCTCCCGCTGATCATCGCCACGAAGAAGCTGCGGCACGGCCGCCGGCCCGGCTGGCCCGGTGGACCATAAGGAAATACTGACGCGACTCGGCCGAGCCCCCGGGCCGAGCGTTACGGATCGACTTTTACGCAGATTACTATGACTGATTTTAGCGCTTGAACCCGGTCGCCGGAAAGCGGTAAAGGCTTACGGTAATTCTGCGATTGTCCCCGATAAGCTGCCATTTCGGAATCAAATAGGGTAAGCGGGGTGAGTGACACCTGCCAGTGTTCTGGTTAAGCCGGGGCTGGCAGTCCCGCCAGGGCCTCCTCGATCGCCGTGTCGCTCAGCGCGAGGTCGCTGATCTCGCCCGACAGGTAGTTCGCGTAGGCCGGGAGATCGAGCAGGCCGTGGCCGCACAGCGCGGTCAGGATGACCTTCTGCTCCCCGGTCTCCTTGCAGCGCAGCGCCTCCTCGATGCAGGCGGCCACCGCGTGCGCGGGCTCCGGGGCGGGCACGATGCCCTCGGTCCTGGCGAACCGCAGGCCGGCGGCGAAGCACTCCGACTGCGGCTTGGCGACCGCCTCGATCAGGCCCAGCTCGTAGATATGCGACAGCAGCGGCGACATGCCGTGATAGCGCAGGCCGCCCGCGTGGATCGGATCGGGGATGAACGCGTGGCCGAGAGTGTGCATCTTCAGGAGCGGCGTCAGCCCCGCCGTGTCGCCGAAGTCGTAGGCGTAGACGCCGCGGGTGAAGGACGGGCAGGCCGCGGGCTCGACCGCGCGGATCACCGGGTTCATCCGGCCCGCCAGCTTCTCCCGCAGGAACGGGAACGCCAGGCCGCCGAAGTTCGAGCCGCCGCCCGTGCAGCCGACGATGACGTCCGGGGTATCGCCGGCCTGGGCCAGCTGCTTGATGGCCTCCTCGCCGATGACCGTCTGGTGCATCAGGACGTGGTTGAGGACGCTGCCCAGCGCGTACCGGGCCGTCGGGTCGGCGGCGGCTATCTCGACGGCCTCGCTAATCGCGATGCCCAGGCTGCCCGTGGAATCGGGGTGCTCGGCGAGGACCGCCCGGCCCGAGCTGGTGAGGTCCGACGGGCTCGGGTGCACGGTCGCCCCGTAGGTCTCCATCAGCATCTTGCGGTAGGGCTTCTGGTCGTAGGAGGCGCGAACCATCCAGACCTCGAGCTGGAGCCCGAACAGCGCAGCGGCGAACGACATCGCGCTGCCCCACTGGCCCGCCCCGGTCTCGGTCGTCAGCTTGGCCACGCCCTCGGCGGCGTTGTAGTACGCCTGCGGCACGGCCGTGTTCGGCTTGTGCGAGCCCGCCGGGCTGCCGCCCTCGTACTTGTAGTAGATCCGGGCCGGGGTCCCCAGGTCCTTCTCCAGCCGCCGGGCGCGGTACAGGGGCGTGGGGCGCCAGAGCCGGTACACGTCGAGCACCTCGTCGGGAATCGCGATGTGCCGCTCGGCCGAGACCTCCTGCGCGATCAGGGCGGCGGGAAACAGCGGGGCCAGGTCGTCCGGGCCGACTGGCTGACCGGTGCCAGGGTGCAGCGGCGGCGGCGGCGGGGCCGGCAGGTCCGCGACGACGTTGTACCACTGCCGCGGCAGCTCCGATTCCTGCAGGACGTACTTGACCTGACGATCCATCAGTGCCTCCGGGGCCCGGCGGTGAAGATCACCTGCATGCCAACCCGGCCACGCTAGCCGACGGCCCGCTGGCCGGGAAGTACCTGGCCAGCGCGCAGCGCGGGACGCCCGCGGGAATCAAGGCGGCGGCTCCGGGAATCCCCGCCGGGATCGCGCGGTTCACCGGTGGCATGCGCGTGGATATCTGGAGCGACATCGTCTGCCCGTGGTGCTACATCGGCAAGCGCCGGTTCGAGCGCGGCCTGAGCGAGTTCGGCCACCGCGATGAGGTCGAGGTGGTGTACCACGCGTTCGAGCTGGATCCGTCGATCCCGGCGGGCCAGGGCACGCCGATCCTGGAGCTGCTGTCGGCCAAGTACGGGCTGAGCCGCGAGCAGGCCAGGGACGCGGAGGCGTCCGTGGCGGCCAAGGCCGCCGCCGACGGCCTCGCCGTCAACGCTAACCGGGTGATGGGCAACACCTTCGACGCGCACCGGCTGGTCCGGCTGGGCCGGGAGCGCGGAATCCAGGGACGGGTGCTCCAGGGGCTGTATGAGGCGTACTTCGGCGAGGGCAGGCCCGTGTTCGAGCCGGCTGAGCTGGTCGCGCTGGCGCAGGCGGCCGGGCTCGACGGGGAGCAGGCCCGGCAGGTGCTGGCGGCAGACACCTACGCCGAGGCCGTGCGCGCTGACGAGGAGCAGGCCAGGGCGCTGGGCATCACCGGCGTGCCGTTCGCCGTGCTGGACGGCAAGTACGGGGTCTCCGGCGCGCAGCCGGCCCAGGCATTCACCGAAGTGCTGGACCGGGCGTGGGCGGAGCGGCCAGCCCCTGAGGTCACCGCCCCTGGGGCCCCCGCCCCTGGGGCGCCAGGGGCGGGGGCTACAGCGCGAGGCTGAGCCGGCCGCCGCGCAGCGCCTCGCTGGCGGCGATGGCCGCCCCCCGGGCGCCGGCCATGTCCAGATCGGGCACCAGGGCGAAGGTCTCCACGCTGGCCTGCTCCTCGCGCAGGTCGGTGTGCTCGCGGACCGTGTCCAGGAACCACCCGCTGAACTCCGGCGATGCCTCCACGACGCCACCACCGAGAAAGTAGATATCCGGGTCGGTGAAGTTGGCCGCGATCGTGAACAGGCGGGCGATGGCGATGGCCTGCTGGCGGAAGATCGCCCGCGCCATCGGATCGCCGGCCTCGCCATGTCCGCGCACGAGCTTGGCCGCCTGGCGCAGCGACTGCGCGCCGACTAGCTCGTGGTCGGGGAAGCGAGTGAGCCAGTAGGGCAGCAGGTTCGCCGCGATCCCGGACAGCGAGGCAATGCTCTCGGCGTCGCCGGACAGGCCGCAGTTGCAGTTGGGCACGGGCTGTCCCTCGGCCAGCAGGCCGTCCATCGGGATGCGGATATGGCCAAGCTCGCCGGCCATCCCGGCGGCGCCGCGAACCACCTGACCGGCTTCGACGACGCCGCCGCCCAGCCCTGTCCCCACGATCAGGGAGACCGAGGAGTGCCGGGCCGCGTCCACTCCGAAATGCGCGTGATGGGCATACAGGGACGCCGCGTTGGCGTCGTTGTTGTACACCACCGGGAGGCCGATCCTGGCCTCGACCGCGCTCCGGATGTCGAATCCGCGCCAGCCCGGATCGGCGAAGTTCACCGCGCCGCGGTAGGAAATCACCCCGTCGGCGCTGGCCGGGCCCGGGGTGTCGAGCCCGATGCCCAGGACCGAGGTCCGCGGCGTGTCCGTGACCAGCAGGATCTGCTCAAACGACTCCGCCAGCGCCTCGACCGCGATGGCCGGGCCTTCCCGTACCCGGCTGGGCGTCTCCACGAGCCGGTCCACCAGGAACCGGCCGTCCGAGTCCAGCACCGTCGCGTTATTAGCCGTGCCGCCATTGTCCAGGCCGACGACGACCTGCTGACCCTGCCCCATCCGTGCGCCTCCTCGTTCGGCTGGAGCGTACAGCGTTCGCAGGGGTCCCGTCGCCCCCGGCAGTTGGTACCAGTGCGATATGGCATGAGCGGGATTCAGTTGCGATGCCCGGTCCTGCATGCAATCGTGGACCGGTGGATCCGAGCGCGATCGCCACGCGAAGGACGCGCTTGTCCCTGGCGCTGACGGTGGGCGGCGCGGTCATAGTCATGGCCGGCGTCAGCATGATGCTGATCGGCGAGGCCATGCGGCTGGAGCAGCCCGCCGGATGGCAGCCGCTGATTTCCGTCGGCGCGGTACTTTCGGGCGTCGGCCTGGCCCTCGGCCTGGCGTGTGCGGTCGTGGTCTTGTCGGGCCCGCGAGCCCAGCTGCGGGCCGTCCCGCCGCGGCAGTCCGGTGATGCGGCCGGTTACGTCGCTCCGGATTCAGCCGAGGGATGGCTGGGGCCGCTCCGCGACGCGGCGGTCCGCCCCTTCAGCGCCACGGTGCGGGGGGCCGCGGCGGCCCGGGCCGGGACGCCCGGCGCAGGGCATGGCGGCGCGGGGCATGGCGGCACGGGGCACGAAAAGCCCGGTTACGAGCCTGTCGGCCCGACGTATTCCGACGAGGGCTGGCGGCTCGACGGAACGGGGCCGATCGCCGCCCAGCGGCCCGCGGACCCGCCACGGGAGATTCACCATCCTGTCCGGCCGATGCCCGCGCCGCGCGCGCCAGGCCAGCGCCTCGGCACCGACACTGGCCAGCTGCCCGCTTACACCACCGGCCCGCTGCCTGCGTACGACTCCGGGCAGTTGCCTGCGTACGACTCCGGGCAGTTGCCTGCGCATGAGCCCGGGCAGTTGCCTGCGCATGAGCCCGGGCAGTTGCCTGCGCATGAGCCCGGGCAGCTGCCTGCGCATGAGCCCGGGCAGCTGCCCGCCTACGAGGCTGAACGGCATTCGGCCTATCTGCCGGCGCCCCCGGGCGGGCCTGGCGGCTAATTTCGGCCCTGCGAATCGACTAGTTTGCTCGTGCCCGTAAAGGGACATTTCATGATCACCGGGATCTGCCAGCCGCCGTGAGGCTGTCGCGTTACTGGCGGGGCTGGCGGGGCTGGCGGGCGGCGGTGCGGCCAGGGCCGGCGGTTTCCCGCTCGCCGGGGCGCCGCCCGGGACTTGCGGTCGCCCCCGGGCACGGCTGAGG
>Ga0209839_10000341_pt1 | contig 24286 bp, 20 predicted proteins | sample OrgsoiDNA2013050_FD_185800 | JGI IMG/M metagenome (GOLD analysis project Ga0209839, IMG submission 185800) | Permafrost soil microbial communities from the Arctic, to analyse light accelerated degradation of dissolved organic matter (DOM) -... | ecosystem: Environmental > Terrestrial > Soil >... | reverse complement strand
TCAGCATCAGGTCTCGACCAAACTGATCCGCGAAAACCAAGTGATCTGTTTGGAAACGCTCAACGTCAAGGGCATGCTCAAAAACCACTGTCTCGCGAAGGCGATTAGCGACGTGGGATGGGGGAGTTTTGTGCGTCAACTGGAATACAAAGCCAGGTGGTACGGGCGAACCATCGTGAAAATAGACCGGTGGTACCCGTCCTCTAAGACGTGTAGTGCATGCAAATACGTCGTAGAGGAATTACCGCTGGAGATCCGTGCGTGGGTTTGCCCCAACTGTGGGACCTCCCACGATCGAGATAGCAATGCAGCTCACAACGTGTTGACCGAGGGACTCTCGGCACTCAATGCCTGTGGAGGTCCGGTAAGACGTGGTGAGGCGAAAGTTTCCCATGCACGCACCGTTGAAGCAGGAACCCCTCATTGCGAAGTGGGGACTCCCCTGCCCTTCTAGGCATGGGGAGGATGTCAACTGCGAAAGAAAATGCTCTTAAGCTTGCTAAATGCTTCCAAGCAGGGGATGCGGAGATGTGAGATCATGAGAGGGAGAGAAGTGGAAGAGTGAAGAAAGGAAGAAGAAATGACCACACCCATAATCCTCCCCTCATTGGATGAGCCGACGCTGACCGAGCTGCGCCGTCGCTATCAAGAAACGACCGATGCCGAAACACGCACGCGCTACCAGATGCTCTTGCTCTCGCAGCGAGGCCAGACCTCGAGCCAGATCGCCCAAAACGTGCTGCGCAGCCAGGACACTATTGTACGCGTCCTCAAACGGTTCTTCACCGGTGGATTAGATGCTGTGCCGCGGCGCACTGCCCCAGGCCGAGAGCGACGGATCACGGTCGCCTGGGAAACCGAACTGCTGCGAGTGATCGAGCTGGATCCGCATGCAGTCGGGCAGGATACGGCGAACTGGACGACCGAACGGCTCGCCGAGTACCTGGGTCAGCAGACAGGCATCCAGGTCACCGAAGAGACGGTCCGTGTGTATTTACATGCCGATGGCTACGTCTGTAAACGTCCCATCTGGACGCTGAGGCATAAGGCCGAGGAAAAAGCCGATTACGTGGGAAACGCGTGAGGGTAGAGGTGCTCTTAGCCGGTGCCACCGCACCCGAACCTCTACCCGTTCACGACCTGGTGGAAGCTGATTTCTGGGATCAGCTTCCCGCCAACCTGTCAGCGTTGCTCGCGCTTCTGCCACGCGCTGATCTCTACCTGCAAGATGAGATCCAGTTTGCCTTTCACCCGACGCTGACGCGCGTCTGGTCTCGGAAAGGACGACGCGGGCAACGTCTGGTCGAAGCGCCTGGGGATAATCGCAAAGTCTACGGCTTTGGCCTGCTCGACTGGCGTGATGGCTGGTTCGATGGCCGGGTCGCTCCAGGACGCACACCTGACGTGTTCTGCGAGCAAGTGCGTGCCGCCGTGGCTCGTTCAAAACAGCGAGGACGAGTGGCCATCGTGATTGCCGACAATCTCAAGACCCACACCACGGCTGGGTCCCTGCTCGTACGCAGCATGCTCGCCGAGTTACAGGGGGACTTATACATGGTGTATACGCCTGCCTATGATCCTGACGCCAACCGCATTGAATGGCTCTGGCGTGTCTCGCGCCGGGTCGTGACTCATAATCACCAGCGTGGTACTTTCGAACTGCTGCTCGCCGATGTGGAGCGGCATTTTCAGGCACTCGCCCAGACCCCGACGGAGATCCTTCGTCATATTGGCAGTCCATTTGCACCAGATAAGGATCAAGACGCTCCTCTGTCACTCGCTCAGGCCGCATAATCATCTTGGAAGCATTTAGGGAATAAAAAATGCTCTGGAAGTCCTATTCATTTGGTAAAATCGTTTTTTCGCGCTATCCTTACTATTGTACGCGGTGATGCAGTGCTTGTTTCTAAAAATCTTCCTCGACTCAGTAGGGATGGGCCTTGCGTCCATCCGGCCCACGGCCCCCGTGATGGGCACCCGGATGGACGCAAGGCCCATCCCTACTGAGTAAAAATTTGGTTGTGCATGTGAGCGAAAGGCAGGGTGGCACAGTGGAAAGTGATCAAGGTAAAGGATATCAGTCAGGCAATGAACAGGCTGATCGTCAGGCTGGAGAACGAGAATCGGGCGAACTCCAGGAGTCGGTAGAAGTTGTACCGGGGGCACCCGTCGTGCGCGATAATACTCCGAGGCCGCTCTCATTTAGCTCACTACTCGCCGCTAGTGAGCAAGCGCCCAGGGAGCCAATGGAGATGCCCGCCGTTCGGCCAACGTTTCCCCGCAAAGCTCCATCGGCCCCACCGTTGCCGGAAGAACTGGAGGACAGCGAGAGGGAAGAGTCGGCTACGGGCGATGTAGAGGTGGCTACGCTCTCCGATGATGAGCCGCAGGAGTTTATCTGGCTCTTCGAGTATGGTCTAGAGATGGATAGCAGCGTTCTCAATAGCGCGGAACGTCTCGATGGCGCGGCCTATCTCTATGGGCCAGCTGTCCTGAAGGGCTATACGCTGATGTTCGCGGAGGTCGTACGCTCAAGCACACACCGTCTCCTGGCAACCATCGTGCCGAGTGCCGATCCAGATGCTGAGGCGTGGGGCTTGCTCTATCGCATTCCGCGCCATGTGACGGTGCGCAATGGGAGCCAGCCCTCTTTGCTGGATGCCGCGCACTCCGCAGGCTCTCCCGATAGCCTCTTCCGTCCCATAAGTGTCGGCGTGCGCGAGATGTATCGTGAGCGCGAGATCACGTGTGGGGCGTACGCGCTGACCGAGAATGCGCGCCGTCAGTTTCCCCTTCTTTCTCTCGCAGAGGTAGATCATTCTCTTTCGCTTGTCCAACAACTCGCCTCGCTCGCCAGAAAACAGAAGTTCCCTGAGCACTATCTTCAGCTCTCTCCACCAGCTACATCCACAGTTACACAGCCTTCCTATCAGGCAGCCGCGTCAACGCTCGTGGAGCAGAACACCGAACCCATTCCCGCGTTCAAAGAAGGGGATGCCGCGTCCACGGCAATAGCAAGCGCACGCAAGCTTTCCCCCCCCACCGCGTCGCGTTTGTTGAACGCCCTGGCTATCTACCTGATCCTGCTCTTGCTCCTTGTTCTGACCTTTGCGGTTTTGCAGGGCATGGGTTTTGCCAACCTGCCACCGGGCCTGCTCGTTCTGGGCGTTCCCTGGCTGGTCCTGGTCTATGGCCTGCTCGGTGCCTGTATGAGCAGCCTCGTATCGCTGGGACGCTCGCGGCAGGTGCAACGGCCCCCCTTTGTTATTATCCTCTGGTTTGCGCGCCCCTATTTGGGCATCGTGCTGGCCGCGCTGGCCTACCTGCTCTTCAATAGTGGCCTGTTCGTCGTTGCAGAGATCGCCGCGCGGCATACGACATTGCTGCCATTGCTAGGCGCGCTGGCTGGCCTGTGCGAAAGCTGGTTCTTCTTGCGTCGCGCCCGTGGACCAGGATGAGTTCTGTGCAGCGGTGGCTGGTAAAGGAGATAGCTCTCTCCACTTGTTGTGTGACGAGAAAACCGTGTACAATGGCAGATGGATGGACACACGTGTAAAGTTGTTTATACCAGGTCGGAGGTATCTATGCCAACCTATATTAGCATGGTAAACCTTACTGAGCAGGGAGTGAAGGAAGCAAAGAACGCCCCTGAACGTTTACAAGCCTTTGATGCTGCTTTGAAGGAGGCAGGCGGGAAGTTGGTAGGCTTCTACTTAGTGATGGGGCAGTTTGATTATATTGTGATTACCGAGGCACCCGATGATCAGACCGCGGCGCGCCTTATCCTGGGCACCATCGCGCAGGGAAGTATGCGCACGCAGACGATGCGCGCCTTCCCACGCGAGGAGTTCGAGCATATCGCGAAAGGTCTGCACTAGCCGGGCTGAGAATGAAAGACCAGGGCGGTCTTATCCGCTTGCTCCGGTCTTTGCATTTAGAGCGATTCGTCGTTGAAGATGGAGCGCACAAGCCGTTCGGGATCATGACGGGCGAGGGTGTCGTCTTCCAGGTTGAGCTGCTCGACCACTAACCCGGGCACGAGCCGCGTGAGGCGCGAGCGATCTACGACGACTGGCTCGCCCTGTTCCTCGGCGTACATTTTTACGACATCCGGCGGAAATGTGCCGCTGTTCAGAAGCACCCTGTCGACGCGTGCTCCCAGATAGCGATGGATCTCGTTGACGAAATCGGAGGCTTTGTAGCCGTCCGTCTCGCCATGCTTGGTCATAAGGTTACAAATATAGACCTTTTCTGCTTCGGACTCGCGCACGGCGCGTGCTATGTCGTGCACAAGCAAGTTGGGCAACAGGCTGGTGTACAGGTCGCCCGGTCCGATGATGATGGTGTCGGCCCGCTTGATAGCACGTACGGCCTGCTGACTGGCGGCTACATCATCGGGTACCATGCGCAGGCGCTTGATAGGCGAGAGCGGCTCGGGATGGCCGTGCCCACGCGTGTCGATGTCGGTTTCTCCACAGATTGTGCTGCCATCTTCGAGATCGGCGCAAATCATCGTCTGGGCCAATGTGACCGGTACGACGTGCCCTGCCGTGTTGAGCAACTCTTCCGCGTCCTCTATGGCAAGCAGCAGGTTGTCGTTGTTGATGTCCTGCAGACCTTTCAGTATGAGATTGCCAAGACTGTGACCACCCACTCCGGCTGGCGACTGGCCGTTCTCCTCTTCTTCCGTCCGCTCGAAGCGGTGCATGAATATTTCACGCCACAACGCACCGTTGCGCGCCAGGGCCACCAGCGACATTCGTAAATCTCCCAATGGAAGCTGACGCCTGAATTCGTCCATGAGGCGGCGCGAACTGCCCCCGCTGTCCGACATTGTTACGACTGCGGTGACGTTAAATGGATATTTTTTTAAATGGGAAAGGATGGAAAATGTTCCTGAGCCTCCGCCTATCGTGACTACACGCCTTCCTGCAAAGCGATCTCCAATACGTTTATTCCCTTGCATGGTGTATCTCCCGCGGCTGTTTTCAGGGTCTACTTCCACAATACGATCCTCTTTACTTTTCATCATACGATCCTATTATAAATAAACGAAGGCCGCGAGAGGAGGAGAAACAGCCCGGTGAGGCAATCTTTGCGCTATCGCTCTGGCACGGCCTTCGTTGAGGAAATCTACCTCCGATCTGGACGCTTCAACTTCCACCTCTGGTGACAGTCTATCACGACGCTATATCCACCGCAAGGATACTTTTACTCCTTTGGTACTATCTTCTTGTGTAAAGTGACGGATTACGCTATACTGTTTTTAACGGGTATCTCTCTACCACTTTGTGGGCGCGGTGGCGGAGGAGCAAGATATCCCGTTTCGTTTTTTCTTCCCCTCTCATTATACAGATCAGATTATTTTGCCTTCCATCCTTCAACGGTGAAATTGCTGCCAGGACAACGTTTTTTGTAACGATTGACTTTGCAGAGAAACATTTCTCGCTATGGGTACACGAACATTATCAAATGTGTTATACTGGCACATATTTCATTTATAAAGGAGGTTGTACGCTCGTGACATCGCAAACTAATCCGCAGATGCTGCTCTATAGAGCCAGACTGCTGTTGGAGGAGGGACGGGCAGAGGATGCACTGTCTGCCCTTGCTTCTGTGCACACTGAGGATGAAAAACAGCAGCAAGAGATCGCCTACCTGCTCGGGTGGTGCTATATTCAAAAAAAGCAATGGAGCGAGGCTGTACAGGTATTAGCCTCCCTCTTGCAAATGAAGCCCGACGGTGAGATCGATACCCTGCTGGAACGAGAACGCCTGGTTCTCTCCCTGCTGCATCTCGGTGAGGCCGCTACGAACCTCGGTCATTATGAGGATGCTGCACTCCATTTTACCGCTTGCCTGAAAGTTCTGCACGATAGACGCGTCCATATGCCCTCAGTGCGCATCAAGGCTCGCTACTCCCTGGCAACTACCTGCATCAGGCGCGGACTGTATTCCGCTGCCATCCGCCACTATGATGAGGCTCTGCGCCTGTGTCGCCATTATAATAGTGATGAAGAATTAGCACATATCTATCACGGCCTGTGTAGTGCATGCCGCTATGTCGGCGACTTCGCTCGTGCTATGACTTCGGGTCAGCAGGCGTTGGTTCTCTATCGGCAGAAGGCGCAGCGCGACATGGAGGCGCGCGTCCAGAACCTGATGGGCGAGATTAGCTTCCTGCTGGGCGATTACAGAGAGGCGTCGGATCACTATACTGAGTCCATGGCGATCGCGACCAGCTTTAATGGCCCTACATTGGCGATGTTGAATTGTGTCGCGCTGGCAAATGTGCGCGTGGCCGAGGGACGCCTGGAGGAGGCGCGGCGCTATTGTCAGTTCGCTTTGGAGACGATGGAACTTTCGCACAACATCGAGATGAGTGGCACGGTCTATCATGCCGTCGGGAACGTGACCTACGAGGAGGCGAAACAGGCTCGGGGCGATCAGCGCAAAAAATTGCTCGAAGAGACCGTCTCTTGCTACAAGAAGGCGAGCGAGCTGCTTAATCCCAGCCAGGCCTACGCGGAAAAGGCCGAGGTGTTTGGTCGCTGGGCAAACGCGCTGGAGGAGCTGGGCCGTGAGCAGGAGGCGATCGATCTGTGGCGCTCCGGTTACGTTGTGTTGACCCAAAAGGCCGAGGAGGCCAGGTGACGCCCGGTTGCTTGTGAACTCCGTCCCTACGGCTCCTCCGGGTAACTCTTCAGATCCCCCTCCAATCAGTAGGGATGGGCCTTGCGTCCATCCGGTTCCCTCTCACGAGGACCGTGGGCCGGATGGACGCAAGGCCCATCCCTACTGAAGAGTTACTCCTCCGGCTTCAACCGCACCAACATAACGCCCAGCCATAAGACCCACACTCCGAACAATAGAATAGCAGGCGTGGTGAGTGCCGCCTCTCCCTGCGTGGGAGCGCTGGCGATGGCTACGGCGCTACCACTGAGCAGCGCCGTGGTGGCGATCGCCAGGTAGCCGAAGAGGACCCAGGAAGTCGGCCAGAGATTACGCCCGCTTCTCGCGATCATCGCGCCGAAGAACAGGGTAGAGAGCGCCAGCAATCCGATGCCCACGGTGTTGCTGAGCAGTGAGAAGATGCTATAGAGGACCGCAAAGCTGCCGGGCACTGCTGCGCTTGCTGTGAAGCCACGGCCAACAATGGTGAGGTACAGACTCCCGACAAGCGCTCCCAGCAGATAGGCGATCAGGCCAGCAAAGCCCGCCCACGCCGCGATGATGACGAAGCCCTTGCCTCGCCACGCGTGCGCGGGCATGCCATCCGCGCCAATTTCTTCGTCCTCTTCCTGCTCGTCTTCATCCTGCTCGCTCTGCTGCCGTTTCTCCTCCGCCCGGTCCTGCTGTCCCACGATCTCTTGCGCTACGATAATGCGAAAAAGATTAAAGGGGAGTGTAAGCAGCAGGGCGAAGGCGACGATGAGCAAGACGCGGTAGACAAGAAATTGCGGCGTGTGAGCGCCGATCCACGCCAGGTAGGAGGCAAAGTGATTGGCCCCCCGGTCGCTCAGCGTGCTGCCATAGTTCAGTGGATTGAGCACGAGCAGTTGATAGAGCGGCACTCCTGCTAAGAGCAGCAGCGCGCCCGTGAGATAATACCAGCCACTGAGGCGTAAGCGTGATAATAAGCTACGTTTCATTCTACTACTTTCTATCTACTTTTCATTGAATAGCATAGCACAGAATTGATGCCTCTCAGCAAGGTGCTTGCCTTCTGTACTATAATCTTGACGTAATGCAAGAAGGAGGATAAGGCACTATGCCCCGAGATCTACCCGTTGGCAATGGTTCGTTACTGCTGAATTTTGATAAGAGCTACAATCTCCGCGATATCTACTGGCCGCACGTTGGACAGGAGCTGCATACAGGCGGCGATATCTCGCATACCGGTGTCTGGGTCGATGGACAATTTGCCTGGCTCGACGCGCCTGAATGGCAGCGTGAGCTGGTCTACGAGTCGGAAACCCTGGTGACGAACGTCACGCTCACCCACGCGGGACTCCAGCTGCAACTGGTCTTCAACGATGTCGTCGATTTTACGCGCGCAATCTTTTTGCGCCACGTGCTCGTGAAAAACCAGGCCAATACCTCCAGGAATGTGCGCCTCTTTTTCCACTACGACTGGCATATCTGGAACGATGTCACGGCCAATACCGTCTTCTATTATCCGGTGCAGCAGGCGCTGGTGGCCTATAAGCTGAGCGCATATTTCCTGATGAACGGGGCGGTGTACAATGGCAAAGATCTCGCGTTCGGCATCAGTAGCTGGGCGACCGGCGTCAAAGAGTTTCATGGAGAGCAGGGGACATGGCGCGACGCCGAGGATGGTGAATTGGGGCGTAACCCGATTGCCCAGGGATCGGTCGATGGCACGCTGGCCCTGCATCTACCCGCCCTGGCCGCGCACGCCACCGGCGAGGCGTATCACTGGCTCGCGGTCGGCCCTGGCCTGCCCGCCGTGACAGAGCTGGACGCCCTTGTGCGCGCGCGTGGCCCGCAGAACTTCCTGGACCGCACGCGCAACTACTGGCATAGCTGGGTCAACAAAGATGTGCTGTCTTTCGCCGATCTGCCCCAGGGGCTGGTCGATCATTACAAGCGCAGCCTGCTGGTGTTGCGCACCCAGATCGACAACGACGGTGCGATCGTGGCTGCTAACGATGCCGATGTCGAGCACTTCTCTAACGATAGCTATTCTTATATGTGGCCGCGCGATGGTGCCCTGGTCGCCAATGCTTTGAGCCACGCTGGCTATTCCGAGATTAGCCGCTGCTTCTATGATTTTTGCAACGCTGTGCTGACCTCCGGCGGTTATCTGTTGCACAAATACAATCCTGACCGCTCATGGGGCAGTAGCTGGCATCCCTGGCTAGGGAACGATGGACAGCCGCAACTGCCGATTCAGGAGGACGAAACCGCGCTCGTGCTGTACAGTCTCTGGCAGCATTATTACTGCTTCCATGATATCGAGTTCGTCGCACCCCACTATCATTCGCTGGTCACGCCCGCCGCCAACTTCCTTGTCAGCTATCGCGATGCCCATACGCGCCTGCCCGATGCATCATATGATCTTTGGGAGGAGCGGCGCGGCATCCTCACCTACACGGTTGCTGCGGTCTACGCTGGCCTGGATGCCGCCGCCAATTTCGCGCACCTCTTTGGCGAAGAGGAACAGGCCGCGAAGTATCGCCAGGCTGCCGAAGAGATCAAGGAGGCGGCGCTCAACTACCTGTGGGATGAGGAGAGCGGCCATTTTCTGCGCATGCTGACCGTTGATAAGAATGGCACGATCGCCCGCGATAAGACGCTGGACAGCAGCGTGTGCGCCCTTTTTCAGTTCGGCATGCTGGCCGCCGATGATCCTAAGGTAGAGCGCACGTTGCAGGCGCTCGAGCAGACTCTCTGGGCAAAGACCTCCGTTGGCGGCATGGCGCGCTACGAAAACGACTACTACTACCAGACGACGCACGATCTCGCTCAAGCACAGGGAAATCCGTGGTTCATCTGTACTTTGTGGCTGGCCCAGTATCGCATCGCGCGCGCCACTACGCTTGACGAGCTACACGGCGCTTTACCGTTGCTCGATTGGGCGCGTACCCATTCCCTCGCCAGTGGCGTCATGGCGGAGCAGGTACATCCCTTCACCAGCGCGCCGCTCAGCGTGTCTCCGCTTACCTGGAGCCACGCCGAGTACGTTCTGACGGTGCGCTGGTACCTGGGCAAATATCGCCGCTTTCACACCGGCCCGTAAAGCTTGTGCTATCCGTTGGGACCGATCTCAAAGTTCTTGTCAAGGAGCCTGAGTGTGATACCCAGCGCCAGCACGACCGCCGCGTGTACGCCCAGTTCGATCATCGCCTCGTTAAAGTTATCGACTTTGCCTACCGAAAGTTTGGCACCGATCTCAAGAATGCCGCGCGTTGCAGAGATGATACCGATGAAGAGAAATGGGCGTAGGGAGGTAACATGCGCCTTAAGATAGTGAATAACGGTGCCCAGGACCTCCGCAATAATCAGGACAAGGAGCAGGTCCGAGACCAGTTTGATGATCGCGCTTACGACGGCGGCAGGCTGGTCCACCATTTTTGAACCCGGCACCTGCATAAGCGCGATGCTGAAGTCCCAGAAAGCGTAGCCCAGGGCGAAAGCCGTTCCCAGCAGGAAGCAGACGCCAACAATAGCGTAGATATAAGTGTCGGCTCGGTCCAGCAGATTACTCGAGAAGATGGCGACGTGATCTGGATGCTCGACCCTGCCCTCTGGCGGCTCGTCGTAGTGGTTATCCCGTTCCCCGTGGGTGGCTTGAATATCTGACATAACTCTCCTTTGCTTCCATAATGAAAAATAGTGTGTCTAAGCCTGTTACCATAGCTTGACACACTAGAGGTTACTTTGCAACCATCAGATTTTCACCGCACGTAGCTACAATGGAATGCTCAGGACGTTGTGGCCTTCGCGACCGGCCTGCACAAGATGCGAAATGAACAGTTCGATGACGAACGGTTTTTCGTAAAGGGGCTTGCGCTCAGCATCCATAAAGAAGATGTGCAGCCGTTCGCGGCGTCCGTTGCGTCCATTAGTGAGCGCCTGCATAGGGATCGTCACCTCGGCGGCGTAGCCACGCGCGGGAATCTGCACATCGGCGCGCTGCACAATGTAGGCGTAGTTCTGGAAGAGCGCCGAGCGCACCTCGATATGCACACTCTCGCCCTGGACGAGCGCGCTCAGGCCCCCCGCCGCCGGAGTTCCTTTTCTGGCTCCCGGCAATGGCGTCGGTGTGTCGCGCCCTATGAGGTGAATGCGCAACGAGTAGCCCTGGTTCGGCTGAATACGCAGTGGTGTCTCGATTAGAGCCGCCGCCGTCGTTTGCCGCTGCTGCTCACCGAGAAAGAAGCGCTGTAGCCGTTTCAGCAGCGTGCTCTCTTCGTCGCCTGTCGCTGGACGCACCGGCTCTGGTGCTGACGGTATGCTCGCTGGACTCCGGCGCAGGGCGGGCAGGACGCCAGTGATCCGCTCCCGCAATGTGCGCTTGTCGTGCTCGCCCGTATCGTGCCCTGTCGTCTGCACCGGGCGCGGAATTGGCTCTGGCAGCGGTTCCGGCGTCGGCGTCTCAGCCAGAGTCTCCTCCGCTTCCAGGTTCTCTTCCGGCACCTCCTGTGCCTCCCGAACCTCTTGCGTCACCTGGTCCTCTATGGGCGCTTCTTTCTGTTCCGCGCGCGTCACCTCGGAAGCCTTTCCATGCTGTTCCAATGGCTTCAGGTTGCCAGTTGGAATTTTGGACATATACCAGCGCGCCAGTTGTGCCTGGATCGGTGAGACCGAGATGGTCACCTCTTCTGGATCATCGATCGGTTCTTCGCTTCCCTCGCCGAGAGCGCTAGCGATCTTATCTGCAACTATATTTCCTGGCACTCCCTTACTCGCCTTGCCGGGGCTGGCTTTCCCGTGTACGGCCTTTGTAGTAGCGCAGAGTTGCAGGAGCGCGTCCGCCATCTCCTCGGCATCCTCGAAGCGATCTTCGACCTTCAGGGCCAGGGCACGCATCACCACTTCATCGACGCGCGCGCTGACGTGCGGATTGATCTCGCGAGGGGTGCGTAGCGCCTGCCGTTCGCGCTGTTCCGGTCCGTCGGGAGCGGTTCCCGTCAGGAGCAGGTAGAGAAGCGCGCCGAGGCTATAGATGTCGGAAGCGGCCTCCACGTTGCCGAGCAGCGCCTCCGGGGCAGTAAAGTGATGAGAGGAGTTCGCCAGCGCCGTCTCTTGTGGGAGGTAGCCGCGTATAGGCAGTGGCAGCCAACCAACAATGAGCGCGGGCATGCCATCATAGCTCTCATCGCTCACGATGACTGTATGGGAGTCGAGATCACCAATGACGATCAACTGTGAGTGTAAGTTGCTCACCGCCTGGGTCAGGCGGTAGATCCACAGAATCGCCGTCTGCTCATCGGGCAGGCCAATGCCGCTCTGTAAGAGATCATGCAGGGTATAGCGCTTCTGCTGCTCGTTGCTCTCTGTAGCGAACGGCCAGCCAGCGATAGTGAAGATATGGCCCTGGAAGTAGCGCAGGTCTATAACCGGCATCACGTCCGGCGTTCTATAGCGGCGCAGCAGGTCATATTCGCGTTGCATGGCCTTAATGGCCTCTGCCCGCTTATCTTCATCGAGAGTTCTGACATCGATATCGCAGATGACCACCGGCTTCTGCTGCTGATTATCGATGGCCAGAAAGAGCTGCACATAGGCGCGACGACGTATCAGGGCGGCGATGCGGTAGCGCTCGGAGACGCCCATCGCGTCTGGCTGAGGCGACTTTCTTGCATCTTTGCCCACGCGTTCGCCGCATACTCTACAAAACGTTGCATATGCAGGCAATAGAGTGTCACAGCGCTTGCAGCGTATAGAATCAGATTGGCTGGAATCGGGAGTTGTTTGTAGTGCAGACATACCACTTCTACGCCTTTTTGTTAAAAAAACAATGAGATCTTTCAAGATGATTATAGCATAGATCGTGGGATTATGGGGCCATCCAGGTCACGCGTAGGTAGGATGTACAGCTTGTACAATCAGTGCCAATGGTTAAGGGAGCGTGGCAAGGTGACGGACACATCCGCCATCTCGCTACACTCCCCCAAAATCCTGCGAGCCGCGTAGCGCGCGGAGCCGCGAGGAGTTAGAGCAAGAGAGATACTACATCCCTGCTAGAGGAACAATTGTTCAAGCGCCCTCACCTGTGCTTCTTTGCTCCATTTACATTTCATTCGTTCGTAAACAGCGTACGCTTCATCGTAGCGCAGGTGGTTCCCTGCCGCGAGCGCGCCACGCACGGCGGATGCCAGATAGGCGCAGCTCTGCTCTCTTTCGTTCAGCGCGCAGGCGGCCAGCGCCTGACGCACCGTCAGCTCAATGCGATCGGGAACGGGTGTTCTCGGCAGTAGTCCATCCAGATGCATAAATGAACTCCACGCTTTTTGCGGCTGCTGCGAATTGAGATGCATCAAGCCTTCGTAAGAATAGAGTGATAAGCAATTGAAGTGTGTATAGGAATAGTTCGGATCGTCCTCATAGCGATCGGGGAAGGTCTGATGCGCGAGGTCCAGGTGTTGCTGAGCTTCGCGCTCTTTCCCCAGCGCGCTATACGCCTCTGCCAGACCAATATGCGCGCGACCCTGCAGAAGGGCGGACGCCTTGCTGCTAGTAAGAAGTGCCTGCTCGTAAGTCTGCGCGCGTTGCTGTGGCCGTTTCAGGTAGAGGCAGACCAGTGCGCGGCGGATCAGAGCAGCGGTCTGGAGGTGAGCATCCTCGACCTGCTGCGCATACATAAGCGCCTGCGTCGCATACGTTGAGGCCGCCCCGAAGTTCTGATATTGTGTCGAGATCAGTGAGCCCAGCTGATAGCCCTGAGAGGCCAGGCTGGCAGCCCTCTTCTGGTAGTGCGAAGGCTCCTGCGCTAGCCTGGTCAATTGTGAGAGATAGCCAGGCAGCGACTGTGTCACCTCCGCCATTCCTCCTTCAAAGTAGAGTCGCCAGAGAAGGGGAACGCTAATTGTACATAAAGACAACATTTCGTCTGGATGGAGGACCGACGCTCGTGTTCCCTGCGCCAACCCGAAGACCGTCAATGGCGCGCCGATCAGCGTAGTGATCGCCTGTCTGCGTGAGAATCCTTTGTCTTCCTCGCCATCGCTTTTTTTGTGGGATACTTGACTCATAATTTCCAGGCTCCTTTTCGCTTGCTCAGAGCTGATGGGTAGCTCAAGCTTAGGCTGCTCGATGGGTATGGCTGCGCTGCCTGCTGTAGAAGTCGACGGACTATCTGCCATAGATAGACCGGCCTCCAGTTTGCTATGCGAAGGTGTACGCCTCTTTATCTCGATGGCGTGCCCGAAGCCAAGATCTTCAGGAGACATATCAAAAGCGTTGCATACCTGATCCAGGGTGCTCAATTGAGGAATCTGTAATCCCCGCTCCCACCTGTTGAATGTGTTGACACTCACCCCCGCCCGCTCACTCGCCACCGCAACACTCCATCGTTTCCGCATCCTCGCTGCTTCTAATAGCTCATTTGGTGTAGCCATAATCCCTCACAAAACTACTACTCACAACTACATGTCCGTTGCACTTTCCCATCATATGTGTCTTCCACTGCTAGCGGTTATACAATATGCGCCGCTTCCCCATTTCCACATCCTTTGCAAAAATATGCTGAGAATTATGCATTTACATCTGTACAAAAACATTGTAAGGGGAAATGTCGTGCAATGTCAATGAATATGTCTTGGAAGTGATAGAATGGGACAAAACGTTACAAATATCATTGATAAACCAGGGATACGTCTGTTCTTATGATGATATGGGAAGATTACAGAGTAGAATTGGCTGGTAATTACTGTGTTACATGCGTTATAACTGAAATGGAAGCATAGTACCTGGTGGATAGTAGATGATTTAGATGAGGTGACTTATTGTGAGTTCACAAAGTGAAGTTGCGCGCCTGCTAGAGCAGATCGCTGCTGAGTGTGAAGCTATGAAGCTCGCGCTGCACGGCCTTGCCTCTGGTACAGCCGCCCACAGTTTCATTGATGCCCGCATGCATCGCGTTGATCAGTGTTGTGGGCAATTGGAGGAGCATGTCGGCGAACAAGAGATGACACGTATGCTGTGTGAATTGTATGATGAAGTGATGAAGTGAGAACAGCGTGAAGGCGAGGACACCCCTCGCCTTCATAACATTACCGGCTGACCACGAGCCTATTGTCCCGGCTCTTCGGTGTCCTCTTGCTCGGTAGTAATAGTAAACGCCTCGCGCGCCTCATCCGTCGTAGAGGCGGAGGCGACCCGAATAAGCAAGTCTTCTAGCTTCTCTGGTTGCTCAATAACCGCTACCAGTCCCTTCGCCGAAGTCTTCAAGCGGGGGAAGCGCGTCTGTACAATTTTGAGCAGCTTCTCACGGAGCGACTGAAGGTACCTCTGACGCTCCTGTTCGCGTCCCTTCGCCAGCCCCTCTTCCAATCCATCTCTTAACCCCTTTTCTAACCCTTCCTCACGCCCCTCTTCAAGTATCTCTTGATACGCGGGTGTTTCGCGCAGAATATCTCTCAACATGTCAAACCTCCTCCTGAGCCAGATCTGGTCCTCTTGACTCTTCAATGCCAGCGATGCAAACAGACGTGTTAATGCGAGCAACTCTTTCCTGGTAGAGCCTCCTGGTGGTGCGAGCCGGGCTATGACCTGCTCAATGACCTCGCGTTTCGCGCCGCCCTTTGCCAGTGGTACTAAAGGCAGCAGGCCAGGGAGACCCTTCTCCATCAACTCCTCATAAGGAATCTCATACAATTGGATCACCCGAAAATGAAAGCGTAGAAATTCTTCACCATCGGGCAATGTTCTTATGAGAGGCGAAGTTGCTACTTCACCGCCTTTTCTTAAGTATATTCCAATTCAATTTCATCGCGAATAGGAATATCATCGTTGCCAAGCAGGGGAATCTCCGGCTTGAGCTTGCGCGCTTGCATGACTGCGTCGCGATGAACGGCGACCAGGACGTAGCCGTGCTTCTGATAAAAGCGTAGGGCGTGCAGATTGTCGTTGGTTGTTACCAGCCAGAGACGCGTGCAGCCTTCCTGTTGCGCGTACGCTTTGATGGCTTCCATGAGCGCCGTGCCGACGCCGGGTCGCATGCTATCCAAACTCACGATCTCGCAAGCCCGTCCCTGTATATCGTAGGTAAGTAGTCCTACATGTTCGCCTTCTATATCAGCTACGAAGCCAGGTAGTTCGGAAATTGTATAGGTGACGCCGTGCCCGATCATGATAGGAGAATCCCAGCGCTGCATAATGAATTCTTTTACCCATTCAGAATCGGCATCAGTGAGTGGACGAATAGCGATGTCCGGCATAAAGCGTCTACTCCTTTGTGCTACCAACCTTTTTAAATACGTTTGCTATATAATGTGTTAGCCTTATCGGTCTATAGTATAGCAAAAGAGAGCGTGGATGCATATGAGTAGCTTAACACTTCTGGGGACAGGAACATGTCAGATCGAATACGAGCGCCGCGCATCAAGCGTGTTGCTTGAACTTGACGGCTTGATAGGTGAAGGAATGCCCCGTTACGCCGCGATAGAGCAGGCCGCTGCCGAAGAGCCCTATTCCCGTGCCCAGCCAGTCAAGGCGCGCAATCCCATAAACAAGGAGCACGCCGCCACCGATTGCCGATATCCAGCGTTCAGCCTGTCCAACGTTCTGCGTTGTTGCCGTCTGCGTCCTGTGCTGGCCGGATGAAATAGCATCTTGTTGAGTTGTTGCCACATTATGCACTGAGGCCATATACTTCCTCCCTCTATTTATCGTAAAAGAACATCTTAGCGCGCAAGAACATCTCGATAGTCTTATCACGACGAGCCATAGTTATAAGTTTCTTTTAAACAGTGCAGTTCCGTACATAGCTCGTTTAACGCTCAACTCTTAATGGAGGCGTTAAAAAATTGCAATGATTTGATATTATTTGCTATTACTATTGACAAATTTTGCTTTCATATGTTATTATTATCCATATCGTTAACGAAAAACACCAGGGAGACTAATAATATGTATCCATTGATAACGCGAGACCCCGTAAGTGGCGGTGAAATGATTGTGACCCGGCTGGAGTGTCCCGAGAGCGGCATAGTGATCGAAGGACGCTTCAATCTCGGTTGGATCGGTCGTTTGTCCAGCGAGCAACTCGATTTTGTGGAGATGCTCGTGAAGTATCGAGGCAACATTCAGAAGCTTGCCGCCGAGATGAATGTCGCTTATAACACGGCGCGCAGCCGTCTTGATGAGATCGTTACCGCGCTCGGCGGCACGCCTGAGAACGATGGGCGCGTCGATCGGCGCACGATCCTCGATCAGCTAGCCGCTAAACAGATCAGCGTCGAGGATGCGATGCGCATGTTGAAAGGGTAAACCCATGCCCGCATCCAGAGATGAGCGCGATCGCATCTTACATCTGATCGAAGAGGGACGGGTGACGGCGGATCAGGCCGCTCAGCTCCTGGACGCTTTAGACGAGGAGCACGAGCGGTCCCCAGAACGTGCTCGCGTGCTGCGCGTACGCGTGACGACGCTCAATTCCAGGCGGGTCAATATGGCGGCGACGCTCCCACTCAATCTCGTGCGTGTGAGCCTGCGCCTGGGAACGCAACTTTTGCCCCAGCTCAGCAATACGGCGCTGGAGGATCTATTGAGGACTATCGACGGCCGGGCCGCAGGTCGTCTCCTCGATCTGCAGGACCTGGATACAGGTGAACGCTTAGAAATTTTTGTTGAATAGCAATGCGTGCGTAATAGAAAGTAAGGAGCATACAATGCAACAGACATTCCCCGCAGGTACGGCCCAGAAAATAGTCATTTTCGATGTGGATGGCGACCTGATTGTTCACGGCTGGGACCAGCAGACCATCCAGGTAACGTCCGATGAAAATATAGAACAGATGCAGCCAGAAGGCGATATCCTGACCATCCGCGGCTGCAGCGATACTCTTGAACTGCTGGTCCCCGTCGAGACCACGATCGGCGTCAAAAGCGTGGATGGCGAGGTAGCGATCGAGGATGTGCGCCAGGTAGAGGTCGATGCCATCGGCGGCGATGTGACCATAAAGAACATCAGCGGCAGCGTGGAACTGGCGGAGATCGATGGCGATGCCTCTCTGACCTCCATCGGTGGCGAACTGATGTTGCATGATATCGCCGGAGATCTGCTTGTGAGGCAGGCAACTCTGGTGCGCGTCGGCGGCAAGATCAGTGGCGATGCTGCGTTTCTAGCGGTCTCCAGCCTGGAGATCGAGCGCGTGGACGGTGATCTCAAGCTGGAGGAGACGCGCGAAACGTCGGTCGGCAGGGTCGGCGGCGACCTGCACGCGAAAAACGGTATCGCGGTACTACGTGGCGGAAGTATTGGCAACGACTGCCAGCTTCAGAGCGATGGCAACGCCGATGTGTCGCTGGAGAATATCGGTAACGATCTCGTTGTCAGCGGTGTGGCGCGCTTGCAGGCCAGCAATGTGGGCGACGATTGCGTAGTGCAGGGAAGCGCCGCTGCTGAATTGACGCTCGGCAATGTCGGCAACGATCTACGGGTGATCGGGGCCGCTGGCGTGCAGGTCAGCAACGTCGGTAGCGACTGCGAACTGCGCGACATTCAGGGCGATGTGAGCCTGGGCCATGTCGGCAGTGACGCGCATATTACAGGTGTGGGCGGCAATCTGCGCGTGGGCAATATCGGCTCCGACGCGCAGCTCAAGGGCATCGGTGGCAGTGTCAACGCGGGCAATATCGGCTCCGATCTGCACCTGCAGGCGGCTTTCCCGGTGGGCAGCGAGACGCGCGTAACCGTTGGCAGCGATGCGCGCATCGTCCTGCCCGACGAGGTCAATCTGACTATTCGCGCCCATGTTGGCGGCGATGTCAGCGGACGCTCTATCGTCTCGAACTTCGCGGGCAATTTCGTCAATCTGGTCTACGGCGAAGGGTCCGCGCTGCTCGAATTGAATGTGGGCGGCGATCTCAACCTGCGCGGCAACGCGATTCCACGCAGCAGCAGCAGTGTGGGTGGCGGCGCGAGTAGCTGGAGTAAGTCCGGCAACGCTGGTCGCGACTGGGGAAACTTCGGAGGTGACTGGGGCAATTTTGGCCGCGATTTTGGCCGCGAGATGGCCGACTTCGGGCGCGAGATGGATCGCTTCGGGCGCAACCTGGGGCGCGATATATCGGAAGCGGTTCATGAGGCCACTTCGTCGATTGGTTCGGATGTTGCCAGTAGCGTCTCCGCCGCGAAAGAGCAGGCGCGTCGTGCCCAGCGCGAGGCCGAAGAGCAGCGCCGCCGTGCTGAACAGGAGGCGCGCCGCGCCGAACGTGAGGGCAAGAGAACTGGCGAACACGCTGGGCGCGAGGGCCGTGAGGGGTGCGGTGAGCGCGACCCGTACTTCAATGTACGCATCAATGATCGCGAGTGGAAGATGGGCCCCGAGCGCATCGACGCCATCGTTGAACAGGCCCGCCAGGCCGCCGCTGAAGGCGTTCAGGGCGCGCTGCAAGCCGTGGAGCAGGCGCTGAAGAATCTCCACGTATCTCCGACGCCACCCATGCCAGCGCAGCCGGGGACGCCACCTGTCTCACCCGTTCCGCCGACGCCGCCCGCTCCACCCGCAACGCCCGCGACGCCGACGCAAGAGAACGCCGCGCAGAACGAACCCGTCGAGCAGCCGACCAGTGATGCAGCGCCCGAGCCGCCCGCGAATCCCGAGCAGGAGCGCGAGGCCATCCTGCGCATGATCGCCGAGGGCCGCATCTCTCCCGAAGAGGGTGATCTCCTGCTGGAGGCGCTTGGGAGCTAATTTTATAGTAGGGATGGGGCTTGTCCCCATCCGGTTCGGCAACATAGTCTAGAACCCATAGACGAACGACGGGAACGGATTATGGCCCACGCTTTTCGAAGATGACTTCAGGATAGTGTGCCGTCGGCCCATCAAGTAGCGCTTGCGGCTCACCTTTGAGGTGTTTGTCGAAGAAGGCGAGCGAGTACGTATTGACGATCTCATGCGCCCGTTGGCTGCCGATCGGCCCGCCGCTGAAGCCAGGTATGAAAATTGGTGTGAGAAGGTCAAGGTCAGTGAAATCGATGTGGAATATACCTGGAACTTGCACGAAGTAGCCATCTCCTGGCAAGCGGTTATATACTGCGCGCATCGTGCTCTGGGTTTGCGCGATAGCCTGCTCTGACCAGCCGCCATCTTTTTGTCTTTCCAGCCGCATCGTGTCTGCCGGTCGGGTAATCCACATGCCTGGCTGTCGCAAGCTCGAATGCACCACATCGGCGGTCATCGCAGCATCCATCATCAGGCAAGCCTTGATGCGTGGGTCTCTCAAGCAGGCCTCGGCACCAACTATCGCGCCCAGTGACATTCCAAACATACCAGTATGCTCGAGATCCAGTTTCCCGGTCAGGAGGCCTTTCGGGTCTCTCGTATTGAGAGAAGCAAGCTGATCGAGCGTGAAGCTGACATCCTGGGCAAAATACGGGATAATCCCGTCCTTGAAGGTCTGGCCGAAGAGCTGTGGCGCTTTTTCGGCTGGACTGAGACTCTGGTTGATCAAAGACTGTATCTGCGTGACGAGTCCGGTTATGGCGATTTGATGTCCATCTGGGAAAACCACCGTTGCAGCAGCACCTGGCTGATCAATGCCCACGACGATATAGCCATGCGAGACCAGTTCCTCAACCTGAAACGTGTTCAACTGACGATAGCCAGTGAGTCCTTCGAGGTAAATGAGCACTGGGTAGCTGGGTTGATCATTCGCTACCGGGACAGACTCAGCAGCATTCGTCGTCACGTATTTGAGGTATTGTAAGGAGAAATCTGGAAGATGGTGTATCCGCGCCTCAGCTGTCGTCACTGCGTCGGCGTCTGGTAGATACGGAGCATGCGAGGATGATGAGCCTTTCCTGGCTGGGTACCATACCTGCACCATCAGCTCACGACGCATCTGTTTGTCAGGGCTGAACACCTCGCGACGACTGGCGTCCGTCCACTGGTAAGTGACGGTCCCGATGTCATATGGTCCGCCAGGGAGAGGAAAATGAAAGATCGGGAGAACGATGGGAAGGGCGGTAGAGAGTCCCAGGCCAATGATACCCAGGATGATCGCACAAACCGCGATAATTCGATTGGTTCGTCTCTCTTTGACTATTCCACCTACTGGCCCAAGGCGCTGCAACACCCAGACGAGCAGGAAGAGTCCCGTCAGCACGTATGCTGGAACCATTTGCCATCGTGGCCCTTCCATAATGACCTGGAACACTGCGAGAAAGAGCGTGATGAATACTACATACCCTATCCAGCGTGCGGCGTGCAGTCGTGGAACTGCTATCACTAAAAATGTTATGAGATTGGCCATTACCAACAGGATTTCGACTGGTCTCATCCTATTCTCCCTCATTTGCCCTCAATTTCCGGCGCGGGAATGGGGTTGAGACCTCCCATTCCCTCCCCTTCATTGGGAATGCTGATCTGACGACCGCTAGCTCAAAAGAAAACGGTTTGGCACCGCAAGGTACCGATGAAAGTCTAGCAGACTGAGCAGGATGAGGCATCGGCAATCAAACGTATTCTACGACGGCTCTGGAAGTGGCAGGAAATGCTGCAAGAGTGAGGTGTTACTTAGGCAAAGGTTCCTCATGAAGTTAGGCGGGGAGGAGTAGAGTGGGAATAATGCAGCTAGATCAGGTCATGTTCGAGCGCAAAGTAGGTAGCTGCGTTGCGCGAAGGAATATTCAGTTTCGTATAGATAGAGCGCAAGTGGGCATTGACCGTGCGAGGGCTAATGACGAGCGCTTCAGCAATTTGAGCATCGGTCCGTCCTCGTGCGACCAGCTGCAACACCTCTTTCTCCCGCGCGGTCAGATCGGATGAGGACGGCTGGTGATGACGAGCACTTCTGGCACGCTTCGGGACCCGCTCGGAAGGCTGAATGGAGTGCGCAATGTGTTCCATTGCTGTCAGTGCTTGCTCCAGTGTCATCGCTTGCCCCTCGGTCCACGCAACGGTGAACGCCTCCTCGCCGAGTTCGGCACGCACTGTTGCAAGAGAGCGTACTACCAAGGCACGCTCTTCCGGCAGGAGGGCACACAGGGCTTCGGCGGCACCCCACAGCTGGACGGCCTCTATCAGTCGTCCCTGCGTCGCGAGGGTCACGCCGATCCCTTGTAGATTCGTAGCAACGGCGAGTGGCACATTCTCGTTCATCTCACGCAGGAGCGCCAGGCTTTCTTCGAACAGTCCACTCGCCGTTGCCGCGTTCCCCTCCTCAAGGGCTAAGCGTCCGAGAAAGGTGAGCGTGCCGACAATGCCTGATTGGAAGCCTATCGCTTTGGAGAGCGCGAGATGTTCCTCGGCGTATGCACGTGCCTGGGGCACCTCGCCCAGGGCAGAGAGCGCCCGCTCCAGGAAGAAGAGCGCGTTCAGGCTGCCAAGTATGTCACCCGCCTGCTGGTGAAGTGTGAGCCCTTCTTCCAGCAGCATTCGTGCTCTGCTGTTCTCACCTTGATCGAGCGCGATCTGTCCTGAGAGATCAAGCAGATAGGCATGAGTGACCTTCTCATCCGAGTTCCTCGCTTTTGCCAGCCCTTCCTCGGTGTACATGTGTGCCATGGCGAAGTCACCGATGATCCACGCGAACACGCCAAGCAGATAGAATGGCCGGACATGGTAGCGTGCCTCGCCCTGTTCGCGCTGTAACGCGACTACCTCGCGACCCAGCGCTGCACCTCGCTCATAGTCGCCCAGTTCGCGTGCCAGGGCTGCAGGTGTGAAGCATGCCCTGGTTGGCACCTGCGCCGGAACATCCTGGTCGTTTGTCAAGGAACGCTGCTGGAAGGTCTTGCCTGCACCCAGGCGCTGATGCCTCTCCCAGAAGTGCAACAGGGCGCTCTCCAGGCGCAAGGCCATCTCGCTTGCTGGTCGCTCCAGCGTCCACTGCAAGGCGGCGCGCAGATTGGCATACTCGCGTTCCATCTGCTCCAGCAACACGACCAGCTCTTTGCCCTCCAGGTGGACCTCTGCCAGTCCCAGGTAATACTCCGCGTGGATCTGTCGAGCCGCCTCCAATTCCTGAGTGGCGACAAGTGCTTCCAGGCCATATTCCCGAAGTGTCTCGTGCAGCAGCAAGCGTGTGGAATGATCATCCTGCTCGCCCCGGTGGAGCAAGTGCTTGTCGAGTAGGGATGTCACCCCGTCCAACACCTGTGCGCGCTCGCCCCCCAGCATGCTGTACACCGCCTCCGCCGCTTCTAGTGTACACCCGTTGACGAAGACGGAAAGCAGGCGAAAGAGGTGCTGTTCCGTATCCGAGAGCAGGTTGTAGCTCCAGGCGATGGTCTGGCGCATGGTCTGCTGACGGGCGGGCAGATCCCGTGGCCCACTCGTTAAGACCTGCAAGCGATGCTCCAATCGCTCCAGGAGAGCCTGAAGGGACAGTACTTTAAGCCGAGCCGCTGCTAATTCAATAGCCAGGGGCAAACCATCCAGACGGCGGCAGATCTCCGTAATCAGCGGAGCAGTTAGAGCGGTCAGATGGAGCGTGGGCCGGACCTCTCGTGCCCGTTCCAGGAAGAGGGCCACAGCTCCATAATGAGCAATCGCCTCGTCTTTGGGTTGGTGTTTTGGATCAGGCAGAGCCAGCGGCTGAACAACAAACTCATGTTCGCCCCGCACCCGTAGTACCTCCCGGCTGGTCACTAACATCTTCAGATGTGGACAGGCTGCTAGCAGGTTCACCAGGCTCGGCGCTGCCGCAATCACTTGCTCAAAATTGTCCAGCACGAGCAGGTGTTGCTTCTTCCGTAGCACTTTTTGCAGCAACGCGACCGGTGAGAGCGTGTTTGTGCCTTGGAGACCTTCGGCCTGCGCAATGGTGGGCAGGACCAGGTCAGCATCGCGTAGAGCGGCGAGCGAGACAAAACAGATGCCATCGGGGAACTCATCCTGCATCCTGGCCGCAATTGCGAGTGCCAGACGCGTTTTGCCTACCCCGCCGGTGCCGGTGAGGGTGAGGTCGCGCACTTCTGGATGTGAGAGCAGGGTACAGGCCATCGCTACCTCCCGCTCTCGGCCAACGAGCGAGGTGAGCGGCGATGGGAGAGTGTTGGAAGGACTCTTGACGGCCTCCGGAGAGGCTCCGCGTTCAGCATGGTACCACGAGAGATCCGCCAGAGAGCGTGGGGGATGCTCCTCAAGTCCTGCATCTTCAGTAGGGATATGCCGAACATGCGTGTGCTCGTGTTCGGTGACCTCATCCTGTCCCGTCAGGTGTGTGGCGACGGCACTAAGTCGCTCGGGCGTCATCTCCTGCGATCTGCCAAGGTACACACGACGAAGTTTACCTGCGTGCTTGTGATAGGCACGCCAGTACCAGCCACCGCGTTTGTTGCCTGCCTGCTCACGGCGTGCGGTGAATGTCCCTTTGTCGCTGGTAAAGGTGAACCTCGTCGCCGTCTGCAGCCAGCTATACCAGGCGGGCGTTCCGATCATCAACCTCTGGGCTTGCTCATCTTGTTGGTAGGTCAGTGTCTGACCTTCTACGTAAGGGGGTGCTGGTGTCATGTCGCTCATTGCAGGAAACTCGCTCTCTTACATGTTCCATTCCCGAACAGTATAGTACATGTTCGGAATGGTGTTCGGATGACTATCCTTTCTCGACCCGTTTGAGAGTACTAGAATTGGCTAGCTTCAAAAGC
>Ga0209839_10000340_pt1 | contig 24297 bp, 25 predicted proteins | sample OrgsoiDNA2013050_FD_185800 | JGI IMG/M metagenome (GOLD analysis project Ga0209839, IMG submission 185800) | Permafrost soil microbial communities from the Arctic, to analyse light accelerated degradation of dissolved organic matter (DOM) -... | ecosystem: Environmental > Terrestrial > Soil >... | reverse complement strand
ATCCCGCCCCCGGCGCCTCGTTGCGGGTGCCGTTCCAGGCCCATCGCTGGGGAGTCCGGCGGGTCGGCCGGCTGGAGATCGTGCTGCGCGACCGGTTCCGGCTATCGGAAGGCCGCCTGTCGGTCGACCTGCCCAGGATCGACTGCCATCCGCTGCCCGCCCCGCTGCGCGGCAGGATCGTGCTCAGCCGACTGCCCAGCAGGCTCGGTGAGCATCCGTCCCGGGCCCTCGGCGAGGGCATCGAGTTCGCCGGAGTACGGCAGTTCGTGCCTGGCGACCGGCAGCGCCGGATCAACTGGCCGGCCACCACCAGGAGCGGGACACTTCAGCTCAACACGTTCACCGCGGAGCGGACGCAGAACGTGGTGATCCTCGCCGATGCGACCACCAACGTCGGCGAGCGCGGCGCGACGTCCCAGGACCTCGCGTTCCGCGCCGCGGCCGGGACCATCAACTGCTACCTGGCGGCGGGTGACCGGGTCGGGCTGGTGGTCTACGCCGACCGGCTGAGCTGGATCGGGCCCGGTCTCGGGCGGCGGCACTTCCACCGGCTGATGGACCTGCTGCTGGCCAGCCAGCGCGGCGAGGAGCACGCAGCGGGGCTGACGCGCCTGCCCAAGGCCGCCCTGCCACCCGGCGCGCTGATCGTGGTCTTCAGCCCGCTGCTGCAGCCGCGCCTGGTCGAGGCCCTGCGCGACCTGCGGGAGCGCGGCTTCAGCGTCCTGGTCGTCGACGTCCTGACCACCGGACCGCCGCGGTCACGGGACCGGGTCGCCGGCCTCACGCGGCGAATCTGGCGGCTGGAGCAGCAGGCCATCAGGTTCTCGCTCACGGAGCTCGGCATCCCCGTGGTGCACTGGGATGGCCAGCAGAGCCTGGACGAGCCGCTCGCCCCCTACACTCGCCGCGTCATGCTGACCGGCCGGAAATGAACGGCGTCCTGAGCCGGGCGCTAGCGCGGGCGCCAGCCGCAGCCGCGCTGCTGGCCGCGGTCACGATCACCTGGGCGGCGCTGCCGACCGCCGGCGCGAAGCCGGGCATCCGGGTCGCGCTGGTCGTCGCGGTGGCGTGCGCCGTCGCGAGCCTGGCTCACCTGGCCGTCGGCGATGCCGATATCGGGGGTGACGCCTTCGACCCCCTGCTCGTGCGGCTCGTGGCCCAGGCGGTGCATATCATCCGGGCGCTGCCCTGGTCCGAGGCGATGATCATCGCGGTGCTGACCCTGGAGGCACTGCATCATTCCCGGCCCTGGCACACCGGCGTGCTGGGCGTCGCGCTGCTGGCCTACCTATTCGCGGCTCACCTTGCGCAGACGCGGACGCGGCTGGGCGCACTCAGGCCGCAGCTCCCGGTGCTCGCCGCCGGGCTCGGCCTGCTCATCCTCGCGGTGGGCGCCGCCGCGCTCCCCCGGCTGCACGCCGGGACCGCCTCGGAGCTACTCCGCGGGCTCGCAGTCATCGCCGCCGTTATCGCCGGCGCCCTCGCCCTGCCCACGACGCGGCGCCGGAAGTCCGCGGGCGGGTCATAGCCGCCGACGGAGCACCCACGTGCATCCGGGACCGGCAAAAGGAAACTGCCGTGGTCAGCCGGGTGGATCAGGCACGCCCGGACGAACTGCTCGCCGAGCAGGACCTGCTGCACGTCCAGGCATCCTGACCCGGGTGCCGGCCCGGCCCAGGCCGATGGCGGCCAGGGGCGCGAGCGCGATGGTCAGCAGGGCCGAGATGATCAGAACCAGAACACCACCGCGAACAGCCGGGCGGCCGGCGGGATGGCGCGCAGGATGCGCAGGCCAGACTCAGCACCTGCCTGCCTGGTACTGGCGCGGGGTTTCGCGGGGGCGACAAAGCAGGCGGCGCCGAGCATCACGATGAAGGTCAGCCCGTCGATGATCAGCGCCACGCCGGGGCCGGCCACCGTCGAGACGACACCGCCCACCACCGGCCCGATCATGTAGGCCGCCAGGCTGGCGCTGGTTCCCAGCAGCCCGTTGACCGCCAGCTGGCCGGCTGGCCCGGTCATGCCCGTGGCCAGCAGCCGGCGGCTGCTCGTCGCGGCGATCTGGAACACCGATCCGACGAGCAGCCCGCTCACCAGCATCCACAACGTGAGCGTCCCGGTCACCGCGGCCACGCCGAGCAGGATGAACAAGACACTTCTCAGCGCGCTGTCGGCCAGTACCAGCCCGCGCGGCGCAAGCCGCAGCCGGGTCAGGCCCAGGGTGAGGGCGAGCGCGGTCGCCAGGATGTACGGCGAGGCCTGCACCAGGGCGATGGCCTGCCGGCCGGCAGCCGACCGCGAAGCTGCAGGGCCAGCAACGGCAGGGCGCTGATGATCATGCCGTTGCCGACGCTGGAGATCAGGATCCCGGCCAGCAGCACGCCCAGCCGACCGCTCCGCAGCACCCGCCAGTACGACCAGTCCCCGGCCTCGCCTGCCGCCACCGCCATGGCAGGCATCCTCATCCCTCACGTGCGCTTGAGGTCAAGTCGGCTGCCCGCCAGGTTGCGACGACCCCTTGAACCGGCCCGCGGATAGGGGTGTGATAAGTGGAAAACGGCGCGGGCGGCGTCCAGGCTGGCGAGGGCATCCGGTGCCGATGACCCGGCTGAGGTCAGGTAGCTCGGTTGGTACGAGCGTCCGTGTTGATCTTGTGCTTGGGGCGCGGTCGGCAGCACCCGGGGATCCCTATCTTCCTGATGTTCTAGCAGGTGAGAGGGCTATCTTTCCTCATGCGAGTCGCGGTCGCTGCCTGCTGGCAGAATGACCGTGCGACATTGAAGCGGACTTTCAAATATGCGGACGGCTGACCAGCGTCTGCAGGGCGCGGCTTGACGTGACCGACTTCCCTGGCATCGACGAGGTATCAGCCGCGTGGGCTCGACAGGCCACGCTTGGGCCGCCGGCGCGCGGAGCTAGTCGCAGCAGGCGCTGGCGAAAGCCGCGGTAGGCGGCTCACGCCATCTTGCGGATGCCGTTCTGCCAGATCAGCCTCAGCTGCGCTGTCGGCATACAACGACGACAGGCCCCTGGGTCCTGGCAGCTGACGTGAGTCATGCCGGGGCCCACTGTGTCATCCGCGTCCGCTTCGCCGTCAGCTGTCGTACTTGTCGTGGTGCTTGGGCCAGGACTGCGGCTCCTGGTAGCCGCTCAGGCCGAGCGAGGCCAGGTCGACATAACTGCTGTCGAGCATGTGCAGGTCGATCTCGTTGTCATAGGCAGAGTAGGTGTGGAGCACCGACTCGCCGTCACGCAGGAACACGTTCAGGCCGCCGCGCTCGGACTTGTCCGCCTTGGAGTGGAAGTCGTAGTTGAAGCCGTTGCCGGCCAGCGAGTACCACGGGATGGACCAGCCCATTCGCGTCCTGAAAGGCTCGATCTTCGAGATCGGCGCCTGGGACACGATCGCGAATGTCGTGTCCAGCGCGTGCAGGTGGGCCTGGTGACCGACGTTGTCGATGATGTGGGAGCAGTACGGGCAGCCCTGTTTCCAGTCAGGGTCGAACATGAAGTGGTACGTGATGAGCTGGCGCCGCCCGCCGAACATCTCCAGCAGGCTCACAGTGCCGTCTGGTCCTTCGAATGCATAGCCTTTCTCGACCTTGACCGCAGGCAGGCTGCGGCGCGCGTCGTTCAGTGCGGCGCGCGCTTTGGCCTCCTCTGCCTCCTGGACACGCAGCGCATCGCGGGCGGCCGCCCACTGGTCTGGCGAGACGACCTGCAAAGTTGTCACTGTTTCTCCTTGAATCTCGCGGCCGTTACTGGCCATGGGGGTGGTCGGGCGACCTATGCACACTCACGACGAACAGAGGGCGCCCCGATGGACAGACCATCAGCACATCCTGGCCGCCTCGCGCCCATCAGGTGCGCGACCAGCGGCCTCGATCATCGATCTCCTGCGCAGTGACATTGATATTGGCGGGCGACCGGGCGCGGTCCCGCCGTAGTCCTGACCAGCGCAGATGCCAACCGCCGGAGCCTTTGTCACGACATGGATTAAGTGCGCACCTGCGATGCGCCGCCTCCGGCATGCCGGAGGCGGCGCCGCAGTCGATGTCTCCCGATTATCTACGGGGCGAGCCGGTAGGCGGCAGGATTGCGCCCGGCCGGCACGCAGGACCCGCACTGCCGACCTAGTGTCGGCCGCGGAGTTGCCGCCGAATCCTACTGGCGGTACGATTGTCGCTATGGTTGCCGAATACGCCAAGGTGTCAGTCACGCTGCCGGCCGGATTGCTGGAGCGAATCCGCGGTCGCGTGGGCGCGCGGGGCCTGTCTAGCTATGTGGCTGAGGCGCTGGAGGACGAGGAACGAAGAAGCGCTCTGCGGGCGTGGCTTGCGGAGCAGGAGGATGAGTACGGCGCGATCCCGTCTAGCTTGCTGGAGGAGGTCCGTAACGAATGGCTCGGCGCCGGGGGCTGAGACCGCTGGTCCTGCCGGATGCTGTTCTTCTCGACTCGGAAGGGCTGAGCGCCGCTGCGGCAGGCTCTGCACGGGTTCGGGCTGAACTGGTGGTTGCTGAGCGTCTTGGCGCCAAGGTTCACGTCAGTGCCGTCACTCTGGCCGAGACGCTGCGGGGCGGTCCGCGCGATGCTCGTGTGCACAGCCTGCTGAAGGGCGTCGTTGCGCACCCTGTTACCCCAGAGCTCGGCAGAGCCGCGGGAGAGTTGCTGGGCCGTACCGGCCGGGCCGACACCGTCGACGCGATAGTCGCGGTGACGGCCAGCGGACTCGGCCAGAGGGTGCGCATCCTGACGAGCGACCCGGACGACCTGCGGGCGCTGACGGCGGAGATGGACGAAGTATCGGTGGTCCTGGTATGAGTCCGCGGCCAACACGAGAGCAACACAAGTCCGGGTCCGGGACCGGTCCTGGACCCACGACAGGGCTTCTGAAAAGCGGAATGGGATCGCACGCTCGATCAGCTTCTCGACTGATCTCTCCCCGCCCTTCCCCGTTACGAAAGGGGATCTTGATTGGCCGTCTTGCTGTTCTTCAACGAACTGTCGTGTTCGGCTGCCCAGCCGAAAGCACGCGTAGATGAGGCGATGGAACGGTTCGTTCGCCTGCTGATGCGCATCACCCAGTGGCGCGGCGATGCTGTCCTGATTTCTGATGTGAAGCTGCGGGAGCTAGAGCTCGCGCCGGGCTACTACCTCGCTGAGTGGGCTGGCCAGCCACGCCATATCGATCTGTGGCGCGCGATTCGCAGCATGCAGAACCGCGCTCCGTTCAGTGCCGTGCTCCCCCCTGGAGCTGGTGCGGGAGCGGACTACCTCTGGGCCGGCCGTCCCGCCAGGGCGCTGGGCGCCGCGCATCTGTTAGACGGGCTGGCGGTCAGCCTTCTCGCTGCTGTTCCTCCCCCGCGTCGAGGACCACCTGCGCGGCCTCCGGCTGGACTGGGTAGTTCCGGCGGCATATGAACTGCGGAGGCTTGACGACGCCATCGCGGACTGGGATCCACGGCTGAGGAGAGAGCCCACCTGGCGGTCCAGGGTGACGCCCGAGGCGCAGACGCGCAAGCGGCTCTGCGCGTTCGCGGATCTCGACGGTGTCGAGCGGATCTTCGACCTTCATGGCCGTTTTACTCCGGGAGAAGGGCGTGTCTATTTCCGTCTGGTGCCGGACACCCGCAAGGCGGCCGTCGCGCACATCGGCCTGAAACTAGGGATCTGAAGCGGGTGACGACTGAGCCGCGTCGGTAGCGATGAGGAGGGCAGGCGATGGCCGACACGACCCAGGCGTCGTCGATGGGCTTGTCGTTCGTGGTCGCGTCCGGGCTACGTCACCACGGTCTGGGGATGGGATGAGCAGGTCCAGCGCGAGTTTCACACCCGCGCCTTCGACCCGGACCGCTGGCAGATCATCACCGCCGTCCCGGTCGGCTGGCAGGAACGGGCAGTGGCCGATCTGGCTGCGCGGGTCGATGACGAGCTGGTTGCCGTACCCGTTGCAGTCGGTCGGGAAGTAGCGGCGTTCGAGCATGGCCATGTGCTTGCGTTCGACCTGGTACTCAAGGTGGCGCCGCCCGAAATTGGAATAGTTGGCTAGGACGCCGTCGGTGGCGCGGTCGTAATACTCGGGAGCTGCTCAGGTGGTACCAGCCGGAAGAGCAGCTTGCCCGCAGGAAGTTGAAGCCGAACTTGGCGACGCCCAGCCCGGCGAAGAAGTCCGAGAACTCGCCGATCCTGGGCAGGTTGTGAGGCGTGATGCTGGCGGAGGCGAACGTCGTCACGTTCTCCGCTACCAGGGTCTTGATGGCTGCCGCTACCTGGCTGTAGGTGGCGTTGCCGTGGGTGTCGCGGCGGATGGCGGCGTGGTCGTCGGCCGGGCCGTCGCAGCCGACCGCGACCGACACGTGCTGCTCGCGGAAGAACTGGGCGATCCTCCGGCTGATGAGCACGCCGTTGGTGCAGACCATGCGAGTCGGCTGGGTTTCGTGATCACTACCGTTCTTTCGCACATAGCGCGGAAAAACGGTGGTGATCACCAGCGACCCGGTTCCGGCGCAGCCCTAAGCCATGTCCGGGGCGACCGCAAGGGCCGCCCCGGCCGCGCGGCTAGCGGCCGACTGCGTAGCCCTGCATGCCGCGCGGGTTGGCGCCCGCGTACAGGAAGCCGCCCGACCGCGCGACCGCGCTGACCCGGCCCAGTGACCACGGCGGCCGGACGTCCACCTCGTGCCCGCGCGCACGCAGCTCCGCGATCACCTGCTGCCCCACCCTCGACTCGACGGACAGCGACCGGGGCACCGACCCCCGCGGGTAGAACGACGACGGGAAATGGTCGGTGTGGAAGGCAGGGAAGTCTATCGCCTCCTGGAGGTTCATGCCGAACACGACGTGGTTCAGGAAGACCGCGAGCGTCCACTGATCCTGCTGGTCACCGCCCGGCGTGCCGAACGCCAGGTAAGGCTCGCCGTCGCGCAGGGCCAGGCTCGGCGACAGCGTGGTACGCGGCCGGCGGCCGGGCGCCAGCGAGCTCGCGAAGCCCGGCGTCAGCGAGAACATCTGCGCCCGGCTGCCCAGGCAGAAGCCCAGGCCGGGGACGACCGGCGAGCTCTGCAGCCAGCCGCCGCTCGGGGTGGCGGAGACGAGGTTCCCGAACCGGTCGGCCACATCGAGGTGACAGGTATCCCCCGGTCCGAGTTCCGGCGCGACGGCGCCGCCGACCCCGTAACCGGCCGACGCGGCGGTCGGCTCGCCGGTCCCGGCGCCGCCGCGGCCCGCGCCCGCGCCGCCGAACGCGGCCAGTGCGTAGCCCGGCAGCCGGCCGGCCACCCCGGCGGGCGAGCCGGGGACAAGGTCGGCGGACGCTTGCTCGCCGATGAGCGCGCGCCGCTGCGCCGCGTACCCTGGCGACAGCAGGCCATCCAGCGGAACGTCGGACTGCCGGGGGTCGCCGTACCAGGCCTCGCGGTCGGCGAAGGCCAGCTTGGCGCTCTCGGTGACCGAGTGAATGAAGGCAGCGCTGCCGACGCCCATCCGTTCTAGATCCAAGCCGTCGAGCAGGGCCAGCTGCTGCAGGAAGACCGGGCCCTGTCCCCACGGGCCGGTCTTGCATACGGTCAGTCCGCGGAAGTCCAGCGTGACCGGCTCCTCCGCCGATGCCCGCCAGCCCGCCAGGTCGGCGCCGCCGAGCAGGCCACGGTGGCGCTGCCCCGTGACGTCCATGACCTCAGCGCTGGCGAGGTAGCTGGTGATCGCCTCGGCCACGAAGCCCTCGTAGAACGCCCGCCGGGCCGCCTCGATCTGGGCCTGCCGGTCGCTGCCCGCCGCCTCGGCCTCCCGAAGGATCCGGTCGTACACGGCCGCGAGTACCGGGTTAACAAAACGGGACCCTGCCGCCGGGACGCCGTTCGCCAGGTAGATCTCGGCCGACGTCGGCCAGTGCTCGCGGAACGTGCCGGCGACCGCGCCGATCGCCATGCTCGCGGCCGGGAGCATCGGGTAGCCGTCTCGCGCGTAGCCGATCGCGTACTCCATGACCTCGCGCAGCGCCAGGGTGCCGTGCCGCGCCAGGAGCAGCATCCAGGTGCCGAACGCGGCCGGCACGCAGGCGGCCAGCAGCCCCGTGCCGGGCACCAGGTCGAGCCCGAGATCGGCGAAGGCGTCCAGCGTGGCCGCCGCCGGCGCGGGTCCCTGTCCGTCCAGCACGAACACCCCGCCGTCGCGGGCGTCATAGCCGATCACCGGGACCTCGCCGGCCGGCCCGTTCAGGTGCGGTTCGACCACCTGGAGGACGAAGCCGGCCGCGACGGCGGCGTCAAAGGCATTGCCGCCCTTCTCCAGCACGGCCAGGCCGGCCGCGGACGCGAGCCAGTGGGTTGACGCCACCATGCCGAACGTGCCCGACAGCTGAGGCCGGGTGGTGAAGGGCGGCCGGACCGCAGCACCGGTCGTCGCAGCACTGGTCGTCGCGTTACTGGCCACCACGGGCGCCTCCTGCGCTATGAATCCGGTCTGCTCCGAACGCTACTGGTCGGGCGGCTGCCCAACTACGGCGCACGCCCAACCACGGCGCACGCCCAACCACAATGGGCCTCTCCGCGTCTTAGCTGGCATGGTCATGAGACGCTGCCCTATCCCGCCTGCCCCGCCCCAGAAGGAAGACCCGATGACTGCACCCGCAACAGCAACCCGGGCCGTGCTGGCCGCCGCCCTCCTCGCCTGCGGCGCGGGGCTGCTGACCGCGTGCGGCTCCGCCGCGGGAGGCTCGTCCGGCCAGTCGACCGCGACCGTGACGGTGTCGGCCACGCCGTCCGGCGCCACGTCGTCGGCCGCCGGCGGTACGGGGGGCATAGGGGGGACCGGCGGGGCAGGCGCAGCGAACGGCCCGGCCCGCTGCGCGACGTCCGCGCTGCACATTGACCTCGGCCAGGGCAACGGCGCCGCGGGCAGCACGTACGTCCCGATCCACTTCACCAACCAGTCGAGCACGGCGTGCACGATGTACGGCTTCCCCGGCGTCTCGTTTGTGACCGGCGTGGGCGGCAGCCAGATCGGCGCCTCCGCGGGCGAGGACAGAGCGACGGCACGCAGGGTGGTCACCGTCGCCCCCGGCGGGAAGGCAACCGCGGTGCTCCAGGTCGTGGTCGCGCAGAACTTCCCGACCGCCAAGTGCAAGCCGGTCACCGCGCACTGGCTCAAGGTCTACCCGCCCGGCCAGACGGCCGCGCTGTACGTCAAGTTCACCTCCGCCGCCTGCTCCAGCACGTCCACGGCGGTCCGCGTCCTCGAGGTGCAGACCGTGCTGCCGGGAGCCGGGGGCGCTTAGAAGCTGTTTCAGCAGTTCAGGCGGGTGCCGCGGATGCGCGAGGCAGCCGCCTGATTTGCCCGCCGCGGCAGAGACGGCCAGCCCGGGGAAACAACCGTGCTGGCCGTATCGGCGTCGTACATGACAGAGCCGCTACCCCGGCCGGCTCCGACGAGAAGGCGGCGCCGATGACGCTCTTCGCATCCCCCGACCGGCTGCCTATTCCCCGCAAGCTGCCTATTCCCCGCAAGCTGGCGAGCGCGGTGGCGGCCACCTTGTGCGCCGGCGTCCTGACCGCCGGCTGCAGCGGCCCGGCCGCGCATCTCCACGCTGCGAGCCAGCCCGGTGCGAGGCGGCTGCCGGCGCGTGCTTCCGAGCCTGCCGCGCCCAGCATGGTGCCGTCGACAACGCCCGCCAGCCGCCCGTCCACGCCGCCCGCGCCCGCATCCTCGCCGGCCCCCGGACCGGCGCCCGCATCCTCGCCGGCCCCCGGACCGGCGCCCGCGCCGTCGACGACCGCCACGGCCGGCCCGGCGCCGCTGGCCCAGTGCTCGACCGCCGCGCTGCGCACCAGCGTCGGCTCCGCCAACGGCGCGGCCGGCAGCATCTACTACCCGCTGGACTTCACCAACATCTCGGGCGTCCCCTGCGGCATGTACGGGTTCCCCGGCGTCTCGTTCGTGTCCGTGCCGGGCGGCGGCCAGATCGGCGGGACGGCGATCCGGAACCCGACGTTCGGGCCGTCGCTGGTGACCCTCGCGCCCGGCCAGGTCGCGCACGCCTCGGTGCAGGTGGTGGTCGCGCAGAGCTACCCGACGTCCGTCTGCAAGCCTGTCACCGCGCACTGGCTGCGCGTCTACCCGCCGGGTCAGTACGCGCCGCTGTACGCCGGCCTGACGGCAGTGACCTGCACGGGCTCGATCCCCAGCGGCAGCACGCTGGGGATCTACGTGGTCAGGCCGGGAGCCAACGGGCCATAGCGCGGGCCACCGCGCAAGGTCCTCCCGCCGCCGAACAACCCAGGCCGCGGTCGTTGCGTCGTACTGAGCAAAGGCCCCAACGCCCGGCCGCCATGGGAGGCGACGCTGATGACTTCACGCTGGCCCAGTAGCTGGCTGTCTCCGTCCGGCTTCGCGGCCGCGATCGCGGCGGCCGCGGCCGCGGCCGCCGGACTGGCTGGCTGCGGCTCGGTGCAGGCACCAGGCAGCGCGGCCGCCGCCAACGGCAGCGCCGCTAGCAGCTCCACCGCCAGCAGCTCCGCCGATGCCAGCGCCGACGCCAGCGCCAGCGGCCCGGCCAGCGCCAGCGCGTCGGCCAGCGCCAGCCCGTCCGGGTCGGCGACGACCATGTGCGCGGCATCCGGCCTGCGGGTGCGGCTGGACATCGCCGCGGCCGGCGTGGCGGCTGGCAGCTATTACGTCCCGCTGGAGTTCACCAACACCACCGGCCAGGCCTGCCAGCTCACGGGATACCCCGCGGTCGCGTTCACGTCCGGGGTCGCCGGCCAGCAGATCGGCGCCGAGGCGGCGGTAGACCGCACCGTCCGGGCGGCCACGGTGCTGCTGGCACCCGGCGGGACAGCGCACGCCTGGCTGCGGGTCCTCAACACTGCCAACTACCCGGCCGGCAAATGCCATCCGGTCACCGCGGCCGGGCTGCGGGTCGTGGCCCCGGGCAGCGAGAGCGCCGCCTACGTTCCGCACCCGGTCCCCGCCTGCAAGGCGGTGATCCAGGGCAGCGAGATTCTCACCGTTCGCCCGGTCCAGCAGGGCCAGGCGCAACGCGGAACCGCCTAGCAGCGGGCGCCACCGTCCCGCCGCGCCGCCGAACCCGCCGAACCCGCCGAACCCGCCGGACCCGGCCGACGCGGGTGACGCGAGTGACGCGGGTGGCGCGACCCCAGTACCCGCGACCGTTGCCTGGTCGCGGCACCAGAAATGACGGCGTGGCCAGGCCAGCGATCGCGCCGGCCGCACGCCGGTAACGGGCCGGTGCTCGCGCCGGCCCGGTGGGCCTCGGCCCAGAAGGGGGCATGTCTATGAAACTGACATTCCGCGTCGGCCGCCGCATCCTCGGCGGCACGGCGCTGGTCTGCGCGGCGGGGTTGCTGCCGGGAACGGCGATGGCGTCTGCCGTGACGCCGGCCAAGTCCGGCGGCGTCGCCTGGGGAATCCCGCGCTGCCGGGCTAACCAGACGCTGACCTGGCTGGGCGTGGGCCTGGGCGGCGGGACGGCGGGCACGATCTTCTACCCGCTGGAGTTCACCAACATCAGCAGGCGCAGCTGCACGCTGTGGGGGTACCCGCGGGTCTCGGCCATCAGCCAGAGCGGCCGGCAGATCGGCAAGTCATCGCGGCATTTCCCGGCCCGCCACCGAGTGGTCACGCTGCCGCCCGGCTGGACCGCTCATGCCGCGCTGGGCATCGTCGAGGCCGGCAACGTGTGCAGCAGGCCGGTGACCGCCGCGGGCCTCAAAGTGCACGCGCCGGGCCAGGGGAACGCCACGCGGCTCCCCTTCCAGTTCCAGGCGTGCTGGCACAAGCGCGTGCTGGTCGCCGGGCCGGTACAGCCGGGCGTGGGGATCCCCTAAGGATCGTGCAGCGTTTCGGGGGCTGGGACCCCCGAAACGCTGCACGCTAACGTCGGCCGAGTCGCCGCTCGGCAGGGCGCGCCTCCGGCCGCTGGCGATAGCGTTCGGGCATGGATGACCTGACACCACGGCTCCGCGCCGTCTGCGATCTGCAGACGGCCGGGGTTCGCGAGTACAGCGGCCGGCACGAGTACGACGGCAAGGTCCAGGACCTGTCCCGCGCCGGGGTAAGGGACGGACTCGCGCGGCTGGCCGCGGCGACGCGCGACGACCCGCCGCTGGACGACCCTCACGATGAGGCCCAGCTGACCGCCTTCGTCCGCGGCAGGCAGGTCGCCCTCGGCGACGTCGAACTGCACCGCCGCGACCCTGCCGTGCACCTGGCCAACCTGGACCTCGCCTGCTACGACCGGGACTACGCACCCCGGGACCAGCGGGACCGGGCGCGGGAAGAGCACCTGGCCGCCTGGCCCCAGGCCATCGAGGCCGCCCTCGACGCGCTGGATCAGGTCAGCGCCCCGGTCGCCGTGGCGCTGCGGGACGCGATCCGCGGCCTCCGTGCGGGCATCCCGGCCGAGGCTGACGAGCGCGCTCGCGCTGCCGCCCTGGCCGCGCATGCGCGGCTGGTCGCCCGGATCGATGCGGCCGCAGCGACCGGGAACCCCGACGCCGCGCTCGGGTCCGCCGCCCTGACCGCGCTGATGAGCAGTGCGGAAGCCCTGCCGGTGGATCTGGACCGCCTCAGCGAGCGCGCCGATGCCGAGCGCGACAGGCTCACCGCCCATCTCGCCGACAGCTGCGCACGGATCAATCCGAGCCGCCCGGCCCTCGAGGTGGCGCGCGAGCTCGTGCGTGATCACCCGGACGCCGATGGCGTCATCGAGGCCGCGCGCGTCTGGACGCAGCGCGCCATCGACTTCACCGCCGAGCATGACCTGGTGCCCTTCTCCGACGGTGAGTGCCAGGTCGGCCTCGCCCCGGAAAGCAGGCGCTGGGCGATGGCGATGATGGCGCCGGCCGCACCGGGCGAGCCCGAGGGACCCTCCTGGTACCACATCACCCCGCCCGACCCGTCCTGGCCGGAGCACGAGATCGAGGAGTGGCTGGAGGTCTTCAGCGACACGACGCTGCCGGGCATCACCGTCCATGAGGTCGCGCCCGGGCACTTCTCGCACGGCCGCGCCATCCTGCGCGCCGTCGGCCCGGTCCGCCGGACGCTGCACTCGGAGGCGTTCGTCGAGGGCTGGGCGCACTATGCGGAGGAACTGTGCGTCGAGGAAGGCTTCTGCGCGGATGACCCGCGCTTCGCGGTCGGTGTCTGGCTGGAGTCGCTCGTCCGGGTCACCAGGCTGGCCTGCGCCATCGGCGTGCACACCGCCGGGATGACCGTCGCCGACGCGGCGCGCCGGTTTGAGTCGGATACTCACATCAGTGGCTCGGCTGCCCTGTCGGAGGCTCGCCGGGCTACGTTCGACCCCACCTACGGCCGCTATACCTGGGGCAAGCTAGAGATCATGGACCTGCGCGAGCGCGCCAAGAAGCAGTGGGGCGTGGCGTTCTCCCTGAACAGGTTCCACACGGCCATGCTGACCCTGGGCTCCCCCCCGCTGGGGCTCCTCGGTACCGCGATAGAACGCGGCTAGCTAGCCGGTGGTGTCGCCGGGCACGACCATCCCGGTCTCGTAGGCCAGGATCACCGCCTGGACCCGGTCGCGCAGGCCGAGCTTGGCCAGCAGGTGGCCGACGTGCGTCTTGACCGTGGCCTCGCCGACGAACAGGTCGGCGGCTATCTCGGAGTTCGTGCGACCGCGCGCCAGCCGCAGCAGGATGTCCCGCTCCCTGGCGGTCAGCGAGGCTAGCCGGGAGGGCGACGGCGCGGCCTCCGGCGGCCGACGGGCGAATGCCTCGATGAGTCGCATGGTCACCGACGGTGCCAGCAGCGCGTCACCCGCCGCAACGCGCCGGACGGCGGCAATGAGGTCGTGTCGCGGGGAGTCCTTCAGCAGGAACCCGCTGGCGCCCGCGCGCAATGCCTCGTACACGTAGTCGTCCAGGTCAAACGTGGTCAGCATGACCACCCTGGGCCCGGTCGACCGGTCTCCCCCGGTTATCCGCCGGGTGGCCTCCAGCCCGTCCATCTCGGGCATGCGCACGTCCATCAGCACGACATCCGGGGCCGTCGCGACCGCCGCCGCGACGGCCTGCGCTCCGTTGGCCGCCTCACCGACCACGAGGATGCCGTCGGCGGCCTCGAGAATGACGCAGAACCCGGATCTGACTAGCTCCTGGTCGTCGACGACCAGGACGCGGATGGGGTCTGGCGGGGCGCCTGCGGTCATAACCTGGGCAGCTTAGCGGTCACGGCGAAGCCTCCGGCGCCGGTCGGGCCGACCGTCAGGGTGCCGCCGCAGGACGCCACTCGCTCGGCGATGCCGGCCAGGCCGAACCCGCCCGGCACCCGCTCGCTGCCCGCCCGTGCCCCGCTTCCGTTGCGCTGCGCCCAGCCGCGGGGCAACACCGGGTCGCCGGGCAACACCGCGCCGCCAGACAACACCGCGCCGGAGTCCGTGACCGACACCGTCACGTAGCCGGGCTCGTAGTGGACCGTGACGGCCGCGCGTGGCGCCGTCGAGTGCCGCAGCGCGTTGGTCAGCGCCTCCTGCACGATGCGAAAGGCGGTGAGGTCGACGCCGGGGGCCAGCTCGCCCGGGCTGCCTTCGACCGTCAGGTCAACCTTCAGCCCGGCGCCCCGCACCTGCGCAAGCACGGCGTCCAGGTCGCCCAGCGAGGGCGACGGCGCCGCCTGCGGCTGCTCGCCCGGGCCGCGCAGGACGCCCAGCAGCCGCCGCAGTTCGACCAGCGCCTGGCGGGCCGTCTCGCCGATGACCTGCACGGACTGGCTTGCCTCGACGGGCCTGCCGGGCAGCAGGGCGCCCGCTGCTTCCGCCTGCACGGCCATCAGGCTGACGTGATGGGCCACCACGTCATGCAGTTCCCTGGCGATCCTGGTGCGCTCTCGCGCCGCCGCCAGGGCCACCTCCTGGTCGCGCTCGGACTCGGCCCGCGCCGCCCGCTCCTCAACCTCGCCCAGGTACGCGCTGCGCGTACGGCTGAGGATGCCCGCCATCCCGGCCGCCACGAAGATCAGCGCCGCCACGAAGAAGTCGTAGGGCTCGTGATGGCCGGGCAGTTCCTGGCTGACGAGAATGCCGGTCAGCACGAGAGCACTGAGCGCCCAGCGGATGCCCGTGGAGCATCGCTCCAGCACCGTGTAATAGGCAATCGCCGGCCCCAGCGGAATGGGCGCATCTCCGAAACCCAGCTGGTCATAGCGGGACCGGGCCAGGCCCACCGCCAGGAACACGACGATCGGCCACGACCTGCGCCAGATCAGCGGCAGCACCTGCAAGACGAGCAGCGCCATCGCGACCACCAGCGGGTGCAGCCGAAACAACGCCGGCACGCCCGGCAGGGTCTGCAGCCGATGGCGATACGGAAGCGTGATCGCCACGTTGACGGCCGCCAGCCCCAGCGCCAGGATCAGGTCCTGCAGCCGCGGCGGGAACGCAGCCACCCGGGCCGCAAGCCACTTCACGAGCTGATCGTAGAACGGCTCACCAGCCGCGGGATCCCCCGCGAGGCTGATCCGGGCCCTCCCCCGGCAGGCGGAGCGCGGCCAGGCTGCGACCCCGGCAATGGCTGTCCGGCTGACTGCGGAATTCAGCCCGGCGGCCGGCGCGAGCGATCACGGCGTCGCGCCACGATTCCCTCATGAACCCCCTACGCCTGCCGGGCGCCGAGCCCGCGGGCTGGATCGCCGTCATCGCCGCGGCCGCCTTCGCGGTCGAGCTGGCCGTGAGCGCGCGTTACGGATATCACCGCGACGAGCTCTACTTCCTGGCCGCCGGTCAGCACCCGGCCTTTGGTTATGTCGATCAGCCGCCCCTCACCCCGCTGCTGGCCCGGCTCTCGGCGGTGCTGTCCGGCAATTCCCTGGTGGCCCTGCGCCTGATCCCGGCCCTGGCGATGGCCGCGCTGGTCGCGCTGACGGCGGCCATGAGCCGGCTGCTGGGCGCGGGCCGCACCGGCCAGGTGCTGGCCGCGCTCGCGGCCGCCACCTGCTTCGAGTACCTGGGCGCGATGCACCTGCTGACGACCACCACGCCGGACTTCGTCTTCTGGGCTATAACGCTGCTGCTCGTGCTCAAGCTGCTCACGACCGGTAATCGCCGCTGGTGGCTAGCGATAGGGGCGTGCGCGGGCATCGGCGCCGAGGCCAAGTGGAACATCGGCTTCCTGCTGGCCGCCCTGGCAGCCGGGTTCGCGGCGACCCCGGCCCGCAAGCTGGCGGCGAGCCGGTGGCTGCTGCTCGGCGCCGCGCTCGCCGCCGGGCTGGCAGCGCCCGACCTGGTGTGGCAGGCGGCGCACGGCTGGCCCGCGTTCGACGTCTTCGGCGGACTGCAGCAGGACGCCGGGCACAACCGGGCGACCTACTGGGTCGCGCAGATCGTCTACACGGGCCTGCTGCTGACCCCGGTCTGGGTAGCCGGGCTGGTCTGGTCGCTGCGCAGCCCGCAGGCCCGGCGGCTGCGCCCCGTCGGGATCGCCGCCGCCATCGTGCTCGTCAGCTACTTCGTCCTCGGCGGCAAGGCGTACTACCCGGGTGCCATCTTCACCTTCCTGTTCGCCGCCGGCTCGGTCCCGCTGGAGCGCTGGCTCACCGCGCGCCGGCCGGTGGCGAGGGTGATCCGCCCGGCCGCCCTCATGGGCACCGCGATGGTCGTCCTCGCCGTGATCGGGCTGCCGGTCGCCGTGCCAGTCCTGCCGGCCCGCGTGCTGCACACGGTCCCGCTCCAGAACCTCAACTACGACCTCGCCGAGACCATCGCCTGGCCCAGGCTGGTCACGCAGGTGGCGCGCGAGTACCACGCGCTGCCGCCCGTGGTCCGCGCGCGGACCACGATCATCACCGGCAACTACGGCGAGGCGGGCGCGATCGACCGGTACGGCCCGGCCGACGGCCTGCCGCAGGCCTACAGCGGAGCCAACAACTTCTGGCTGTGGGGACCGCCGCCGGCCCGGGACACCGCCGCCATCGTGGTCGGCTCGGATCCGGCGCTGCTACGCCGGGAGTTTGCCAGCGTCCGGCGGCTCGCGACCTTCGAGAACGGGATCGGCGTCAGCGACGATGAAGAAGGCACCCCGCTCTACCTGGCGACCGGCCTGCGGTCGGACTGGAGTCGGGCCTGGCCAGCGTTTCGTCATTACTCATGACGCGCCGGCCGTCGGCGCTAGCTGGCCCCGTGAGACCATGGACGCGCCGTGACAGAATCGCCCCACCCCCGCCGCCCACGCCACCCCCGCCACGCCCCGCACCGGCGCCCGAGCACGCTTGCGCGCACGGGTGCCGCCGGACTGGCGGTCGCGCTGGGCGGCGTGCTGGCTGGCTGCGCCCAGCAGGCGGTCGCCAGCGGCCCGCCGATCGAGCTGGCGACGGCCTACGTCGGCCAGCCCCAGGGGTCCAGCCCTACCGACGCCTACCTGGTGATCCGCAACAACGGCCCGGCCGACAAGCTGATGTCGGCGAGCACGAGCGTCGGCGGCGTCGTGACGCTACGCGGCCCGGGCCGCAGCGGGCCGATGGTGATGCGCAATGTCGCATCGGTCAGCGTCCCGGCCCGCACCCTCATCCGGCTGGATCCCAACGGCTATCACCTGGTCATCACCGGCAGCCGGCCCATGAAGGCGGGCACCGAGATCACGCTGACACTGGTGTTCGCGAAAGCCGGGGCCTACAAGGTCGACGCCGAGGTCACCAACCCGGAGACCGGCGGCAGCAGCTACTTCCTGAACTGACGAAGCCGCCCGTCAGCTTGTCGGCACGGCTCTCGCGATATATCGTCTGTAGGTAGCGGCGACTCGGGGAACGTGGAGGTTCGGATGGCGACCAGGACAGACCTGCGAATCGGGGACGCTGACCGCGAGGCGAGCGCGGCCTCGCTACGTGAGCACTACGCGCAGGGCCGTCTGTCGCTCGAGGAGTTCAACGATCGGCTGAACGCGGTGTTCGCCGCCACCACGCGAGGCCAGCTCGACGCCATTACCCGCGACCTTCCCCACGTCACCACGCCGTACGTGCCGCTTCCGGTGACGGTGGGCGGCGCGACCGGGGGCGGCGGCGGGGCCGGATACAGCGGAGCCGGGGACGGCGGCCGCCGCAGCGGGCGATCCGGGATGGGCCTGCTGATGGGGCTGGTTGCGGTGCTGGCCATCTGGTTCTTCGCGGCGGGACCGATGATGACGATGCACTTCCACCTCTTCTCGTGGCCGGGCCGATTCTCGGTGCTGCTGGCCGGCCTGATGCTTCTCCGCTCGCTGGTGCGCCGCCTATTCGGCGGACGCCGTCGCTGGAACGGCAGCCACTGGGATGGCGGCACCGGCCATGGCGGCCGGTACACCGGGCACGGGCACGGCTGGCACGGGCGCGGGTCCTGGTAACGCCTTCCGGTCACGCTCTGGCCGCGCCCTGCGCGGCCGGGGACCGCAGGGGTACCACCAGGTAGCGGAACGTCGGCACGGCGTCCGCAGTTGGTGCGTCGGCCTCCGTTTCGCCGGCGGCAGTGGCAACGTCATCGCCGGCGCTATCGCTGGCGGGGTCGCCGTCATCGCGGGCGGGGTCGCCGTCATCGCCGGCGGGGTCGTCGCCATTCTCGTGGCCAGCCGCGCCGGACGCGTCTTCCGGGTCGGCGTCGGCCGCGGCCGCTTCTGCGGCCAGGTCGCCGTCGTAGCCTGCCCAGGTGATCAGCGCGGGCTTGGCCGGGCTGGTGAACTCCAGCCTGATCCGTCCCGGCTCAGGCTCCGCCTCGCCGGCGCCGGCGTGCGGCCGGGCGGCAGCGCCGCAGATCGCTGCCGCCGTAAGGCCGTCCAGCAGGTAATTCGGGTTGAAGGAGATAGCTGGCTCCGCGCCGGTGAAGGCGGCCCGTACGGACTCCGCCGCGCGGGCCCGGCCGTCAGTATGCGCCTCGATGACTACCTCGTCCCGCCCGAACGTCAGCCGCACGGGGCTCGCGCGCTCCGCGACCAGGGAGACTCGGCGGACGGCCGCCATGAACGGCTCGGCCGGCAGATCGGCCCGGCAGCCGAACTCGGCGGGGAAGCGCGACCGGTACCTGATGAAGTCACCGCCGATCAGCCGGGCCGTGAGGCGTCTTCCGCCGCCCTCGAAGCTGATCATCCCGTCCGCAGGCCGCGGCTCGGCCTGGGAGGCGCCGCCCGACCGGGAATCGTCAGCCCCGGGTGCGTTGAACGCGACGGTGACCGGAGTCCCGGCGTCCATGGTCCGTGCTACGTCGGCCAGCGTTCTGGCCGGGACCAGGGCGGCCGCCCGCAGTCCCGGCACCGCTGGCGTCCAGTCGACGGTGCGCACCGCGAGCCGGTACCGGTCGGTAGCCGCGAGCGTCATGGCCCGGCCGTCGACGTCGACGCACACGCCGGTCAGCATCGGCAGCGTGTCGTCGCGGCTGGCGGACGGAACCACCTGGGCGGCCGCGGCCGCCAGCGCGCCGCCATCGACGGTCCCGGACGGCGGCGGCGGCTCCGGCAGCCCCGGATACTCCTCGACTGGCAGCGAGACCAGCTCGAATTCGGCACTGCCGCAGCTCATGCGGACCATGTCGGCGGCCGAGCTGAACTCGACCTCGCGCGGCGGCAGGCTGCGGGCAATCTCGGCGAGCAGGCGGCCCGGCACCAGGGCCGTCCCCGGCTCCGCCACCTCGGCTGGCACGACCACGCGCGCGGACACCTCGTAGTCGAAGCACGACAGCGTCAGGCCCGCGCCGGCCGCCTCGATCAGCAGGCCGGACAGCACGGGAATGACCGGTCTGGCCGGCAGTGCCCGCGCCACCCACGCGACCGCCTCACCCAGCGCCTCACGCTCGACCCTGAACTTCACTGTGCCTCTAACTTCGCTGTGTCGCTAACTTCGCTGTGCCGCTAACTGCGCCGTTACTCTGCCTGCGCCGTTTCTCTGACTGAAGCGATCCTGACACGGACTGCCGACAAACCACGCAGCTTCGGCCATGCGCCTGTCGGCGGGCGAGAACGCCAGGCACGCCAGATAGCAGGAGCATCAGCAGCCGCTGCGCGCTCCAGGCTGGGAGACTCCGGCAGGCCAGTCTCCCAGCCCGCGGGTGCGCAGCACGGGTCGTCCCTGGATTCACGCGGCCGCGCGGCCGCGTGTCTCCGGGCTCAGCCGGGCGTCCGGCTCAGGCCACCATCCCTGGTGGCGCCGAGGCGAGCGCGGCCTCGATCGCCCGGGCCAGCTCGCGAGCCGACTCGGCGGTGAGCTCTACGGCGACGCGCGCCGCTGGCCCCTTGGCGGGATTGCGGAAATCGATGTTGAGCGTGTGCTCGGCCAGCGCATGGACGGGGTGGTCGAAGTAGACGCTGGCGTCGCTGACCGCGAACCAGCCGCCCGCGCCCTTGCCACTGCCGGTGATCTTGATCGTCTCAGTGAGATAGGTGCACATGCGAGTTCCCTAGCTGGCCAGGTAACGGCCGTAGAAGTCCCAGATCTTCGCCCAGCCGTCGTTCGCCGCCTCGACGCGGTACGCGGGCCGGTTGACAGAGAAAAAGGCGTGGCCAGCGCCCTCATAGGTGTGAAATTCGTGCGGCTTGCCCAAGTCGTCGAGCACCTTCGACAGTTCGGCCGTCTCCCCGGGGGACGGGAACTTGTCGTCGGCGCCGAACAGGCCGAGCAGCGGGCAGGACAGGTCCTTGGACATCCCGACGATGGGCTGCACCTTCAGCGGCATCCCCTCGGGCGGCGGGTAGACGACGCATGCCCCGTAGCAGTCGACGGCCGCGTCGAGCTGCAGGCTGCACGCCGCGAGGAAGGACTGGCGGCCGCCGGAGCAGTAGCCGATGACGCCGACCTTGCCGTTAGCGCCGGGCAGGCCGCGCAGGTAGCTGGCCGCCCCGGCGACATCGCCGACCAGTCGCTCGTCGGGTATGCCACCCTTCGCCCGCGCCGTCGCCGCCGCGTCATCCGGGCTCGCGCCCGGCGCGTCGCGATGGTACAGGTTCGGTATCAGCGCTGCGTAGCCATACGCTGCAAACTTCCTTGCTATTTCCTTTGTTGCCGAGTCGTATCCAGGCATATGGTGGATGATCACCACACTACCGAACTGGTCGGATCCGACCGGCCGGGCGAGATAGGCCTCAATCTCGTCTCCGTCCTGGCCGGCGATGCTGATGGTCTCAGCGCTCAGCGCTTCGTTCATGCGTGTGCTCCTTGGGGTGATAGGCGCGGCTTTACGTCAGCCAGGTCAATCCTGCCAGTGGCACGCGCGGCGTTTCCGCTGGAGCCGGCTTATCAGGTACGACATGATCGGCCAAGGTCAATACGCCGCGGGAGGGGCAATGTCATGAAGCCCGGCGTGCTCATCATCGTGATCGCATTCCTTGCGGTCGGCTGCGTGCTGGGCTGGCACGCCCAGCGCGCCAAGTCGGCGCATGGTGACGTCAAGGTAGCCAAGGGCCGGCTCGCGGGGGGCCGTCAGACGCGAATCCGCGCCGGCCTGTACGTGGTGGGCATCGGCGCCCTGGCACTGCTGGTCATATCGGCCCTCGCGCGGGCCTGAGCCAGGCCGCCCAGGTCCGGATCCAGGCCGCGCTGACGGCCGCGCCGTGCTGACGGTCGCGCCGCGCCGCGCCGCCGGCGATCCCAGCAATGCTTGAGTTGGTCAAAGATTGACAAGCTGAACTTACGCTCATAAGGTTGAGCTACTCAACTATTGACAACCTCCAGCAACTTAACCTCCAGGAAACATGAGCCTCCAGCGGCCGAGCCCCGGCAGCTGGGGTGCGGGGCAGTCGCGGGACCGGAACGGGAGTCAGGCGTGTCAGGCGAATCGCGCACGGAGCAGCTCAACGCGGAGATCCAGAAGTGCGTCTTCGAGCTGACCGGCCGGATGATCGGCCAGGCCGAGCGGCTCGCCCAGCGCCTGGGCATCCCGGCCATCTGCATGAAGGCCCTGACCACGCTCGACGCCCCGATGGCGATGAAGGATCTCGGAAAGCGCATGCACTGCGATCCCTCGTTCGTCACGGCGGTCGCCGACATGCTCGAGAAGCGCGGCCTGGCCAGGCGCGAGGCACACCCCGGTGACCGGCGGATCAAGAACCTGATCCTCACCGGCGACGGCAGCAAGCTTAGGCGGCACCTGGAATCCGAGCTGGCCGCCCGGATGCCCTGGAGCCGCGGCCTCAATGACGACGAGCGCGTGCAGCTACTTGCCCTGATCCGCAAGATGCTCAGCGCGGAGGCCCTGGACGGCGATGCCGAAGTCGGCGGCGATGCAGCCGCCGGACTGGTCCCGCCCGCCGTGCCGCCCTCGTCGAAGACGACGACACAAGCCGGATCCCCTAGCCCCCAGGCCTTCGCGGGGGAGGTGGATATCACCGTGGGCGCCACGCCGGCCGCCAGCTAGGCTGCGCCGAATTCGCGCCCGTTCACTGCTCAGCGGCGCACTGCCGGTCTGACCGGCCTTGCGTAGGTCCCGTGCGCCCGCGCTCGAAGAAGCGCTAGCGGGAGATCGCACCCTGCTCGACCACGGTGCTGTCTTAAGCACGCCACTAGCTAGCGCAGCCAACAGCTAGCACAGCCACAAGCTAAAGGAGTAATCCCGAATGTCTGAAAAGACATCCGCGGGCGGAACGACGTCGCCTGGTGGCACCGCCGTCATAGACGGCGTGCCCAGCGGGGCGAATCCGCCGGCGCACCGTCATCTTGGCCTGGCTCTCCTGGTCATCGCGACGGCTCAGCTCATGGTGGTGCTGGATGCCACCATCGTCAACGTAGCCCTGCCCGACATCCAGAAGGCACTCGGCTTCTCCGGCTCGGGCCTGGAATGGGTCGTCAACGCCTACGCGCTCACCTTCGGCGGGCTGCTGCTGCTCGGCGGCCGGGCCGGGGACATCCTGGGGCGCCGGCGGGTCTTCATCGCCGGCATCATCCTGTTCTCGGTCGCCTCGCTGCTGGGCGGATTCGCCACCTCGGAGGCGTGGCTGCTCGCCGCGCGCGCCCTCCAGGGAGTGGGCGGCGCGATCGTCGCGCCCACCGCCCTGGCCCTGATCACGACCACGTTCCCGGAAGGCCCGCCGCGCAACCGGGCGATGGGCGTATACGCCGCCATGAGCATCGGCGGCGCCGCGGTCGGCCTGATGGCCGGCGGCCTGCTCACCACCTACCTGTCCTGGCGCTGGGTACTGTTCGTCAACGTCCCGATCGGCATCGTGGTCGCCCTGCTCGCACCACGTGCCATCGGCTCGTCGAAGGGCACCCGCGGCGGGCGGTTCGACCTGCCGGGCGCCATCACCAGCACCCTCGGCCTGGCCGCCCTGGTCTATGGCCTGTCCAGCGCGGCTACCACCGCCAACGGCGTCTCGCACTGGGGCGACACCAAGGTCGTCGCCTCACTGGTGGCAGCCGTGGTGCTGCTCGCCTCGTTCATCGTCATCGAGTCGCGCAGCAAGCACGCGCTGATGCCACTGCGGATCTTCCGGAACCGCAACCGGTCGGGTGCCTACCTGATCATGCTCTGCGTCGGCACGGCGATGTTCGGGATGTTCTTCTTCCTGACCATCTTCGTGCAGACCGTCTGGGGGTACAGCGCGCTGAAGACCGGCGTCGCCTACCTGCCGATGGTGGCCACCATCATGGTGATGGCCGGGGTCAGCGCCACGTTGGTACCCCGGATCGGCGCCCGGCCGCTGCTGCTGGCCGGATCCTCGATCGGCACGGGCGGCATGTTCTGGCTGTCCCGCATCAATGAGCACAGCACCTATGCCGGCGGCCTGCTCGGCCCGCTGATGGTCACCGCGGCCGGCCTGGGCATGCTGTTCATGCCGCTGACCCTGATCGCGCTGTCCAAGGTCGAGGACCGGGACTCCGGCCTGGCCTCCAGCCTGCTGAACACCGGGCAGCAGGTGGGCGGCTCGATCGGCCTGGCCGTCCTCGGGACGGTGGCCTGGACCGTGGTCGCCGACACGGCTCGCAACTCAGCGGCGCACGCGAAGGCCTTGGCCAGCGCGGCCGCCAGGGCCGGTCACCCGGTGCACCTGAGCGCCGCGCAGGCGAAGGCGGCGCAGGCCGGGATCTACAACCACGCGCTGTCGGTCGGGTTCTCCCGGGGATTCGAGATATCCGCCCTGATCGCGTTCATCGCGCTGCTCGTGACGATCGCGATGATCCGGGTGAAGCGCGAGGACCTGGCGGGCATCCAGCCCATGCCGGGCTAGGGCCCCGTCACGCCGGAGGGCCGGGACCAGGTCTGGTCCCGGCCCTCCGCCCTGCCAGAAGGGGAATAACCAGTCATCGCCACGTATCGGAGAGGATGGCGTCATGGCAGCATGGCGAGAGATCGAGCGGGACGCACCGGAGTTCGCGGCGCG
>Ga0209839_10000339_pt1 | contig 24326 bp, 16 predicted proteins | sample OrgsoiDNA2013050_FD_185800 | JGI IMG/M metagenome (GOLD analysis project Ga0209839, IMG submission 185800) | Permafrost soil microbial communities from the Arctic, to analyse light accelerated degradation of dissolved organic matter (DOM) -... | ecosystem: Environmental > Terrestrial > Soil >... | reverse complement strand
CACCAGGTGGCGTACGTGGAGAACTTGTAGCCCTTGGTGTAGTCGAACTTCTCCACCGCGCGGATCAGCCCGAGGTTCCCCTCCTGGATCAGGTCCAGGAAGAGCATGCCGCGGCCCGTATAGCGCTTGGCCAGCGAGACCACTAGCCGCAGGTTGGCCTCCAGCAGGTGGTTCTTCGCACGCCGGCCGTCGTCGGCGATCCACTCCAGGTCGATGCGCGCGTCCTGCCGCAGGCCGTTGTCCCGGCCCTCGGCGAGCTTCTCCTCCGCGAACAGGCCGGCCTCGATCCGCTTGGCGAGCTCGACCTCCTGCTCGGCGTTGAGCAGCGGAACCTTGCCGATCTGCTTGAGGTAGTCCTTGACCGGGTCTGAGGTGGCCCCGGCCACCGCGACCTGGGCGGCCGGCAGGTCCTCGTCGTCGTCGCCGTAGACGAAGGTCTCGTCCTCGCCCTCGGACTCCTTCTCGGCCGCCGGGGCTCCGGCCGTCTTGGCCGCGACGGCGGTCGCGCCAGCGACGGCTGCTACCACGTCCTTCGCGTCCTCGGCCGGCTCAGTGTCCGGGACGACGACGGTGGCGGCATCGCCGCTGTCCTCGATGTCCAGGCTGATCTCGTCGTCGCCATCGATCTCATCATCGGCCGGCAGGTTTGCCAGGTCCTCCAGGTCCGGATCGACCTCTAGCTCAGTGACCGCCGAGAGGTCGGGCTCGGCCTCCAGCTCGGCCGCCTCAGCGGGGTCGGCATCCGTGTCGACGCCGACGCCGCCGCGCGCCTGGCCGGCGAACTCGTCAGCTTGCGCGGTCACCTTCTTGCGCCCGTTGCCGCCATTACTTCCCCCACCTGGCCGATCCGATTGCCTGCCTGACCCAGCACCGTCTGACCCACTACCGTCTGACCCACTACCGCCTGACCCACTACCGCCTGATCCCATACCGTCTGGTCCGCCGCCTCGCTGCTGACGTGCGCCCCGGCGGCTCGCCGAGGCTGTCTGGGCGTCCGTTCCAGCGGCTTCCGCCAGCGCGACGGCACCCTCTGAGGATCCCCCACGGGCTTGCTGCGGAACACGCGTGCCCTGAGCCGACGGCCGAGTCCGCCGCCGGGCTGCCGAGCTTGCCGCACCTGCCACCGCGGTCACCCCTTCCTTCGCTGGACGACTGGCCACCATGTCTCAACCGGCCACCGGCCGATCGAACTGACAAGCGACACAGCCACCTCTCCGGCAAACGTCATAGCGAGAAATGGACCTTACCGGGCTGAGCCTGCTACTTGGGCCAAGCCGGAGCCGGTACCCGAAGCCAGGGACTCGCAGCAGGCAACCCGCACCACATCTTGTCCCGTCAACCACCTTAGGCGGAGTCCGAGGGTAGGTCGTACAGTTACGGGCCGCCGCCGGGCATCGCCGGTGGCTGCGGGCTTAGCCCGGGAAATCGTACCCGCATTCGTCATGCCCGCCCCCTCCTCGTCACTCCCGCCGCCCGCGGCCGGTGGGCCAACGGCTGGCCTTCCCGCTCCGGCACGTGCAACACCAGCACGGTGACGTCGTCATCCTGCTCGTACCCGGCCAGCATCCGGTCTACGAGATAAGCGAGCAACCGCGCCGGATCTTCCGCCACGCCGGGCGGCGCCGCCGCCGCCACGGCCACCAGCTCGTCCAGACCCTTGTCCAGGCCGCGCTTGCGGTTCTCCACCAGTCCATCGGAATAAAGCACCGCAGTGTTGCCGGGCGGGAGGGCGAACTGGTACTGCTGGCGCGGGCTGGCCCAGCCCAGCGGGGTCCCGGCCTCGGTGTTGTCCAGCCGGGGCGGGGCCGTGGTGGACAGCAGCAGGGGCGGCAGATGGCCGGCGTTCCCGGCCATGCCGTCGCCCGTTTCCGGGTCCACCACCAGGTAGGCGACCGTGGTGACCTGCTCCTCCAGCTCCGTGGCGATAAACAGTCGGTCCAGCCCGGCCAGCACCGCGGCCGGCCGCGGATCGGTCAGGGCCAGGGCACGGAGCGCGTTGCGCACCCGACCCATTCCGGCGGCGGCGGTCAGGCCCTTACCCATGACGTCGCCCACGGCGAGCGCCAGCTTGCCATCAGGCAGCCGGAAGGCGTCGAACCAGTCGCCGCCGATCTCCATGTTCCTGGTGACCGGCAGGTACTTGGCCTCCAGGACGATCCCAGGCACGGTCGGCAGCCGGTCCGGCAGCAGGCTGCGCTGCAGCGTCTCGGCCGTGGTGTGCTCACGCTCGAAGAGCGACGCCCGCTCCAGGGCCAGCGCGCACTGGCCCGCGAGTGCCTCCAGGAATACCCGCTCCTCGTCAGTGATCTGCCGGGGCCTGGTGAAGGAAAAGCGCAGCGCGCCAAGCGGCGCGCCCGATGACAGCAGCGGCAAACCTACCCAGGCCTGCTCATCGCTATGCAGCAGGAACAGGTCCAGGTTGACCTGGCTCTCGAAGTAACGACGCAGCACATCCGGGTTCTCGAACGTCAGCGGCCGCCGGGCCGTGATCGCCGCGGTCATGACGCTCGGAGTGTCCAGCGGGATATCCCCGCTCACCGATCCCGGGCTGGCCGGAAGGCCGGCGGGGTTGATCGTCTTGAGCCGCAGGCGATCCGGGTCCAGCATCGCCACGGCGGACCGCTCCGCCCCGATGGCGGACCTGCCGACCTCGGTGATGACCTGGACGACCTGCTCCACGGTGAGGGCCTCGGCCAGCATCGAGGTCGCCTGCTGCAGCCGCGCGGTGCGCAGCGCCGCCGCCGATAGCTGCTCGGTCAGCCGGCCCCGCATCTCCTCGGCCTCGCGCTGACCGGTGACATCGGTGCTGGCACCGACCCACTCAATGATCTTCCCGTCCCGCTCGACCGCTACCGCGCGGACGTCGTAGTGCCGGTAGGAGCCCGTTCTGGTACGGACCCGATAGCGGCTGTCGAACGCCTTGCCGGACCGGAGGCTGTCCTGCCAGTCCTGCCCGACCCGGTCGCGGTCGTCAGGGTGGATCACGTTCAGCCAGCCCGAGGCGAGGTATTCCTCGACGGCCTGGCCAGTGATCCAGCGCCACTCCGGGGAGTCCTCGGCGATCTCGCCGGTCGGCGTGGTCACCCAGACCACCTGGGCGCCCGCTTGCACGAGCGAGCGGTAACGCTCCTGGCTGCGTCGCAGCATCTCGGCCGCGCCGCGGCGCTGAGCATGGTCGACGGCAATCAGGGCCACGCCCGCCATGTCGCCGTCAGGATCGTGCGAGGGATACCACGAGAGGTCCCAGTGCTCGCCAGGCCCGTGCTCGCCAGGCACCTGCGACAGGGCCGATGCGTCGGCCGCCGGCCCGGACTCCAGCGGGCGGCCGTCGGCCAGCACGCTGTCCAGCGCCTCGTGCGCACGCGCCGCCAGGGCAGCCGGCCATATCTCGGCCGGCGTTCGTCCGATATGTCCCGCCGGCTCGATGCCCGCCAGCTGGGCCAGCGTTGCGTTCACCCGCTGGAAGCGCAGGTCGGCACCGAAGAACGCGAAGCCGATGGGCGCCTCGCGCAGCAGGGTGTCCAGCAGCGCAGAGTCGGAGACGTCCAGGCCCGGCGCGCGCGGCCTGGGCACGGACATGTCGGTGCTCACACCGAACACCTCATACTCAACACGTCATACCCGTACCCCCCGCACCCGTGCGAGCGCGTGCCATGGAAGAGCTCCTTCCTGCTCACTGCGGACACAAGAAGGCTAGCGGCAACAACGGGCGCAAGAAGCCCGCCGACGACAACTGTCGGCAATCGCCGTCGGGCCATGCGCAGCTGTCACGCCAGGCTATGCCGGTTCCGCGCCGATTCAAGCCGCCGCGTACGTGGCGGCAGGCCGGGCTGCCGCGCCCGGCGCGACCGGCCAGGGCGGCCCGTCCAGCGGGAAATGGCAGGCGACCTGCTGGCCGGCTGCTCCCGGTCGCAGCGGCGACTCCTGCGTCGCGCAGATCTCTCGGGCCATTGCGCACCGGGCCCGGAACTGGCAGCCAGACGGCGGGCCTGCCGCCGCTGCGGGCTCCCCGCGATCCCGCGGCCTGGCTGCCCGCCGGCGACGTTCAGCGCCACCACTGGGACCGCGTCGATGAGCCCGCGGGGTGTAGGGGCGGCCGAGGCAAGCCGGCTGGGTTTCGTGATCACTTCCGTTTTTCTACGGCATAGAGGCTGTCGCATAGCTCGTGATCGCCTTGGCCTGGCTGGCTGGCTGCGGCGGCGGCCGGGGTGAATCGGCTGGGTTTCTTGATCATCACCGTTTTTTCGCACATACCGCTGAAAAATGGTGGTGATCACCGGAGACCCGGTTCCGGCCCAGCCCTGACCATGCCCGGGTGCGACCGCAAGTCCCGGGCGGCGCTCAGGGCGTACTTATCGCCGCTGAGCCCTTCCGTGGACAGGTAACGGGTGGCCGGAACATCCCAGACCGGGCCGACCGAAACCAGGCCATATCCGTGCTGCGGGCCGTCAAAGCGGCCCACGGTCGGGTTGGAGAAGCCGCAGGGATGTAGCTGAGGCCCAGGAGTAGAACGGGGTGGAGCCAAGCCGGGCCGCGGGTTGCAGCTGGAGGTGCCGCACTGGCCGAAGACCCCCGGCCGGCGGTACCGGCGCATCCACGGCGGGCAGGTAGCCGGGTAGCCGGCTGCCGCCCCCTGCAGCTCGTTGTACTCGGCCTGCTTGCTGGCCTGTGTCATCAGGTAGCCGTAGACCGCCGCGCAGCCGGCGACGACGGTCGCGCGATCGCTGGATCCGGAACTGGTATTGTCCCAGGCCCTGGGCATCGGGGTGAGCTGGCTGACCTCGGTGGGGCTGACGGCCTGCACGCCGGTGACGTTGTCCGGGAAGGCCCCGGCACGTAGCCGGCCCGGTTCCTCCTCTCGACCTGCCTCATCCTCATCCAGAACACGATGTCCTGGGCGTCCAGCTGCGTGCCGTCGGACTAGCGGTAGTTTCCCTTGAGCCGGATCGTGACGTCCTGGCCGTGGTAGACCGGCGGGTAGGCCAGGCTGAGCCCGGTGTTTGAGGGTCGGCCGCGTTCTGTAGTTGAAGTTGTCGATCGAGAAGTCCTGAGAGGGCGAGAAGGGGAAGATGAAGTTCGGCCAGCTCGCCGCCTGCTCCGCTCATGTCATCCCGGTCAGGAATCATGTCCTAACCGCCGAGGTACGGGCGGCACTTCCGACTCAGCTGGCCCGGCCTCATTGGTCCCCGCCGCACGTACAACGCACAGTCCATACCGTGGCAATGGAGCGCACGACCATCCCGGCGAATGCATCCGTCACCGAAGGAATCGGACGGCGCGCCGGGGCGAGGCATAGCGTCACCAACCGCGAATCTGGGAAGCTGGACCTGTGAGCCCGCAGAGCCGACGCCGAGATCCCTCAGGAGGAAGAGAACCTTCTGGATCTTCAGGGCACTCCGGACACTCGGGTCCTCCGGGCCATAAACGTCGCGCGTCCGGCCTGTCCACGCCGCCGCCGAATGCGCTATTCGCCGAGATGCTGCGGGCCGCGCGCGAACTGCTCGCCGTCCGCAGCCCGCTCGATGCCGAACTGATGGTCAGCGAACTGCTCGGCACCTGGTGGGGCCAGCAGCCGGGCCGCGCCGGCATGCGGGAGGCGCGGCGCCGTCGCGCCGACATCGAGGAACTGGTTGGCGAGGGACTGGTCGCCTACGCCGCCGAGCAGGGCAGCCCGGCGGCGCTGGCCCTGCTATCCGGCATCGCGTGCCTGGGCACCCCCCGGCAGTGCGCCCTGGCCGAGCAGGCCGCCCTTGACCTGATGGAACGCGGCGTCGCGCGGCCGGGCTGGGCCGATCACGTGGGCGCCGTCGAGGCCGCCGAGTGCTACGTGAACGCCGATGCCTACGGTGACCGTGACGAAGTCGTGTGCGTCTTCAACTACGCGGGCCAGGAGCAGCACGCCCTGGTCGTGGTCGTCGACTACAACGCCGGCGGCCTCGCGCGCGACGGCTGGGTCACCTCGCAGGTCGGCAAGCTGCTCGAATACTGCCGGGACGCCAGCGGTCTGCCCGTGGTGGGAGGTCCCGTGGCGGGAGGTCCCGGGGGCGGCCAGACACCGGACGCCGGCCGGCCAGTCGTGACCTCGGTCGCGCGGTCCACCTTCACGCAGGTCGAGCCGCCGCAGGCGCGACAGCTCCTGGCCGCGGCGCTGGCCGCTACGGAGAGCGCGGCTGATCCGGCCGTGAGCGCCTCGTTCCCCTCCTATCACGCCTTCATCCGGGCCCGCGTCCGGACGCTGCCGCCCGTGCTGCCCAAGGGCTCGCCCGGCCTGGTGCCCGCGCAGGCCGTCCCGGGCCAGGCGCCTGCCGTGGCCGCCATCACCCGGCGCCAGGTATGGCGCAAGGACCGCCGGGCCATGCTGGTTGCCGAGTTCCTGGCCTCGGACGAGGCGGAGGACCTCTCCGACCGCGAGGCCGCCAGCCGGTGCGCCGATCACATCGTGGAGTACGGCTGCGACCGCGATTTCGGGCGGCCACTGCGGATGAGCCCGGCGAAGGCCGAGGCGTTCCTGCTCGACTGGCTGCCGCGCAAGGTGATGCTGTCGCCAGCCGAGCAGGATGCCATGCCGCACGTGCTGTTGGCCTGGGTCCGCTGGGCTACCGCCAGGGCGGGCCTGTCACGCGACGGGGTCGCCGCGACGCTCGACGCTGTGTTCGACGCCATGCGCGCCTTCCCGAACGTGTACCGCGACCCCGCCTCGTTCGGCCTGGAGCCCGCGCTGGTGGCCCGGCTGCTCCCCGATGGTGACCTGGAGGCGCTGGCTCGCCGCGCCTTCGCGTTCCCGCTGCTGCGCGGCACCTATCACGGCATCGACCTGGCCGGCCTCGACCCCGTGCGCGCCACAGACCGCCGCTCCCTGCTGGCGGCCGATCACGAGGACCAGTTCGGGCCGCCGGTCACCGACCAGCACCTGGATCGGCATGTCGCGCTGGCCGACCGGCTCTGGCGCGATGATCCCCCGGAACTCTGGGACGCCGCCCAGCGCCTTCTGGACCTGGGCGAGGACCGGCATTCGGTGCTGCACGCCCTGATGAACGCGATCCGCGCCGCCGGTGAGGACGAGAACGACATCGCGACCGCGCTGGCTGACCTGCCGCCGGAGGAACCCAGGTGATCAACCGCCAGTGTGCGGTCGATCTCAACGCCGACCTCGGCGAGAGCTATGGCGCCTGGCGGATCGGCGACGATGAGGCCCTGTTGTCCATCGTGACCAGCGCGAATATCGCGTGCGGGTTTCACGCTGGCGACCCGCTGACGATCCGCCGCGCGTGCGCTGCCGCCATCGCGCAGGGAGTGTCCATCGGGGCACAGGTGTCCTACCACGATCTCGCGGGCTTCGGGCGCCGCGAGATGACGCTGCCGCCAGCCGAGCTGACGGCCGAGGTGCTCTACCAGATCGCCGCGCTGGACGGGATCGCGCGGGCCGAGGGCGGCCGGGTGAGCTACGTCAAGCCGCACGGCGCCCTCTACAACCGGGTGGCCAGGGACGCCGGGCAGGCCGCGGCGATCGTCGCGGCGATCCGCGCCTATAACCCGGAACTGCCGCTGCTGACCTTGCCGGGCTGCGTAGCGGCCGTCGAGGCCAGTGCCGCCGGCCTGCCGGTGGTGGCCGAGGCATTCGCCGACCGTGCCTACAACGACGACGGCACGCTGGTCGGACGAGACCAGCCGGGGGCGGTGCTCGCCGACCCGGACATCGCAGCCAGCCGCGTTGTCGCCCTCGTGACCGGCGGCTCGGTCGAGTCGGCAACGGGGCGGCCGGTCCGGATGCTGGCGCGCTCGGTGTGCACGCACGGGGACACGCCCGGCGCGGTCGCCCTGGCCAGGGCCGTCCGCGCCGCGCTGGAGGCGGCCGGGGTCCGGCTGGCGCCGTTCGCGTGACCTGGCGCCGTTCGCCGCACGGCACGGCGCTGCCGCACGGCACGGCACTCCCCCACGGCACGGCGCCGTCGCCTGACATTGCGCCGTCGCCTGAGCCGGACGTGGTGGCCTGGTCACCATGACAGCGACCTGGCCGGCCGGTGACGCGGCCCTGCTGGTCCACGCGGACGGGATCGCCGCCCGGCTGGCTTCCGCCATAATCTCATGCCGCCTGCCCGGCATCCTGGACGTCGTTCCCGGCGCCCGCACCGTGCTGGTCAGCACCGAGCCGGGCAGCTGGGACCTCGCCGAGCTGGGGCGGCGGATCCAGGTGCTGCCGCTGCCTGACGTCCCGGCGCAGGACCGGGCCCTGGCTGAGATACCGGTCACCTACGACGGTCCCGACCTGGCCGAGGTCGCCGCCCTGACCAGGCTGGGAATCAGCGATCTCATCGCACGGCATCAGGCTGCGGAATACCGGGTGGGATGGCTCGGGTTCTCGCCCGGCTTCGGCTACCTGACCGGCCTCGACCCCGCGCTGGAGGCTGTCCCCCGGCTGACGACGCCGCGGCGGTCCGTCCCGGTCGGCTCGGTCGCGATAGCTGGCGGCCTCACCGCGGTCTACCCCGCCGCCTCTCCCGGCGGCTGGCGCCTGCTCGGCCGGACGACCGCCACGCTGTGGGACCCGCGCCGGGATCCGCCAGCGCTGCTCGCGCCCGGCATGCGGGTCCGCTTCCGGGCGGCCGCCGCGGACCTTCATGATCTGGAAGGGCGGGCGGCGACCGGCGACGCAAAGTCCTCAAGATCACCGACCGGGCCGATAGAGGTCCTGCGGCCAGGTCCGCTGGCCACGGTCCAGGACCTCGGCCGAACGGGATACGGCCACCTGGGCGTGCCGCGCAGCGGTGCCGCCGATCCCGCCAGCCTCCGGCTGGCCAACCGGCTGGTCGGCAACGCCGACGGCGCCGCCGGGCTCGAGTTCACCCTTGGCCGGGCCGAGCTGCGCTTCCACGCCGACGCCCTGGTGGCCGTGACCGGCGCGGCCACGCCGGTCGGTATCACCGCGAGCGGCGGCGGCGCGGCGGAAGCGACGCTGGACAGCGCGTTCGCCGTGCTGGCCGGATCGGTCCTGCGGCTGGGCGCCCCCGCCGCCGGGCTGCGCACCTATCTGGCCGTCGGGGGCGGCATCGAGGTTCCCGCGGTGTTGGGCAGCAGGTCCGCGGACCTGCTCTCCGGGCTGGGTCCCCGTCCCCTGCGGGCTGGCGACTGGCTGCCCATCGGAGCCGACCGACTGCCCCGCGGCGCCACATCACGGGGCAGCACCGAGCCACGGGCGTGGCATCGCGGCGGGCTGGCCGGGCCGTCGGCGCCGGCGGGCCGGGACGGAGTCGTCAGCGTCCGGATCCTGGCCGGGCCGCGGGACGACTGGTTCGGCCCCGAGGCGCTGCGAGCCCTTACCGCAGAGGCATACCAGGTGACGCCGGCGAGCAACCGCACGGGCCTGCGCCTCGCCGGGCCGGCCCTGGCACGCGCGCGAACCGGCGAGCTGCCGAGCGAGGGCATGGTGACCGGCGCCCTCCAGGTCCCGCATGACGGCCAGCCCATCCTGCTGCTGGCCGACCACCCGACCACCGGCGGATATCCCGTGATAGCTGTCGTGCACTCCGCCGACATCGGCCACGCGGCCCAGCTGCGGCCCGGCCAGCGCATCCGTTTCGCGCTGGTGGCGGCCGACCACCGGTAACGGCGGCGGCGGGCGCCTAGCAGCGGGGCGATCGTCCTAGATCGTCGATCGGCAATTCGGCACAGCTCACGGCGTGGCGCGACACGCGGTCCGCAGTGCGGTCCGGATGCGTGGCATGCATCATTGCATCATGATGAAGTGAAGTTATACTAGTGGGATGCGTACTACACTCGACATCCCTGATGATCTTCATGCTCAGGCGGTCGCGATCGCCAGCGATACTCATCAGTCGTTGAGCCGGACCGTCGCCGGTCTTATCCGCCGGGGACTCGGCTCGGGCACCCCAGGTGAGATAGCGAGAAGCGCCCGCACCGGCCTGCCCGTCGCGCACCTCGGCAGGACGATCTCCACCGAGGATGTAAGGCGGCTAGAGGACGACGATCAGTGACCGTCCTCCTCGACGCAAACGTGCTCATCGCTCTGCTCGTTGATGATCACGTCTACCATGTGGCCGCTGAGAACTGGTTTGTCGGCGCAAGCGGAAACTTCGCAACCTGCCCAATTACCCAGGGCAGCCTGATGCGCCTGCTCATCCGCGAAGGCCAGTCGGCCGCCACCTCGCAAGCAGTTCTCAACGGGGCCACCGCCGACCCGCGGCACGAATTCTGGCCCGACGATGTCGAGTACGCTGATGTTCTTATTCAGGGGATCATCGGCCACCGGCAGGTAACCGACGCTTACCTTGCCCAGCTCGCCCGTGCCCGCGGTTCCCGGCTCGCCACGTTCGACCAGGCGATGGCCAAGCTGCACAACGACGTGGTCGACCTGGTCCCGGACAGCTGACGGCTGAGGCGCGCGCCGCGGAGCGGGCCGGCTCAGCGGCGCAGTTCCCGGTAGGCGGCCTGCAGATCGACGGCGGTGACGGTGGTCAGGTCCTGAGCCGTGGCGTTATCGCCGATACCGGAGGCCCGCATGTCCCGCGACGCGCACGCCCGCTCGAATAGTGTCCGGGCGAACCTGCCGTTGCCCAGCTCGTCGATCCGGCCCTGCGCGCATGCCTGGCTGAAGATCTCGGCCAGGACCGGCCGCGCGTCAGCCGCGAAGGAGTCTCCCGCCTGCGCCGCGATGACCTCGGCGATGTCCGTGAGCTGCGCCGGGCTGTAGCTCGGGAACCCGATCCGGGCGCTGAATCGCGAGGCCAGGCCGGGGTTACTGTGCAGGAACCTGTCCATGTCCTCGGTGTAGCCGGCCAGCACGATCACCAGCCGGTCCCGGTCGTCCTCGGCTCGCTTCAGCAGGGTCGCCACCGCCTCGGAGCCGAACGCGTCGCCGCCGGAGTAGCCCTGGTTGTAGAGGGCGTAGGCCTCGTCGACGAACAGGACGCCGCCGAGCGCGGAGTCGATCAGCTTGTTCGTCTTGATTGCCGTCGAGCCGAGGTGCTCGCCGACCAGGTCTGCCCGGTGCGCCTCGACTACCTCGGGCCGGACGAGCAGGCCAAGCGCGGCGAAGATCCGGCCCAGGATCCGGGCCACTGTCGTCTTGCCGGTCCCCGGCGGCCCAGTGAAGACAAAATGCCGGGCGGGCGGCTGACTGGCCAGGCCCTGCCGATCGCGGAGCCTGGCCACCCGCAGCTGCGCGGCGATCTCGTGCACCTGACGCTTGACCGGCTCCAGGCCCACCAGGGCATCGAGCTCGGCCAGCGCGTTCTCCACCGTGGGGGTCTGGCCGTACCCGCGGAACCGCGTGGTCAGCTCCGCGAAGGCCTGCTCGAGATCGGCACCGCGGATGGTGACCAGGGCCGACTGGGACGGCTCAGCCTCGGCGGCCATGACCCGGACATCGCGGCGCTGGCCCGCCTTGGTCAGCAGGCTGCGCACGAACCGGCCGTTGCCGAGCTCATCGACCAGCCGCCGCCGACCGACCTCCTCGAACATCCGCCGAAGCACGGGCCGGGCATCGGGGTCGAGGAGCTCGCCCTTGCTCTGGAGCGCGAGGTCGGCAAGCGCGGTCAGCTCCGGCGGCGTATAGCTGGGGAACTTCACCCGGTTGCCGAAACGGGAGTTCAGGCCCGGATTGGTAGCGAGGAACCCGTCCATCTGGCGCTCGTAGCCGGCCAGGATGATGATCAGGTCCTCGCGGTTGTCCTCGGCGCGCTTGAGCAGCGCCTGCACCGCCTCATTGCCAAACCGGTCGCCCTGTCCGTCGCCCTCATTGACCAGGCTGTACGCCTCGTCGATGAACAGCACTCCGCCCAGCGCGGAGTCGATCAGCTCATTCGTCTTGATCGCGGTGGCGCCCAGGTACTCGCCCACTAGGTCCGCGCGGTGCGCCTCCACGACGGCCGGGGTGTTCAGCAGTCCGAACGCGTAGAAGATCTTCGCGATCACCCTCGCTACCGCGGTCTTGCCGGTTCCGGGCGGTCCGAGGAAGACGAAATGCTGCATCGGCTTCTCGGTGCCGTGGCCGGTCAGCGCCCGCCGCCGCGCGGCCTCCACGGACGCGGCGATGGACCGGACCTGGTCCTTGACCGCCGCCAGGCCGATCATGGCGTCTAGCTCGGCCATCGCCTCGTCAATGGTGATGACCGGCCACTGCTCGGCGGCCTGCTCCCTGGTTGCCTCGGGACCAACCTGGCTGCGCAGACCATCGCCGGCCTGAGCGACGCGCACGGGACCGCCGCCGGGGCGCCCGCTCTGCCCGCCCCGGCCGCCGGGACCAGTTGGCCTGGCCGCCGGGTAGGTTCCCGGCGGCGCATACGGGCCGACAGGCGACCAGGGGTACGGCGCACCGGGGGCACCCCCGCGGGCCTGCTGCCGGGTCTGCCCGCGGCCGTACTGCCAGGCGCCGATCAGGCGCCAGCCCAGGACCAGGCAGGCGATCAGCCAGGCGGCCGCGGGCCCCAGGTAGGGGAAGTGCCGCCAGATTCGAAACACGCTGATCCCGACGGGAAGCGCCCAGGCCAGAACCCACGCGACCGTCCGGCACGGAACGAGCCAGCGGCCGAGTGGCCCGGCATGCGAGGCCCCGGCCACCGCCAGCGGAAGCAGCAGGAGCAGGTACCTGGGCCCGTCGCTGCCGTGGGCGAGCTGGGCGGCGGTCAGCGCGATGCCCCACAGGGCGACCGACAGCGATGCCGCCACGCCGCGGCTGCTGGTCCACAGCGCGTACGGCGCGTAGATGAGCCCGGCGAACAGGCCGATAGTGGCGAGCGGCGGGGCGACAATGCAGAGCGCTACGATCAGAAGGATCTTGAGCGGCAAGGGCGCGGCGCCGAAGGTTTGGCGAAGCCGACTAAGCCCGTCCTGCGCGGCCCGCCGGCCGGGCAGAGACGGTGACCTCTCAGCTGACCGCGTCTCGCTCGCTCGCACTGAGACTTGTATAGCGCATTACTGGCTGCGTACGGAGTCCCCTAGTGGTAAGCGGCAGAAAAAATAGCACCGTGTCGCCCTCTAGCCCCACAAAACGAACGTTGCCGTCGCCCCGGCCCGCCGGGCGCCCCCCGGCCCGGCGCGGCGGCCAGGTCCGCCGCGATATCCGCCGCGGGGCCAGCCGCGGCGCCGGTGAGCCCCTGCGGGCAGTGCTTCCCGACGCTCCGGGCCGAAGTCCGGGCTGCCGACGATCAGGGCTTCGCGCCAAGCGGGCCTTCCGGCGACCGGCAGTTTCGGGCGACCGGTTCCCGCCAATCGGATTCCCGGCGACCGGCAGTTTCGGGCGACCGGTTTCCGCCAATCGGGCCTTCCGGCGACCGGGGCCCGCCGGGCGAGCCGAATTGGCTGCGACCGTCTCGATTGACAGTATTGGCCGGATGGCGGGCCGGAATAGGCGGCCAACCCCGAATCGCAGCCGGGTGCACGGGACGGCGCTGGCGAGCGGTCCGTTATGAACCACGGGTCTGGTCTGTGGCAGGTAGCGCCGGCGCGGCGCGGGATGGAGATTCATGGAGAGCGGATCGATGCCGGGCTGCTCATCCCCGGCCGCGGGGAACCGGTTCGCGACGCCACGGTCCTGATCGACGGAACCCGGGTCAGCTATGCGGGGCCGGCGGCCGGCGCGCCGCAGACTCCGGAGGTGGTCTCGCGCAGCACGGCGACGGTGCTGCCGGGCCTGTGGGACTGCCACGGGCACTTCATGGGCAGCCGGGCGATGGACCTGGCCCGGCTGGCGACCGAACCGGTGCAGTTGCGCGCGGCCCGGTCCGCGCGCGACCTGACGAACGCGCTGAACGCCGGGGTCACCTCGGTGCGCGAGGTCGGCGGGCTCGGTATCTACCTGGCCCGCGCGGTCCGGGAAGGGCTTCTCGACGGCCCGTCGGTGTACGCGGCCGGCGCCGTCCTCAGCACTACGGGCGGCCACGGAGACCTGCACTGCTATCCGCTGTCATGGATGGCCGACCTGTCCCGCACCGACGGGACGCTGCGCCTGGCCGACGGCACCTCCGAGTGCATGCGCGCGGTCCGGGAGCAACTGCGGCGCGGCGCGGCGCGGCGGTGATCAAGGTCTGCGCCTCGGGCGGAGTGCTGTCGGAAGTCGACGATCCCATCCACCAGCAGTTCACCGACGCTGAGCTGCGGATAATCGTCGAGGTGGCGGGACTGGCCGACCGGGTCGTGGCGGCGCACTGCCATGGCAAGGCGGGGATTATGGCGGCCCTGCGGGCAGGCGTCGCGACGATCGAGCATGGCACCTACCTGGATGAGGAGTCGTGTGACGCGATGCGGGAGGCCGGGGCGATCCTCGTCCCGACCCGCAGCATCATCGAGGAAATCCTGCTCAACCTGGATACGGTGCCGCCGTACGCCGCGGCCAAGCTGGTGGCCATCGCCGACACTCATGCCGACGCGGTGCGACTGGCCATCCAGCGTGGCGTCACCGTCGCGATGGGCACCGATATCGGCCTGACCGGCATGGACTTGCCCAATTCCTGGGGTACTAACGGATCCGAGCTCGTGCATCTGGTCACGCTCGGCATGACGCCGCTGCAGGCGATCGAGGCGGCCACCGCGACGGCGCCGCTCACCCTCGGACCACAGGCGCCCAAGAGCGGCCTGCTCGGCGTCGGCTATGACGCCGACCTCATCACCCTGGATGGCGATCCGCTCGCCGACATCTCGATCATGGCCAGCCCAGATCGGGTCACGGGGGTATGGGTCGGCGGTCGCCAGGTCAAAGGCTAGTAAGAAGCAGGGGGCGCGCCGGACCGGCCCGGATGGCCGTGGCGCGTCTAGCTGCGCGAGATCGCCTATGAGCAGTCGTTCATCACCGCGGGCGCCATCCCGGCGGTCATCATCTTTACCTGCGCGTCCGGCGGGCTGCGCGTTAGCGGTCGTGCTCAAGGTGCTGGTGAAGAAGATCTAGCGGCAGCGAGCGTCGGAGTGTCGGCTTCGGCTGGTAAGACTGGCCGCATGCCGACACCAACCTTCACGGACATGCTGAAGCTGATTGAAGATCGCTCCGCTGCGCTGCGGGCCGCGGCCGACCAGGCCGGGGCCGACGCCCGCGTGCCGGGCTGCCCGGACTGGTCGGTTCGCGACCTGATCGCGCACCTGGGTGAGGTGCAGCGATTCTGGGCGGCCGCGGTGGCCGCTGGTCCGGCCGCGGCCCCGCCGGCCGAGGACCAGGTGCATGACCTCGAGCCCGGCGATGACCTGATCGGCTGGTCGGCGGCATCGACCGACGAGCTCGTCCGGGCCCTCACCGAGGCCGGCCCGGGCCGGCCCTGCTGGACCTGGTGGCCGGAGTCCGGCGCGCCGACTAACTCGGGCGCGGTGGCCCGCCACCAGGTGCAGGAGGCCGCCGTGCACGCGTTCGATGCCCAGGAGGCGGCCGGCCTGGCCGAGCCGCTGCCAGCCGGCGTGGCGGCAGACGGCGTGGGTGAGTTCCTGACCGTAGGCATGGCCACGATGGGCTCCTGGCCGCACGAGGCCGGCCGCGTCGGGCTGGCGGCGGACGGCGGTCCTGCATGGCTGGTCGACCTGGGGCCGTCGGGGGCCAGGTCTCAGGAGGAGGTACCGGGGACAGGTCAGGCCGAGCCGGGCGCGCGGGTGCGCGGCTCCGCGAGCGACCTCGTGCTCGCTCTCTACGGACGCCAGTTGCGCGGCAGCCTGGACATCAAGGGTGATCAGGAGCTAGCGACCCGGCTGCTCCGCTGGACCGACAACGAGTAATCCGCGCTTGGCACGGGCGGCCTCGCAGGATGTGATCGCGGGCCAAACTGCGCAAGAAATCTCCCAAACAACCTACTAAACATACTAATTCTGGCCATTCTTAGCGTGTTTAGCTGGTTCCTTGGTTAGTTCACACCGATCCGAGGCTGTCGCGTTACTGGTGATGCTGGCGGGGTTTGGCGGGCGGCGCTACGGCCAGGGCCGGCGGTTTCCCGCCCGCCCGGGATTTGCGGTCGCACCTGGGCCTGGCTTAGGGCTGCGCCGGAACCGGGTTGCCGGTGATCACCACCGTTTTTCAGCGTTATGTGCGAAAAAAAGGTGGTGATCACGAAACCCCTCGGCTTCCTTCGGACTTGCACCGCGGCGTCGGTGGCTCGCCGGCCGACGCATGAGGCCCGGTCTCGTTTGGTCCGCTGGGATCGGCGTTCGGCTGTGCCGACGCTTGTGCCCGTGAGATCAAAGGACCGAGGCGGGAAGCTCGGGGCGAGAGCAAGCGGGGCGGCGTTGAGGCATTGCGAAAGCACCGCTCAGGGCGGTTTGTACCAGGCAGACGGTCTCTTCTCAGTTCACGCTGGCCGCTGGGCCGTCAATTGCTTGGCCTATCGGGGCCGTTGTGGTCCTTCGAGGAGCCCGCGATGGTCAGACCCGGCGCAGCACGGCGACCACCTTGCCGACGATGGCCGCGTTGTCGCCAAGGATCGGCGCGTAGACGGGGTTGTGCGGCATCAGCCAGACGTGACCGTCAGATCGCTTGAGGGTCTTGACCGTGCCTTCAACCTCGACCCCGTCGATCGTCGCGGCCACGATGTCGCCGTTCTCGACGTCCGACTCCAGGCGGACGACGACCCAGTCGCCGTCCGCAATCGCGGCGTTGATCATCGAGTCGCCGACGACCTTGAGCATGATGAGCTTCCCCTCACCGACCAGTTGCCTGGGCAGCGAGAAGACGTCCTCAATGGACTGCTCGGCGAGAATCGGGCAGCCCGCCGCGATACGCCCGACCAGCGGCACCCGGGCGACTCCTGGCCCATCGATGTCAGCCCGCGGCTCGTCGGCTTGCTGCCGGATGGCCTGATCATCTGACGGCCGCACCACGGCCGTGCGCGGGCGCCTCGCACCGCGGCTCAGGAATCCCTTCTTCTCCAGAATCGACAGCTGGTAAGAGACACTCGACGTGCTCGCCAGCCCGGCCGCCTCGCCGATCTCCCGCATGGTGGGCGCGTAACCGTAGCGCCGCATCGAGTCCTCGACGGCCTGGATGATCGTGCGCTGACGCGGGGTAAGGTCCGGGCCGGTCATGTCAGGCGGCTCCGCACGTCTCATCGTCAGGCCTCCGGCCCACGGTAGCTGTCGTTAGGGCATACTAGCAGTCTGCTCCTACATATCAAATAAGAGTTCGAATACCATTCCGGCGACGGCGGTGCTCATCGGTGCCAGCGTCAAAACGGTGCACACCGAGGCATCACGCCTGATCGCAGCAGGATTCGTGACCGACGCACGCCGCGGAAATATCCGCCTGGCCCAGTGCCAGGTGATGTGGACGTGCTCGTCGTCGGCACCGCTGACCGTGACGACCTGGACGAGATCGCGCGAGCAGCCCAGGATCGGCTCGGACGCCCGGTGAACATCCGCCGCGTCCGTCCCGCCGCGTACGACGCAGCCGCAAGGCTCTGACCGCCGTGCTGGAGAACCAAGGACTGCGACCGACCACTCGCGGCGGGCACCTGGCAGTGTTCGAAGCGACTCGCGCGCAGCTTGACCCTCCTATGGGCCAGGTCCTGCGGCCATTTGACCGGATGCGCCGCCAGAGACACGCCTTGAGCGCTCCGGTGCTGTTGCATCGATTGCAACGGCACCGGAGTGGGGATCACCGGACGAGGAGCGGGCGTTAGCCTCCAGTCCGTGGTTTACCAGGGACTTCCCAGAAAACTACGCCGGGAATACTGGCGCAGGGCACTTATTCGGAGGGCGCGGTATTCGTCCGCGTCCATGTTGCGGCGCGGCCGGTTCCGTCGGCCCGCACTGTGCCCTCGTCCTTGAGTTGTTCCAGGACGAGCCGGATGGTCTGGTCGCTGACGCCTGGCACGGCCGTTCTGATGTCTGCGAGGCGGAACGTGACTGGCGCGTAGCGCAGGATGTGTTCGCGGATGCGCTGCTGCTTGGTTCCCGGGGTCTTAGCCGCAGCTGCGCATTCGGCGAAGACGGTGTAGGCGCCAGCGATCACGCCGGTGAGGTAGCCGAGCCAGGGCCATGGGTCGGCGGCGCCGTCGTCCCAGCCATGGGTGGACTCCAAGAGCGCCTGGTAATAGGCGTCCGCCGACTCGGAGACAGCCTGCTCGAGGCTCACGTAGCGTCCGACGGTGAGGTCGTCGACCCGGGGCGGCCTGGCGATGAGGCTGCTCAGGGAGCTGAGCTATCGAGCATCCACAAGGCGGCCATGGGGAGCGCGGTTAGTCTGTCTCCGAAGGAGAGCTGCTGCTCTCCGGCGTAGAGCACGATCCCGGCCCGGAAGCGGTCGCCGAGCCGATTCGCCAGGTGGCGCAGGCCGCGGAAGTCCTCGGCCCGGACGGTCTCGGCGGCCTTGACCTCGATGCCGATCACGGTGCCGGCTGCGTGCTCCAGCACCATGTCCACCTCCACCTGGTCGCGGTCGCGGTAGTGGAAGAGCTGCACGGGCTCTTCGGCCCAGGTGAGCTGGCGTGCGACCTCGCAGATCGCGAAGTTCTCCAGCAGCGGCCCGACCGGGGCAGTCGGGTCTTTCGCTCGTTCCTCCGACATGCCGATGAGCCTGCCGCCTAGTCCGGAGTCGGTGACGATTAGCTTCGGCGTGGATATCGCGCGCGTGGTCAGGTTCGATGACCACGCCGGGACGCGCTTGATCACGAAGATCAGCTCAAGCAGGTCCAGGTAGCGCGAAAGGGTTTGCCGCGGCAGGGCGACGTCGTTCGCCATCGATTGGGCAACCGCCAGGGTTCCCATCCGGGCCGCCACGACGCTTAGCAGGCGGCGCATCTCGGCCGGCCGCTCGATGTCGGATATCTGCTGGACGTCACGGGTCACCAGGTCGGTCACGTAGGAGTCGAAGAACCTCGCCCGGCGGCGCCCCGGGTCGCGGCGCACCGCCACCGGGTATCCGCCGCGCAGCGCTCGCGCTACGTAATCGCGCTTGGTCAGCGGACATGGCGGCATCCTGATGCGCCCGTCGAGCCGGAAGACGGCATCCACGAACCCGTCCGCGGTGGAGTCGATCTCCCCCTGCGACAGGGGCCACAACTCGATGGTCTCAGTACGTCCCGGCAGCGCATCTGGCAAGTCTCGCAGTCCGAGGAGGCGAGCCGAACCTGTCAGCAGGAACCTGCCTGGGCGCGGATCACGGTCCACCTCGCGCTTGATGGCCAGCAGCAGTTCCGGCACCCGCTGGATCTCATCGATCATCAGCAAGCCGTCATGCCGGACGAAAGCGCTGGGGTCCGCCTCCGCAGCGGCGCGGACTGCCTGGTCGTCGAGGTACAGCTCGCGCGCGCCAGCAGACCTGGCGACAATCAGCTCCGCCAGGGTGCTCTTTCCAACTTGCCTGGCACCGTTCACCACCACGACGCGGGTATCCGCCAGCGCCTCGGCGGCCATCCGTTCGGCATGCCGCGAGAAGAGTCCAACTCCAACGTCCATAGAGCGACATTACCGCAGCTAAAACCAGTGCATGGGCGATTTGCCGATACTTTTGTGGGCGACCTGCCGGTATATCCTTGGGCGATTTGCCGATACCTTCGTGGGCGTTCAGCCGATGAGTTCGCGGACGATCTGCCGCCAGCAGCCTCGCAGTGCGCGGCAGGCCGATTCGGATCCATTGACATGCTGGAGTCCGCGCCCTCTGGACTCGACCGACTCACTCGTCGGATGCCGGTACGTGCTACGAACGCGCGTTGCATCGGAGCAACGGACGGCGACCAGACGACGCAGAGCAGTTATTCCGACCGTGCGGTATTCCTCCGCCGCTGGTGCTTGGCGACGCGGTAGGCGTCCAGGGCCTTGCGCGAACTCCGCCAGATGCCGTCAGCACCTTGCACTGCGTCGAGTCGCCCGCGCTGCGCTGCCTGGCGGAGCGCCGCAAGGGTGAACTGCTCGTCCACGAGCGCCGCCAGAGGCACCAGACGGGCTGGTCCGGCGACGTTGGGCACGATGAACCGGTTGAGGTTGTCATACATGGCCCGGGCGATCAGTTCGCCCAGCGCCCCGAAGTCGTCCCGGTCGGCTCGCTGCATCGCCGCCAGGTAGGTGTTGCGCTGCCGCTTGAAGATGACCACGGGCGGGTAGCCGAGGCGGACCAGGATGAGGTTCAGGACGAGCCGCCCGGTGCGGCCGTTCCCGTCAATGAAGGGGTGCACGCGCTCGAACTCGTTATGCAGCCGGGCCAGTTCCTCGACGAGCGGGCGGTCAAGATCTTCCCCCGCGTGAATCTTGTCGCCAGTGACGCAGGCGCCTTCGACCCAGTGCTGCACCTGGGCGGCCACGAGCGGCCACGACGGCGGTGCCATCCCGCCGCCGAAGGGGCGGATGTCGTGCTCGCGGAAGCTGCCCGGTCCTTCGCGATCGGTCGCGTCCGGGTGCGGGGACACGTCCCAGACCGGGGTCATCGCCGCGTGGTGAATCTGGCGAACCTCAGCGATCGTGAGGAGCCGGCCGTCGTGCCAGTCGCCTGGCTCCAGCGCCTGCCCGTAGACCCACTGAGCCGCGTCAGCGTATCCCCGTACCTCGTTGTATTCCCTGAGCGGCTTGGCGCCGATCGCTCGGCCCTGGTCAAGCAATGCCTGGACCTGCCGCAAGACCAGGGTGTTGCCCTCCAGGGCCGTCGAGTGGTGAGCTTCCTGGTGCCAGATGTCTTCCCAGATAGCCTGGGCTTCCTTCGGGGTGGGAAGGCCTCCGTATCGCTGGTTAAGCTCAGCCAGGGCTTTGTCCAGGCGGTCGTAGACGTTCGTCCGGCTCGGGCGGCCTCTGCCTACCATGACTACCTGCCCTCATCAGCGCGGCCCGGCGGGCCAAGAATTTGATACACCTACGCGATACCTAATTAAACTTATCAACTAACCGCTCGCCCACCGCATCGATAGACCAGCGCGGCCGAGGCTCCGCTCGTCACCGGAACGTCTCTGTGCGTGCTGCCGGAGCCTGGGCCTGGAGGTCAGCGGCCCGCTGGCCGATGTAGGAGGTCCAGTCTCGTTTGGCCCACTGGGACCAGCGTTCGGCTGTGCTGATGCTGATGCCGGTGAGGTCGGCCAAGACCGAGGCGGGTAGCTCAGCGGCGAGGGCGAGCCGTGCGGTGTTTCGGCCTGCGTGGGCGTTGATGCCGTAGCACTGGAGCCGGACGCCGAAGAGGACGTCCACAGCGGGGCGGGCCGGGCTCTGCCCAGGAAACAGCCACGACGCGGGGGTTCCGAGGCGGCAGCGGTCAAGCTGGTGGATGTGGTCGTCTTCGCCGAGCAGCCTCACCGGCTCGGAGCGCGGTGGAAGCGGCACGCTCACATCGCCGGTCAGGTGGCGGGCGCGTGCCCACTGGATGAAATACCGTACGGCCCGGCGGGCGCGGCGGAGCACGGGCCAGTGCGCGAAGGGCCTGACCAGCCGGGCATGACCGGCGGGCTTGTCCCGCAGCAGATGCTCCAGCCACGGCGCCAGGCGCTCCAGGTGCTCGTTGCGTGCCGGAAGGACGCCAGAGCTGACCAGCACTTCCCTGACGTAATGCAGAGACTGGGTTTGCGGCAGCTCGTCGAGAAGGCCGTGGGAGATGGGGGATCGCGTGCGGCCAGCCAGTTCAGGAATGTCACGACGGCGGCGATGTTCCGGCGGGCGACGTCGGCCTGGTTGCGGGTCGCGTGGGTGCTGCGGATCCGGTGGCGCAGCCGGCGGAGTACGTGCCAGGCCGCGTAGCGGTGCAGGATCTCCAACAGCATGCACCTTCGCAGTGCAGCGCCGAGCGACTTCCCCTCGTCGAGCACATCTTGTTCGATCTGGCTCAAGAGACCGATGCCTTGCCTCTGCGTGCTGAGCCTCATACCTTCACCTTCGTGTTGCATCAAACGCAACTTTGTCGAGCAAACTATGTGAAGCCAGGTCATCGCGAGAGGTGGGCGAGAGAAGAACTCCCATCCGCCCCTCGCGACCTGCGGTTATAGAGTTTTGCGAGTTATGTCGAATGTTGTATCTGCCGCAACTTTGCTCGCTTTCAGCTGCAGCCGCTGGTGGAGCCGCAGCCTTCGCAGACGTAGCAGCTGCCCGCCGGGCGCATCTTGGTCCCGCAGGTGAGGCAGAGCGGGGCGTCGGCGGTCCGGCGCTGATGGGACTCGATCAGCTCCGTGGAGCCGCGCGGCTGCGGCAGTGAGTCGGTGCGGCGCCCCGTTCCGGCCTCCGGGGCTCTTGACTGGTGCGGATGCATCTCCTCGACCGGTACCGACTGGGCTAGCTCGACCGGGTCGATGTCCTCGGCCGCGGGGGCCGGGTCCTCCCCCGACAGCTGGGCCGTGCGCTCGGCGGTGGTCAGGATGCCGAGCTCGGACCGCTCCTCGAAGGTGAGATGGTCGAGCGCCAGCCGCCGGAAGATGTAGTCCATCACCGAGCTCGCCATCCTGATGTCGGCGTCGTCGGTGATGCCGGCGGGCTCGAACCGCATATTGGTGAACTTGCCGATGTAGGACTCCAGCGGGATCCCGTACTGCAGCCCCACCGAGATCGCCATCGAGAACGCGTCCATCACGCCGGCCAGGGTTGAACCCTGCTTGCCGAGCTTGAGGAACACCTCGCCGATGCCGTCGTCGGGGTAGCTGGAGGCCGTCATGTAGCCCTCCGCGCCCGCGACCGAGAACCGGGTGACCGTGGCCGAGCGCTGCCGGGGCAGCCGTCGGCGGACTGGCCGGACCTCGTGCGGGGCGGCTGGCTCCGCGGGCACGGGTACCTGCGCGGTCTTGGTCTTGGAGATCGACAGGGGCTGACCGACCTTGCAGTTGTCCCGGTAGATGGCCAGGGCCTTCAGGCCGAGCTTCCAGCCCTCGTAGTAGATCTTCTCGATGTCCTCTATTGTGGCCGTTTCTGGTAGATTGACCGTTTTGGAAATGGCGCCACTCAGAGCGGGCTGGATGGCGGCCATCATCCGGACATGGCCCATCGGGCTGATCGCGCGCTCCCCCATCGCGCAGTCGAACACGTCGTAGTGCTCGAGCCGAAGCCCCGGCGCATCCACGACGTGCCCGTGCTCCGCGATGTACTCGATGATCGCCTCGGACTGCTCTGGCTGGTAGCCGAGGTTCTTCAGGGCACGGGGCACGGTCTGGTTGACGATCTGCATGGAGCCGCCGCCGACCAGCTTCTTGAACTTGACCAGCGCCAGGTCCGGCTCGACACCAGTGGTGTCACAGTCCATCATCAACCCAATTGTACCGGTAGGTGCTAGTAGACTGGCTTGTGCGTTTCTGTACCCATTTGTCTCGCCTAGCTTCAGGCACTCGCGCCAGGTCTTGTTGGCCAGGGAGAGAACCTCCCTGTCCATCCCGCCGATCGTCCGGATCTGCGTGCTGGCCTCGGCGTGCTTGGCCATGACTCGCTTGTGAGCGGTCGCGTTCCGCGCGTACCCGTCGTACGGGCCGACGACCGCGGCCAGCTCGGCCGAGCGCCGGTAGGCCGTTCCGGTCATCAGCGACGTGATCGCCGCCGCGATCGCCCGGCCGCTGTCGGAGTCGTAGGCATGCCCGGTCGCCATCAGCAGCGCGCCGAGGTTGGCGTAGCCGATGCCGAGCTGGCGGTAGGCGCGAGTGATCTCGGCGATCTTCTCGGTCGGGAAGTCAGCGAAGCAGATGGAGATGTCCATCGCCGTGATCACGAGCTCGCTGACGTCGCGGAACCGCTGGACGTCGAATGTGTCGTCGTCGCGCAGGAACTTGAGCAGGTTGATGCTGGCCAGGTTGCAGGACGAGTTGTCTAGATGTACGTACTCACTGCACGGGTTACTTGCGGTGATTCGTCCGGATTCTGGGCAGGTGTGCCAGCCGTTGATGGCCCCGTCGTACTGGATGCCGGGGTCGGCGCACTCCCAGGCGGCCTTGGCCATCTTCCGGAACAGGTCCTTGGCGTTGACCTTGCGCAGGGACTCGCCGGTCGTGCGGGCGTTCAGGTCAAAGTCGGTGCCCGACTCGACGGCGCGCATGAACTCGTCCGACACGCGCACCGAGTTGTTGGCGTTCTGGTACTGGACGCTGACGATGTCCTTGCCGCCCAGGTCCATGTCGAAGCCACCGTCGCGCAGGACGCGGACCTTCTCTTCCTCGCGCGCCTTGGTCTCGATGAACTCCTCCACGTCGGGGTGATCGACGTCGAGGACGACCATCTTCGCCGCCCGGCGGGTGGCGCCCCCGGACTTGATCGTGCCGGCCGAGGCGTCGGCGCCGCGCATGAACGAAACGGGGCCGCTGGCGGTGCCACCCGAGGACAGCAGCTCCCTGCTGGAACGGATCCGCGAGAGGTTCACGCCCGCCCCGGAGCCGCCCTTGAAGATCAGGCCCTCCTCGCGGTACCAGTCGAGGATCGCGTCCATCGTGTCGTCGACGGCCAGGATGAAGCAGTTGTGCACCCGC
>Ga0209839_10000338_pt1 | contig 24329 bp, 16 predicted proteins | sample OrgsoiDNA2013050_FD_185800 | JGI IMG/M metagenome (GOLD analysis project Ga0209839, IMG submission 185800) | Permafrost soil microbial communities from the Arctic, to analyse light accelerated degradation of dissolved organic matter (DOM) -... | ecosystem: Environmental > Terrestrial > Soil >... | reverse complement strand
CAACGGTGCTCTGCTCACTACAGAAGTAAATGCAGAAAGCACGGCCGTCACCACCGACAAAGTAGATTCGGCGCTGAGAGCAGAGCTGCCTCCATCGCTCATGATCCTCGATCCATCCCCCGCCCAGGACAAGGATTCAGTGACCGTCACGCAGGCGACGGCAGCGAAATACCACCTCGTATCCATAGCGGACCTAATCCGGATTGCCAGGAACCTGGTGATCGGCGGCCCACAGGAGTTCCAGGGCCGCGAGCAGGGCCTGGTTGGCCTGCAGCTAAGGTACGGGCTGACATTCAAGCAATTCAAGTTCCTCGACGACTCAGGGTCCGGGAGCATCAAAGCGCTGACGAGCGGCGAGGTACAGGCCGCCGACATCTTCACCGCCGATCCTCGGATCAAGGCAGATCATCTCGTGACGCTGGCAGACCCGCGGAACGTGTTCACCGCAGAGAATGTCGTTCCGCTCGTCTACAAGGCCGCCATTGACGCCACAGTGATCAGGACGCTGAATGCGGTCTCAGCCAGGCTGACCATGGCTGACCTATTGAACCTGGACGCCAAGGTCATGTTCCACGGAGCCAGCCCGCTCACAGTCGCCAAGGACTGGCTCATGCAAAACGGCCCGGGCTGATGTGTACGCAGCCTCGCTCCGCTCTGCCGGTACCACCACCGGTGCAAGCAAGCCGAAGGATGGCGGCTCGAACAACCCGCACCCGGCGTCCTGACCTGGCGGACACCCACCGGGCGGACCTGCGCCAGCACCCCCGCCCAGTACGCGCTCTAGGGCAACGGCGCGGCACACGCTGCCACAGACGTAGCCGGGGCCCTGCGGATCAGCGCCGCAACCGTCCCGGCCTGGTGACGATTCTCAGTTGGCCGGTGCCTCAGGCTCGGGCGGCGGCAGCCCGCAGTTCCTGCCATACCCGCTGCGGCGTGGCCGGCATGTCGATGTGCCGGACGCCGAGGTGGGCCACCGCGTCGATGATGGCGTTCTGCACGGCCGGGGTCGCGCCGATCGTGCCGGCTTCCCCGATCCCCTTGGCGCCGAGCGGGTTATAGCTGGTCGGCGTCTCCATCTCGGCCAGCTCGAAGCTGGGCACCTCGGTGGCCGACAGGAACGGATAATCCGCGAAGCTTGAGGTCAGCGGGTTGCCGTCGGCGTCATAGACGACTTCCTCGAGGAACGCCTGCGCCGCGCCCTGGGCGATGCCGCCGTGCCGCTGGCCCTCCGCGATCAGCGGGTTCATGACGGTGCCCGCGTCGTCGACGGTCACCACCCGGCGCAGCACCGTCTTGCCGGTCTCAGTGTCCACGTCGACGACGGCCACGTGGGATCCGAACGGGAAGGTCGCGCCTGGGGCGGTGAACACCGTACGCACGAACAGCCGTTCGGCCTCGGCCAGCCTGGTCAGCGGCACCGAGACGTCCGGGTCGCCGGCCACGGCGAACGCGCTGCGGCTGGCGTCGAAGATCAGGTCAGCCGGGTTGGCTTCCAGTTCGCCGGCCGCGCGCTGCCGGGCCACGTCGATGAGTTCCCGCGAGGCCTGCTGGACCGCGGCGCCGCCCTGCTGCAGGCTGCGCGAGCCGCCGGTGCCGCCGCCCTCGGGGATCAGGTCGGTGTCGCCCCACTTCAGCGTGATCTTGTCGATCGGGATGCCGAGCTCTTCGCTGGCGAGCATCGCCCATACGGTGGCGTGACCCTGGCCGTGCGGTGAGGTCCCGGTCAGGATCGTGGCGCTGCCGTCCGGATGCACCTCGACGGTGGCGTTCTCGTTGGGGGCGCCCGATTCGCCGCCGCCTCCGGTGATCTCGACGTAGCAGGACAGCCCGATGCCGAGCTGGACCACGTCCCCGTCCGCGCGCCGTTTCGCCTGTTCGGCCCGGAGATCGGCGTATCCCGCCGCCTCCAGGGCCAGCTCCAGCGCGGCCACGTAGTCGCCGCTGTCGTAGAGGGCGCCGAAGGCGGTCCGGTGCGGTTCGGTGAACGTGGGCAGCAGGTTCATCCGGCGGACCTCGGCCGGGTCGTGGCCGATCTCGGCGGCGAACAGGTCCATGGCCCGCTCCACCGCGGCCGTGGCCTCGGGGCGGCCCGCGCCGCGGTAGGCGCCGACCGGCGTGGTGTTCGTCACCACGGACGTGGCGATCGCCTCGGCGCGGGGGATCGCGTACGGTCCGGGCGCCATCAAGATGGTCAGGGCCGGCAGGAACGCGCCGAACCTCGGGTACGCACCGGAGTCTTGCAGGATCTCCAGCCGGTAGGCCAGCACCTGCCCATCCGCGCGGCCGCCGATGGTGATGGTCTGGCGCTGCGCCCGGCCGTGAGTCATCCCGATCAGGTTTTCGTTGCGGCTCTCGGTCCACCGGGTCGGCCGGCCGAGCTGGCGGGCGACCCAGCAGACCACGCCGAATTCCGGGTCCCCGCCGAGTTTGGCGCCGAACGCGCCGCCCACGTCCGGGGTGATGATCCGGAGCCCGGCCTGGTCGATCCCGAGCATCTCCGCCAGGGCCTCGCGCGTCCCCTGCGCGCCCTGGTTCGGGATCCACGCGGTCAGCCGGCCGTCCGGGCCCCAGGCCGCGGCCGCGGCCCGGGTCTCCATCGGCGCGGGGGCCACCCGCTGGTTGGCGATCGTGCGGGAGACGACCACCTCGCAGTCGTCGAACAGGTCGGCGGCCAGCGCGGCGGCGTCGCCGAACGAGGCGGCCACGTTGTGCCCCACGTCCGGGAACAGCACCGGGGCGCCCTCGGCGGCGGCGGCGGCCATGTCGATGACCGTCGGCAGGGCGTCGTAGTCGATATCCACCTGGTCCGCAGCGTCCTCGCCCTGGTACCGGCCCTCGGTGACGACCACCGCGACCGGCTCGCCGACGTACCGCACCACGCCGCGGGCGAGCAGTGGCTGGCCCATCTGCGTGTTGATGACCTCTGGCATCGGCGGCGCCTGCACCGGCAGGCCGGCCAGGTCGGCGCCGGTGAACGCGGCGATGACTCCGGGGGCCTTCAGCGCGGCACTGAGGTCGATGGAACGGATCCGCGCGTGCGCGACAGCGGACCGGACGAAGTGCACATGGCAGGCGCCCGCTAGTTGCTCGTCCTCGACGTCGGCGGTGTAGACGCCGCCGGTGGTCAGGAAGCGGGGGTCCTCTGTCCGCATGACCCTGGTACCGAGAATCCTCACCCTTCCGATCTTGCCTGGCCGGACGGCTAGCGGTCAAAACCGTCCGTGACGATGAAACCAGGCACGGAAGATCGGATACCCTTGCTGCGTTACCCATGGCGGAGTAGCTCAGTCAGGCAGAGCAAGCGGCTCATAATCGCTGTGTCGCCGGTTCAAGTCCGGCCTCCGCTACACTTGACCAGTCCCGCCGGGATCCGCCGGGATACTAAGCGACGATAAGAAAGGCACTCCACCGTGGCTGCCACCGATGTCCGGCCGAAGATCACGCTGGCTTGCCAGGAGTGCAAGCACAGGAACTACATCACCAGGAAGAACCGGCGTAACGACCCGGACCGGATGGAGCTGAAGAAGTTCTGCCCGAACTGCCGCTGCCACCGGGCGCACCGCGAGACTCGCTAGACCTGGCCGTGGCGATCAACACCGAGTACATCGGCCGGACCTACGAGCCGTCTGAGCCGTACGAGGTCAGCCGGGTCAAGATCGCCGAGTTCGCCGACGCGGTCGGCGAGCCGAGCCCGCTGTGCCGCGACCGTGCGGCCGCGCAGGCGGCCGGCTACCCGGACGTCATCGCGCCGCCCACCTTCGCGATCGTGGTCAGCTCGGCGGACAGCTCGAAGGTAACCTCCGATCCCGGCCTCGGCGTGAACTACGCCATGATCGTGTACGGCGAGCAGAGCTTCACCCACGTCCGCCCGCTGCACGCGGGCGACGTGGTGGTGTCGCAGTCGACGATCGAAGGCATCGGGCAGGTCCGCAGCCTGACCACGCTGACCACCGTTACCGAGATCCGGACCGTGGACGGTGAGCACGTGTGCACGGCCCGGGCCATGCTGATCGAACGCGGCGCATAAGGGGAAGACGATGGCGGGCCCTGGTTACGACGACGTTGCGGCGGGCACTGAGCTCGGGCTCCAGCAGTACCAGGTCACCCGGCGCGACCTGGTGCGGTACGCAGGCGCCTCCGGTGATTTCAACGTCATCCACTGGAACGAGCGCGTCGCGAAGTCGGTCGGCCTGCCCGATGTGATCGCGCACGGCATGCTCACGATGGCGCTGGCCGGCCGGTTCCTGACCGACTGGGCCGGGGACCCGGGCGCGGTGACCGAATTCGGCGTCAGGTTCTCCTCCCCGGTCGTCGTGCCGGACGACGACAAGGGCGCCCTGGTCGAGATCAGCGGCGTGGTCACCGGCAAGCTCGAAGACCGCCAGGTGACGGTCGACGTCACCGTCAGGTCCGCGGAAACCAAGGTCTTGACGCGCGCGCACGCCGTCGTCCGCCTCGCGGCTGTGCCAGCCCAGGGGGGCGACCCCCTGGAACCCCCGTGAGGCTGGCCGACCACACCACCATCGGCCTGGGTGGCCCAGCTCAGAGCTTCGTCCGGGCCAGCACGGAAACCGAAGTCATCGAGGCGGTGCGAGCCGCCGACGCCCGCGGCGAGCCGGTGCTGATCCTCGGCGGCGGCAGCAACCTCGTGGTCGCCGACGAGGGCTTTCCCGGCACCGTCGTGCAGGTGGCGACCCGCGGCTTCGGCCCGGGCGCCGCGCCGGGGCTGGTCACCGTCGCGGCCGGCGAAAACTGGGACGCGGTGGTGGCCCGGACCGTCGCCGAGGGCCTGGCCGGCCTGGAGTGCCTGTCCGGTATCCCCGGCCTGGCGGGCGCCACCCCGATCCAGAACGTCGGTGCTTACGGCCAGGAAGTCTCGCAGACCATCACGCAGGTGCGTGTCTACCACCGTGACACGCAGAAGATCTTCAATATCCCGAACGAACAGTGCGATTTCGGCTACCGCACCAGCCGTTTCCGGGGGGTTGCCGCCTTCGTGGTGCTGAGCGTGACCTTTTCCCTCGCGGTACAGACCCAGTCGGTTCCGGTCCGCTACGCCGAGCTGGCCGCCGCCCTCGGCGTTTCGGTCGGGGACCAGGTGCCGGGCCCGCAGGCCCGCGCGGCGGTCATCGAGCTCAGGCAGCGCAAGGGCATGGTCATCGACCCGGCCGATCCCGACACCCGCAGCGTCGGCTCGTTCTTCGTCAACCCCGTGCTCGACGGCGGCACCCTGGCCGCGGTCGAGGCGGCCGCCCGGGCCAGGTGCGGCCCGCAGGTCCAGGTGCCCAGGTTCGACGCCGGGGACGGCCTGGTGAAGGTGCCGGCCGGGTGGCTGATCGAGCGGGCCGGGTTCGGCAAGGGATACCACTCCGGTGACGGCGCCCGGATCTCCGCTAAGCACACCCTCGCGCTGGTCAACTCCGGGTCGGCGAGCACGGCCGGGCTGATGGCGCTGGCACGGGAGATCAGGGACGGGGTCCGGGACGCGTTCGGCGTGTCGCTGGCGCCCGAACCCGTCCTGGTGGGGGTCGCGCTCTAGTCCCGCCCCGCACCGGCGGGACCAGAGCGCGACGGCCGGGGTTAGTGCAGCAGATCCAGGGTGTTGGTGGCGTCGTCGACGAAGTAGACGGCGCGGTGGCCCGGCTTGACGACCAGGCCGAACAGGGCGCCCGCGCCCGCTGGGGAGCCGGAGCTGTCCAGCGTGCGGACCGCGATCTGGAACCCGGACGGCGTGACTTCGACGAGGTTTCCGTCGGCGCTGTTGACGGTCAGGATGTCACCTCCCGGCGCCACCACCAGGCCGAGTTCGCCGTTCAGGTGGTGCCCCTGGCTGACGGTGTAGCCGGTGCCGGCGTCGGTCAGGCGCCACTGCGCGCCGGGGATGGCGGCGATCCTGTTCGCGACCGTGTCGGCGACGTACAGGGTGCCGTTAGGGGCCAGGCCCACCCCGGTCGGGCCGATGACGAGCGCCGCTGGGTCGAGGTGCTCGGCGAAGCCGGATCCGATCGTGTCGGCCCGGAAGATATACGGCAGCCCGTAGGACGGAAGGATGAGGAACAGCCGCACCACCGTGCCGTGGTGCACGGTCGCGCCGCTGGCCGCGACGGTGCCGTTCAGCACGTTGGTGACGAACAGCTCGGCCGTTCCGCCGAAGTCAGCGGCGGTCATGTCCCAGGGACCGTTGATGCCGTGACCGGTGAACGTCTCCCGCACGTGGCCCCACTGGTCCAGCACGATCAGGCAGCCAGACCCGGACACGCTGCCGTTCTTGGTGGGTAGCGAGCCGACGATCACCCAGCCGCTGCGCAGCACCGACAGGGCCGTGGTCAGGCCCACCCCGCCGGGGCAGCCGGCCAGCTGCGGGCTGACCTGGGCGAACTGCGACACGTGGCCGGACGGCGTGACCTGGACGATGGTGGTGCCGGTGCCCTGCACGTTGGCCTGGTCGTTGAAGTTGCTGATCAGGACGTTGCCGCGCCACAGATCACCGGTGCTGCGCGGCACGACCGCCATCCCGTAGGGGTTGACGTCGCCGTTGCCAGGCACCGTCGAGGCGAGCGTCGTGACGTGGTGCAGCGGGCCGGTGAAGGCCGGGAAGCCTCCCGCGCTGGCGGCGCCGGCCGTCAGGCCCGTGCCGGCCAGCAGGCCGGCCGTGGCGGTGACGATCCCGGCTAGCGCGGCCGCGCGTCTTCGTGTTGCTTTCATTTCGATGGCGCTCCCTTCCGATGGAGAATGTCTCCACCCATGGCACGTTGCCGGGAGCGGCTTGGTTCGGTGCATGACGGAATTCCGGCCGGATATTCAGGGCACGGCCGGATCGGGACCAGGGCTCGCGGCCGCCAGGGCGAAAGGACACGGCTCATCGAGCCGGTGATCATTGACGATCAATAATCACCAAACCCGGTGATCTTTCACGGCGGCCGCGAGTACTGGCCTCCACCCTTAACTACGTCCGTCCGGCCGCCCCGGCTCACCCCGTCACAGCCCGTAAGCACCCGGTAATAACGAACCCCGGCCCCCGGCCCGCGCACATCGCGGATAGTTAGCGCGGGGAGACGAAGCTAGCTATCCACGCTCATGGCGTGTCCGGGGTCTCCGGGGTTAGGGCGACTTTGAGGGTGCTGCCGGGGAGGGGATGGGGGGCGGCGGCGACGTCGGCTAGCGGGCGGATCTCCAGGGTGACGGCTAGGGTCTCGGCGGAGATGAAGGCGGCGTGGGTGCCGATCGCCCCGGCGGCCACGGCGTCGGCGCCGAGGGTGAGCCGGATCCGGTCCGAGACGGCCAGGCCCGCGTCCCGGCGGGCCTGCTGCACGATGCGCACCACGTCCCGCGCGGTGCCCTCGGCCGCGAGCTCGGGCGTCACCCGGGTGTCCAGCGCGATCAGCCCGGCCTGGCCCGGCAGCGCCGAGGTCGAGTCCGGGTCGGCGGCGACCAGCTTCAGGTCGACCTCGCCCGGTTCGAGCTGGACGCCCGCCGCGCTGATGCCCTCACCGGAGGCAACCCAGTCGCCCGCCTTGACCGCCCGGATCACCTCCTGCACCTTGACGCCGAGCCGCGGCCCGAGCTGCCGCGGGTTCACCGCGAGGGAGAACGTGCCGAGCCGGGCCGGGTCGGCGGACAGCTCGACCGCCTTCACGTTGACCTCCTCGGCGATCAGGTCGGCGAACGGCGCCAGCGACTTGGCGTCCGGGTGGGCGATGGTCAGCGACGCCAGCGGCAGCCGGACCCGGAGCTGGCGCGCCTTGCGCAGCCCGAGCGCGGTGCTGCAGGCCGCCCGGACCAGGTCCATGGCGCCGGTCAGCTCCGCGTCGGCGGGCCAGCTGCTGACATCCGGCCACGACGCCAGGTGCACGCTCGGCTCGCCGGTCAGCCCGCGCCAGATCGCCTCGGTGGTCAGCGGGAGCAGCGGCGCGGCGGCGCGGCTGAGGGTCTCGAGCACCGTCCACAGGGTGTCGAGCGCGGCCCGGTCGCCGGCCCAGAACCGTGGCCGCGACCGCCGGATGTACCAGTTGGTCAGCACCTCGAGGTGTTCCCGGAGCAGCTGGCAGGCCCCGCCGATGTCGTAGCCGTCGAGCAGCTGCTCCATCTCGGTCACCGCGGCCCGGGTCTTGGCCAGGATGTAGCGGTCGAGCACGTGCTCGCTGGCGGTGCCGGGCTGCGCCTGGTAGGACTCGGCGTTGGCGTACAGGGCGAAGAAGTAGTAGCTGTTCCACAGCGGCAAGGTGGCCTGCCGGACGGCTTCCCTGATGCCGCGGGAGGTGACCACCAGGTTCCCGCCGCGCAGCACCGGGCTGGACATCAGGAACCAGCGCATGGCGTCCGAGCCGAAGCTGTCGAAGACCTCGTTCACGTCCGGGTAGTTGCGCAGGCTCTTGGACATCTTCTGGCCGTCGTTGCCGGGCACGATGCCGTGGCTGACGCAGGACCGGAAGGCCGGCCGGTCGAACAGCGCGGTGGCCAGCACGTGCAGGGTGTAGAACCAGCCGCGGGTCTGGCCGATGTACTCGACGATGAAGTCACCCGGGTAGTGACCGTCGAACCACTCGCGGTTCTCGAACGGGTAGTGCACCTGGGCGAACGGCATCGACCCGGATTCGAACCAGCAGTCAAGCACCTCGGGGACCCGGCGCATGGTGGACTGCCCGGTGGGGTCGTCCGGGTTCGGCCGGGTCAGCTCGTCGATGGCCGGGCGGTGCAGGTCGTCCGGGCGCGCGCCGAAGTCGCGCTCGATGTCGTCCAGCGAGCCGTACACGTCGGTGCGCGGGTAGTCCGGGTTGTCGCTCTGCCAGACCGGGATCGGCGAGCCCCAGAACCGGCTCCGGCTGATCGACCAGTCCCGCGCGTTAGCCAGCCACTTGCCGAACTGGCCGTCCTTGACGTGGCCGGGCACCCAGGTGATCTGCTCGTTCAGCTCGACCATCCGGTCCCTGAACGTGGACACCGCCACGAACCAGCTGGACAGCGCCTTGTAGATCAGCGGGTTACGGCACCGCCAGCAGTGCGGGTAGGAGTGGGTGTAAGTCTGCAGCCGGATCAGGCTGCCCTGCTCGCGCAGCTTGGCGGCGATCCCGGCGTTCGCGTCGAAGACGTGCTGGCCCTCGAAGTCGGGCACCACGGAGGTGAACCGGGCGCCGTCGTCCACGGTCAGCACGGTCGGGATGCCGGCCGCGTTGCAGGCCTCGGCGTCGGCCTCGCCGTAGGCCGGGGCCATGTGCACCACGCCGGTGCCGTCGTCGGTGGTGACGTCGCCGGAGAGGATGACCCGGAACGCGTCGCCGGTGCCGAACTTCCCGGCGTCGGTCAGGTAGGGGAATAGCGGCTGGTACCGCCGCCCGGCCAGCTCGGCGCCTGTCAGCGTGCCGACCTCGGTGGCGCCTTCCAGTTCGGCCTGGTAGGCGGCCTGCCGGTCCCGGGCCAGGATGTACCGCTCGCCGTCCTTAGCCACGATGACGTAGCTGATGTCCGCGCCGACCGCGCAGGCCAGGTTGGACGGCAGCGTCCACGGCGTCGTGGTCCAGGCCAGCAGCCACTCCCCGGTCTCCAGCTTGAACCGGACCGTGACCGAGGGGTCCTGCCGGTCGCGGTAGGTGTCCTCGTCCATCCGCAGCTCGTGGTTGGACAGCGGGGTCTCGCACCGCCAGCAGTAGGGCAGCACCTTGAACCCCTGGTACACCAGGCCCTTGTCCCACAGCTGCTTGAACGCCCACATGACGCTTTCCATGTAGGTCGCGTCCAGCGTCTTGTAGTCGTGGTCGAAGTCGACCCAGCGGGCCTGCCTGGTTACGTAGTCGCGCCACTCGCGGGTGTACCGCAGCACGGACTCGCGGCAGGCCTGGTTGAACTTCTCCACGCCCATGGCGAGGATCTCGGCCTTGCCGGAGATGCCGAGGAGCCGTTCGGCCTCCACCTCGGCGGGCAGCCCGTGGCAGTCCCAGCCGAACCGGCGCTCCACCCGGTGCCCCTGCATGGTGCGGAACCTGGGCACCACGTCCTTGACGTAGCCGGTGATCAGGTGACCGTAGTGCGGCAGCCCGTTGGCGAACGGCGGCCCGTCGTAGAACACGAACTCGTCGTCGGCCGGGCGCTGCTGCACCGAGGTGCGGAAGGTGTCCTGGGCCTGCCAGTACGCGAGCACGTCGCGCTCGAGGGCAGGAAAGTTCGGCTGGGCGGGCACTTCTTCTGTGCCCGCGGAGCGCGGGTAGACGGCCATTTTAAGGTTCCTCGCGGTGCGGTGCTCGGCTCTGCCGCGAGGACGACGCGCCCGCTCCCGCACGGGCGCACCGCGGTACCACCTCGCTTGCCGCCCGGCCCGTGTCCGGGCCGGCGACCGCTCGTCATCCGGCGATGACGGGCCGGACCCGCCCGGTTCTACTCAGGCCGCGGACGGCCCTTTCTTCCGGGGGCTCCCCGGTGATAGCCGGATCAACGCCATGTCCTGACAAGTTCATCCGCTGTCCCCGCTATTCCGCGCATCCCTCCGTCGCGCCCCTGGGTCCCATGATCACGAAGACTTTACAGTCCGCGCAGACTGTGAACCCTTCGTGATCATGGTGGTGGCGGGCTGGCGAGCCAGGCGTCGATGCCGGTGAGCATCTCCAGGCGCAGTGGTTCGGGGGCGACCGAGCCGAGCACCGAGGCGCGGGCCAGGTCGGCGAGTTCGGCGTCGGTGAACCCGTGCGCGTGCCGGGCGATCTCGTACTGTGCGGCCAGCCGCGGGCCGAACAGCAGCGGGTCGTCGGCTCCGAGCGCGATCGGCACCCCGGCCTCGAACAGGTAGCGGAGCGGGACCTGGGACGGTGCCGCCGCGATGCCGAGCGCGACGTTGGAGGACGGGCAGACCTCGCAGGTGATGCCGTCGGCGGCCAGGCGCTTGACCACGGCGGGGTCCTCGGCGGCCCGGATGCCGTGGCCGATGCGGTCCGCGTGCAGGTCGTCCAGGCAGGCGGCCACGCTGGCCGGGCCGGCCAGCTCGCCGCCGTGCGGCACCAGCACCAGCCCGGCGCGCTCGGCGATGCGGAACGCCGCGGCGAAGTCGTGCGCGGGCCCGCGCCGCTCGTCGTCGGACAGCCCGAACCCGGTCACTCCCCGCCCGGCGTACTGCGCGGCCAGCCGGGCCAGCGTCCTGGCCTCCAGCGGATGCTTCGTCCGGTTGGCCGCGACGATGACGCCGATCCCGACCCCGGTGGCCTGCGTCGCCGCGGCGGCCGCGTCGAGCACCAGCTCGATCATGGCCGTGATCCCGCCGAACCGCCCGGCGAAGCCAGAGGGATCGATCTGGATCTCCAGCCAGCGCGAACCCTCGGCCCGTTCGTCCTGCGCCGTCTCGGTCAGCAGCCGCTGCACGTCAGCCGGAGTACGCAGCACCGCCCGGGCGGTGTCGTACAGCCGCTGGAAGCGGAACCAGCCGCGCTCGTCGGTGCCGCTCAGCCGGGGCGGCCAGTCGTCGGTGAGCGCGGCCGGCAGCCGGATCCCGCGGCTGGTGGCCAGCTCGACCAGCGTCCGGTGCCGCATCGCCGCGGTGAAGTGCAGATGCAGGTGCGCCTTAGGCAGGGTGGCAACCGGCCGCAAGCGAGCCGCCGGGGCGTCCTCAGGGGTGTCCGCAGGCGCCCCGGAGGCGACCGAGGTATTGAGCATCCGCCTAGTGTGCCGTGCCTACCTGGCGTCCGCGAGCAGCTTGGCCATCCGCCCGATGCCTTCTTCCAGGTCGGCGTCGCCGAGTGCGCACGAAAGCCGGAAATATCCGGGCGTACCGAACGCCTCGCCGGGAACCACGGCCACTTCGGCCTCGTCCAGGATGAGGCCCGCCAGTTCCGCCGACGTCTGCGGACGGCGGCCGGAGATCTGGCGGCCGAGCAGGCCCTTGACGCTCGGGTAGCAGTAGAACGCCCCCTGCGGCTCCGGGCAGATCACGCCGTCGATCTCGTTCAGCATCCTGGTCATGGTCTGCCTGCGCCGGTCGAACGCCGTGCGCATGATGGCGACGGCGGCCAGGTCCCCGGAGACGGCGGCGAGCGCGGCGGCCTGCGCCACATTGCAGACGTTGGAGGTCGTGTGGCTCTGCAGGTTCGCCGCCGCGCTGATCACGTCCTTCGGCCCGATCATCCAGCCGACCCGCCAGCCGGTCATCGCGTAGGTCTTGGCCACGCCGTTGAGCACCACGCAGGTGTCGGCCAGCTCCGGCGTCTGGACCGGGATCGAGGAGAACGCCGCGTCGCCGTACACCAGGTGCTCGTAGATCTCGTCAGTGATCACCCACAGGCCGTTGGCCGCGGCCCACTGGCCGATTTCGGCCACCATGGCAGGCGGGTACACCGCTCCGGTCGGGTTCGACGGCGAGACGAAGAGCAGCACCTTGCTGCGCGGCGTGCGCGCCGCTTCCAGGTCGGCGACCGAGGCCAGGTAGCCGGAGTTCTCGTCGGTGAGCACCAGCCGCATCACCCCGCCGGCCAGCGCGATGGCCTCGGGGTAGGTGGTCCAGTAGGGCGCGGGCACGATGACTTCGTCGCCGGGATCGAGCAGCGTGGCGAACGCCTGGTACACCGCCTGCTTGCCGCCGTTGGTGACCAGCACCTGGCTCGGTTCGACCTGATAGCCGGAATCCCTGGCGGTCTTGGCCGCGATCGCCTGCCTGAGCTCGGGCAGCCCCGCGGCCGGGGTGTACTTATGAAACCGCGGCTCGGCGCAGGCCCGCTGGGCGGCCTCGACGATGTAATCAGGGGTCGGGAAGTCCGGCTCGCCTGCGCCGAAGCCGATGACCGGCCTGCCCGCCGCCTTGAGCGCCTTGGCCTTGGCGTCCACGGCCAGCGTGGCGGACTCGGAGATAGCGGAGACACGTGCGGAAACTCTGGTTGACATGTGCTCGATTTTATCCCGGCTCGCGTCTCTGCCAACCTTGCGGTCCCGTCCCTCTGTCCCTTTGGGCCCCTCGCGCCCCTCCTGGATTCCCTTGGGACCCCTGGCGGACACCAGGCGGTTCGACGGACGGGCGGTTCAGACGTACACTGCATGGACCGACAGCGGTCCTGTCGCTGCGGCAGCGTGCCCGCGGGCTAGCGGCGGGTGTTAGCTGAAGCAGTGTTAGGAAGCCCAGGGCAGTAGCTCAATTGGCCAGAGTCCCGGTCTCCAAAACCGGTGGTTGGGGGTTCGAGTCCCTCCTGCCCTGCGAGTGCGATCCGGCGAACCCGCCAAAGCCGGCGGACCATTAGGTGAGGATATGGCAACTCAGACACGCGGTGAGGCCCCGGAGAAACGGGGCGGAGCCGGACGCGCGGCCAAGCGCCAGCGGACGACCCCTGCCTTGTTCTTCAGGCAGATGGTCGGCGAGCTTCGCAAGGTGATCTGGCCAACCCGTAAGGAGCTTGTCACCTACACGGTGGTCTGCCTGACCTTCGTCATCTTCATGGTCATCGTGGTGACGAGCCTGGACTACGGATTCACCAAGCTGGTGTTCGAGGTGTTCGGCTAGGCGCTTACCCGGGGTCTTGGGGGTCGTTTCCCTGGGAGAGCAGAGCCCGGGAGCGCCGCCCAATCGCCGTGCGCACGCCAGGCACGGCACCATGATCGGACAAATGATCATGGCCTGAGGAAAGAGAGAGCAATCGTGTCCGAGACCCAACTGGATTCCGTGGCGACGGGCGCGACAGAACCCGACGCGGAAACCGGGGAGGCCGATGACGTGAGCGACTACAGCGAAGAAGCCGACGGGCTAGACGCCGAGAGCGATGCTGAAGTGAGCTCCTCGGCTGAGGAAGTGCCGGCTGAAGAAGTAGCTGTCCCGGCTGACGAAGTAGCGGCTGAAGAAGTAGCTGTCCCGGCTGACGAAGCTGAGGATGTTGCTCCCCCGGCCGACGACGCGGGGGACGAATCCGCCGACGGCGCGCCGGACGATTCGCCCGACAGCGTGCGGGAGGAGTTCCAGCGGGAACTCCGCATGCTGCCCGGCGACTGGTACGTGGTGCACTCCTACGCGGGTTACGAAAACCGGGTGAAGACCAACCTGGAAAGCCGCATCCAGTCGCTGAACGTGGAGGACTTCATCTACCAGATCGAGGTCCCCGTGCACATGGTGACCGAGATCAAGGGCGGCAAGCGGCAGCAGGTCTCCGAGAAGGTCCTGCCCGGCTACATCCTGGTGCGGATGGACCTGACCGACGAGTCGTGGGCCGTGGTCCGCAACACCCCCGGAGTGACCGGCTTCGTCGGCTTGTCGAGCCGGCCGTCGCCGCTGCAGCTCGGCGAGGTGGCGAACCTGCTCGCGCCGGAGCCCGAGCCGGGGACCAAGCAGGCCGAAGCGGCCCGGACGTCCACGGTGGAATTCGAGGTCGGCGAGTCGGTTACCGTTATGGACGGCCCGTTCGCGACGCTTCCCGCCACCGTGAACGAGATCAACCCGGACACCCAGAAGCTCAAGGTGCTGGTGTCCATCTTCGGCCGCGAGACGCCGGTGGAACTGTCGTTCGACCAGGTCACGAAGATCTAGAACCCAAAGTACAAGTAAGGAAACACTGCCATGCCGCCAAGAAGGAAGAAGCTCGCCGCCGTCGTCAAGGTGCAGCTGCCGGCCGGCCAGGCCACGCCGGCGCCGCCCGTTGGTACCGCGCTGGGCCCGCACGGCGTGAACATCATGGACTTCGTCAAGCAGTACAACGCGGCGACGGAAAGCCAGCGGGGCAACATCATCCCGGTCGAGATCTCGATTTTCGAGGACCGGAGCTTCACCTTTATCACCAAGACGCCGCCGGCCGCCGAGCTGATCAAGAAGGCCGCGAGCGTGGACAAGGGCAGCGCCGAGCCGCATAAGACCAAGGTCGGCAGCATTACCGCCGCCCAGGTCCGCGGCATCGCGCAGACCAAGATGCCGGACCTGAACGCGACCACGATCGAGGCCGCCGAGAAGATCATCGCCGGCACCGCCCGCTCGATGGGAATCAAGGTCGACCGCTGACCGTTTCACCCGCCAGCAGTAAACCACCGACAGTGGCAGGGCCTAGCGCGGCCCGCTGACCACGACCTCCAGACATGGGAGATAGCCATGAAGCGCAGTAAGTCTTACCGCCAGGCCGACGAGCAGATCGACCACGAGCGGCTCTACACCCCGGCCGAGGCGGTCACGATCGCCAAAGCCGGCCAGGTGACCAAGTTCGACCCCACCGTCGAGGTGGCGCTGCGGCTCGGCGTCGACCCGCGCAAGCAGGACCAGATGGTCAGGGGCACCGTCAACCTGCCGAACGGCACCGGCAAGACCGCCCGCGTGCTCGTCTTCGCCACCGGCGACCGGGCCGAGGAAGCTCGCGCGGCGGGCGCCGACTTCGTCGGCTCCGACGACATGATCGAGCGCATCCAGGGTGGCTTCCTCGACTTCGACGCGGTGGTCGCGACCCCCGACCTGATGGGCAAGGTCGGCCGTCTCGGCCGGGTGCTCGGCCCGCGCGGCCTGATGCCGAACCCGAAGACCGGCACCGTGACCCCCAATGTCGCCAGGGCCGTGACCGAGATCAAGGGCGGCAAGATCGAATTCAGGACCGACCGGCACGGCAACCTGCACTTCATCATCGGCAAGGCGTCGTTCCCGTCGGCGTCCCTGCTGGAGAACTACGCCGCCGCGGTCGACGAGGTGATCAGGCTCAAGCCCGCCTCGGCCAAGGGCCGGTACCTCAGGAAGGTCACGTTCACCACCACGATGGGCCCCGGCATCCCGGTCGACCCCAACAAGACCCGCGGCTTCACCGACGAGCTCGCCGAAGCGAACGCCTAATCCCAGGGGGCCGATGGCACTCTGGTCCCCCAAGAAGGGGACCGATGGCACATCGAGCCCTGGCGATTTGGACCTGCGGCGCTGGGATCGTAGTCTGTAGCTACCGAAGACCGCTGGATGCCGTCGCGCTCGCGCGCCGGCCGAAGGCTCCGGCCGGGAGTTCGCTCCGGGCCGGGCATCCCGCGCAGGTGAACCGAGCTGTAGTGCTCAGCCCTCAGGGCTGGACCATGCCGCCCCGTGCGCCTCGCGCCGGGGCTTTTTTGCTGTCTTCGTCAGAAATGCTTCGACGTTCATGGAGAGGAGGCACATGGCTAACGCCGAGAAGGTAGCCGCGGTCGCCGAGCTCACCGGCCGGTTCAAGGACTCGTCAGGCGCGGTGCTGACCGAGTACCGGGGACTCACCGTGGCCCAGCTCGCCGAGCTGCGCCGGTCGCTCGCGGACCACGCCACGTTCACCGTGGTGAAGAACACCCTGACCAAGCGGGCGGTGACCGAGGCCGGCCTGGTCGATCAGCTGTCGTCGCTGCTGGCCGGCCCGTCCGCCGTCGCGTTCGTCGACGGTGACGTGGTCGAGGCGGCCAAGAGCCTGCGCGATTTCGCCAAGGCGAACCCGCTGCTGGTGATCAAGGGCGGGGTGCTCGACGGCAAGGCGATCACGCCCGCCGAGATCATCCAGCTGGCCGACCTGGAACCACGCGAGGTCCTGCTGGCTAAGCTGGCCGGCGCCATGAAGGCCTCGATGGCCGGCGCCGCCGCGACGTTCAACGCACTGCCGGTGCAGATGGCGCAGCTCGCCGAGGCCCTGCGGGCCAAGCGCGCGGCCACCGAAGGCGAGGCCCCCGAGGCCTCCGGAACACACCCAGAAACTTAAAGGAACGAGGAACCACCACCATGGCGAAGATCAGTAGCGGCGACCTGCTCGAGGCGTTCAAGGAGATGACCCTCCTTGAGCTGTCCGAGTTCGTGAAGCAGTTCGAGGAGACGTTCGACGTGAAGGCGGCCGCTCCGGTAGCGGTGGCCGCCGCGGCCGGCGCCGGGGCCGGCGGCGCCGAGGCCGAGCAGCCCGAGGAGCAGGACGAGTTCGACGTCATCCTCGAGGCCGCGGGCGACAAGAAGATCCAGGTCATCAAGGAGGTGCGCAGCCTGACCAGCCTGGGCCTCAAGGAGGCCAAGGACCTGGTCGACGGCGCGCCCAAGCTGGTGCTTGAGAAGGTCAACAAGGAGAGCGCTGAGAAGGGGAGGGCGGCCCTGGAAGGCGCAGGCGCCACCGTCACCGTCAAGTAGTCCTCAGGGCTGCGCTAGGCGGGCTCAAAGCGCGGCGAGACCCGGGCTTCGCGTCACCACGGTGGCGTGGGGCCCGGGTCTTGCGTGCGCACGGAGATCGTGGTGCGCACGGCTGGTTCGCATCGCGTTCGCATCGCGTTCGCATCGCGGTCCGGGCGTCCGCAGGCGGCTCTGAAGCAAGTTTCTTTCTAAGACAGGAATATCGTCATACCCTGGCGTGTTACCGCCTACACATAACACTGCATGTGGCATCTGTCACCTGGCAAACTGCCCCGAGTGTCCGGTTTGGACTTGACTCTTGGCCGTTGAAGAGCGATGCTGCGGAGCAACCGTGAATCTCATAGTGGCGTACAGTTGACCAGCGGTGTGGCCATCGGCTACACTGCTAGTTTGCGCTGCACTCTGACGTCCTCGGTCTCTCCCCCTCGCGCCTACGGGGTTTTGCCGCGGGGCGTTTGGCGTGCGTGCGGTGATATTTCCGCGACAAAGTTCGGAAGGACCCCTGTTGGCAGCATCGCGCAGCGCCTCCGCAACGACTACCTCCGCAACGAATCCTGGTTCACGCCGCGTGTCATTCGCGCGTATCCAGGAGCCGCTCAAGGTACCCGACCTACTCGCCCTGCAGACCGAGTCGTTCGACTGGCTGCTAGGCAACGAGAGGTGGCAGGCTCGCACCACTGAAGCAAAGGCCGCCGGGCGTAAGGACTTGTCCGAGCAGTCCGGCCTCGAGGAGATCTTCGAGGAGATCAGCCCGATCGAAGACTTCTCGGGCACCATGTCCCTGTCGTTCCGTGACCACCGGTTCGAGCCACCCAAGTACTCCGCGGAGGAGTGCAAGGACAAGGACATGACGTTCTCCGCCCCGATGTTCGTGACGGCGGAGTTCATCAACAACACCACGGGCGAGATCAAGAGCCAGACGGTGTTCATGGGTGACTTCCCGCTCATGTCGGCCAAGGGCACCTTCATCATCAACGGCACCGAGCGTGTCGTGGTCAGCCAGCTGGTCCGTTCGCCGGGCGTGTACTTCGACCGCAGTGTCGACAAGACGAGCGACAAGGACATCTACGCCTGCAAGGTCATCCCGTCCCGGGGGGCCTGGCTCGAGTTCGAGATCGACAAGCGGGACGCCGTCGGCGTCCGCATCGACCGCAAGCGCAAGCAGAGCGTGACCGTGCTGCTGAAGGCGCTGGGCTGGGACGACGCGAAGATCCTGGACCGGTTCGGCGGGTATGAGTCGATGCGCGCCACCCTGGAGAAGGACCACACGGCCGGGCAGGACGAGGCGCTGCTCGACATCTACCGCAAGCTGCGGCCGGGTGAGCCCCCGACGCGCGAGTCGGCGCAGGCGCTGCTCGAGAACCTCTACTTCAACCCGAAGCGGTACGACCTGGCCAAGGTGGGCCGGTACAAGGTCAACAGGAAGCTCGGCCTGGAACTGCCGATCCGGCAGGGCACGCTCAGCGAAGCCGACATCGTCGCCACCATCGAGTACCTGGTCCGGCTGCACGCGGGCGAGGAGGAGATGATCGCGGGCGAGCAGATCATCCCGCTGGAGACCGACGACATCGACCACTTCGGCAACCGGCGGCTGCGCACCGTGGGCGAGCTGATCCAGAACCAGGTCAGGCTCGGCCTGGCCCGGATGGAGCGGGTGGTCAGGGAGCGGATGACGACTCAGGACGTCGAGGCGATCACGCCGCAGACCCTGATCAACATCCGGCCCGTGGTGGCCTCCATTAAGGAGTTCTTCGGCACCAGCCAGCTCTCCCAGTTCATGGACCAGACCAACCCGCTGGCGGGCCTGACCCACAAGCGCCGCCTGAGCGCGCTCGGCCCGGGCGGACTGTCCAGGGAGCGGGCCGGCTTCGAGGTCCGTGACGTGCACCCCAGCCACTACGGCCGGATGTGCCCGATCGAGACGCCTGAAGGTCCGAACATCGGTCTCATCGGCTCGCTGTCCAGCTACGCCCGGGTGAACGCGTTCGGCTTCGTAGAGACGCCGTACCGCAAGGTCAATGGCGGCGTGGTGACCGACCAGATCGACTACCTGACCGCGGACGAAGAGGACAGGCACGTCATCGCGCAGGCGAACACGCCGCTGAATCCGGACGGCGTCATGTTCGAGAGCCGGGTGCTGGTCCGCCGCAAGGGCGGCGAGATCGACTACATCCCGCCGGACGAGGTCGACTACATGGACGTGTCCGCGCGCCAGATGGTGTCCGTGGCCACCGCCATGATCCCGTTCCTTGAGCACGACGACGCGAACCGCGCGCTGATGGGCTCGAACATGCAGCGGCAGAGCGTGCCGCTGCTGCGCAGCGATGCCCCGCTGGTCGGTACCGGCATGGAGTACCGGGCCGCGACCGACGCCGGCGACGTCATCCTGGCCGAGAAGCCCGGCGTGGTCGAGGAGTCCTGCGCGGATTTCGTGACCGTGATGAACGACGACGGCACCCGCACCACCTACCTGGTGTCCAAGTTCCGCCGGTCCAATCAGGGCACCTGCTTCAACCAGAAGCCGGTCGTCACCGAAGGCGACCGGGTCGAGAAGAGCCAGGTCCTCGCCGACGGGCCGTGCACCGACCACGGTGAGATGGCGCTGGGCAAGAACCTGCTCGCGGCGTTCATGCCGTGGGAGGGTCACAACTACGAAGACGCGATCATCTTGTCTCAGCGGCTGGTGCAGGACGACATCTTGTCCAGCATCCACATCGAGGAGCACGAGGTCGACGCCCGGGACACCAAGCTGGGTCCGGAGGAGATCACCAGGGACATCCCGAACGTCTCCGATGAGGTCCTGGCCGACCTGGACGAGCGCGGCATCATCAGGATCGGGGCCGAGGTCGTCAACGGCGACATCCTGGTCGGCAAGGTCACGCCTAAGGGCGAGACCGAGCTGACCCCGGAAGAGCGGCTGCTGCGCGCGATCTTCGGCGAGAAGGCCCGCGAGGTGCGGGACACGTCCCTGAAGGTGCCGCACGGCGAGGAGGGCAAGGTCATCGGCGTCCGGGTGTTCACCCGCGAGGACGGCGACGAGCTCCCGCCTGGGGTCAACGAGCTGGTCCGGGTGTACGTCGCCCAGAAGCGCAAGATCACCGACGGCGACAAGCTGGCCGGACGGCACGGCAACAAGGGCGTGATCGCGAGGATCCTCCCGGTGGAGGACATGCCGTTCCTCCAGGACGGCACCCCGGTGGACATCGTGCTCAACCCGCTCGGCGTGCCCGGCCGGATGAACGTCGGCCAGGTCCTTGAGACCCACCTCGGCTGGGTGGCCAAGACCGGCTGGCAGGTCGACGACGGCGACGACCCCTGGAAGGAACGCCTGCGCAGCGTGGGTGCCGACGCCGCCCCGTCCGGGACGCCCGTCGCCACCCCGGTGTTCGACGGCGCCAAGGAAGAGGAGATCGCCGGCCTGCTCGGCAGCACGCTGCTGAACCGGGACGGCGTCCGGCTGGTCGGTTCCAGCGGCAAGGCGAGGCTGTTCGACGGCCGCACCGGTGAGCCGTTCAAGGACCCGATCGCGGTCGGCTACATCTACATCCTCAAGCTGCTCCACCTCGTGGATGACAAGATCCACGCACGGAGCACCGGCCCGTACTCGATGATCACCCAGCAGCCGCTGGGCGGGAAGGCGCAGTTCGGCGGCCAGCGTTTCGGCGAGATGGAAGTGTGGGCCCTGGAGGCCTACGGCGCCGCCTACGCCCTGCAGGAACTGCTCACCATCAAGTCCGACGACGTACTCGGCCGGGTCAAGGTGTACGAGGCCATCGTCAAGGGCGAGAACGTGCCCGAACCAGGTATCCCTGAGTCCTTCAAGGTCCTGATCAAGGAAATGCAGTCGCTTTGCCTCAACGTCGAGGTGCTGAGCAGCGACGGGGCCGCGATCGAAATGCGCGATACCGATGAAGACGTCTTCCGCGCGGCCGAGGAACTCGGCATCGACCTGTCCCGGCGTGAGCCGAGCAGCGTCGAAGAGGTCTGATCCGAAGGGGGTTACATAAATTGCTAGACGTCAACTACTTTGACGATCTTCGGATCGGTCTGGCCACCGCCGAGGACATCAGGCAGTGGTCGCACGGTGAGGTCAAGAAGCCGGAGACCATCAACTACCGCACGCTCAAGCCGGAAAAGGACGGGCTCTTCTGCGAGAAGATCTTCGGTCCGACCCGGGACTGGGAGTGCTACTGCGGCAAGTACAAGCGGGTCAGGTTCAAGGGCATCATCTGTGAGCGCTGCGGCGTGGAAGTCACCCGCGCCAAGGTGCGGCGCGAGCGGATGGGCCACATCGAGCTGGCCGCCCCGGTCACGCACATCTGGTACTTCAAGGGTGTGCCCAGCCGTCTGGGTTACCTGCTCGACCTGGCGCCGAAGGACCTGGAGAAGGTCATCTACTTCGCCGCCTACATGATCACGTTCGTGGACGACGAGGCGCGGGCGCGCGACCTGCCGAGCCTCGAGGCCAAGATCTCGGTGGAGCGCGGCCAGCTCGAGCAGCGCCGCGACGCCGATGTCGAGGCCCGGCAGGCCAAGCTCGAGGCCGACCTGGCCGAGCTTGAAGCGGCTGGCGCCAAGAGCGACGCGAAGCGCAAGCTCCGCGAGTCCTCCGACCGTGAGTGCAAGCAGATCAGGGACCGCGCGGGCAAGGAGATCGACCGCCTCGATGAGGTCTGGAGCAGGTTCAAGAACCTGAAGGTCCAGGACCTCGAGGGCGACGAGCTGCTCTACCGCGAGATGCGGGACCGGTTCGGCCGGTACTTCCGCGGCGGCATGGGCGCGCAGGCCATCCAGGACCGGCTGGCCAGCTTCGACCTGGACGCGGAGGCGCTGAGCCTGCGCGAGACGATCAGGAGCGGCAAGGGCCAGAAGAAGGCCCGGGCGCTGAAGCGCCTCAAGGTCGTGAGCGCGTTCCTGAACACCACGAACAGCCCGATGGGCATGGTGCTCGACTGCATCCCGGTGATCCCGCCGGACCTGCGGCCGATGGTCCAGCTGGACGGTGGCCGGTTCGCCACCTCTGACCTGAACGACCTGTACCGCCGGGTGATCAACCGGAACAACCGGCTCAAGCGGCTGCTTGACCTGGGTGCACCCGAGATCATCGTGAACAACGAGAAGCGGATGCTGCAGGAGGCCGTGGACAGCCTGTTCGACAACGGCCGCCGCGGCCGCCCGGTCACCGGGCCAGGCAACCGTCCGCTCAAGTCGCTGTCCGACATGCTGAAGGGCAAGCAGGGCCGGTTCCGCCAGAACCTGCTCGGCAAGCGCGTCGACTACTCCGGCCGCAGCGTCATCGTGGTCGGGCCGCAGCTCAAGCTGCACCAGTGCGGGCTGCCCAAGCAGATGGCGCTTGAGCTGTTCAAGCCGTTCGTGATGAAGCGCCTGGTTGACCTCAACCACGCGCAGAACATCAAGTCGGCCAAGCGGATGGTGGAGCGGGCCCGTCCGGTGGTCTGGGATGTCCTCGAGGAGGTCATCACCGAGCACCCGGTGCTGCTGAACCGTGCTCCGACCCTGCACCGGCTCGGCATCCAGGCGTTCGAGCCGCAGCTGGTGGAGGGCAAGGCCATCCAGATCCACCCGCTGGTCTGCACCGCGTTCAACGCGGACTTCGACGGTGACCAGATGGCGGTGCACCTGCCGCTGTCCGCCGAGGCGCAGGCCGAGTCGCGGATCCTGATGCTGTCTACCAACAACATCCTGCGGCCCGCCGACGGCAATCCGGTCACCATGCCGACCCAGGACATGGTCATCGGCCTGTACTCCCTGACTAGGGAAGCGGCCGAGGTGCCCGGCACGGGCCGGGTGTTCGGCACGCTGTCCGAGGCGCTGATGGCCTACGACAACCACGAGCTCGACCTGCAGGCCAGGATCCAGATCCGGCTGCACGGCATCGTCCCGCCGCAGGGGACCCTGCTGCCGGAAGACTGGGCGCAAGGCCAGCCGATCCGGCTGACCACCACGCTGGGCCGCTGCATCTTCAACGAGACACTGCCTGCCGACTTCCCGTTCGTCAACTTCGAGGTGAGTAAGAGGCAGCTCACCGTGATCGTGAACGAGCTGGCGAAGTCTTACCCGAAGGTAGAGGTGGCGGCGGCCCTTGACGCGCTCAAGGACGCCGGCTTCCACTGGGCCACCAGGTCGGGTGTCACGATCGGCATCGAGGATGTGGTCGCGCCGCCGAACAAGGCGGCGATCCTGGAGGGTTACGAGCGCCGGGCCGAGAAGGTGCAGCGCGAGTACGAGCGCGGCCTGATCACCGACGACGAGCGGCGTCAGGAGCTCATCGAGATCTGGACGCACGCGACGGCGGATGTGGCGCAGGACATGGAGGCGGCCTTCCCCGAGACCAACTCGGTCTGGATGATGGTCAACTCCGGCGCCCGCGGTAACCAGATGCAGGTCCGGCAGATCGCCGGCATGCGCGGCCTGGTCTCCAACCCGAAGGGCGAGACCATCCCGCGGCCGATCAAGTCCAGCTTCCGCGAGGGGCTGTCGGTGCTTGAGTACTTCATCTCCACCCACGGCGCCCGCAAGGGCCTGGCCGACACCGCGCTCCGCACGGCGGACTCCGGGTACCTCACCCGGCGCCTGGTGGACGTGGCGCAGGACGTGATCGTGCGCGAGGAGGACTGCGGCACCGACCGGTCGCTCAGCATGCGGATCGCGGAGAAGGACGCCCAGGGTCACCTGCGCAAGCTGCCGAACATCGAGAACACGGGCACCGGCCGGACCATCGCCGAGGACATCGAGGCCGAGGGCGTGATCCTGGCCAAGGTGGGCGATGACACCAGCGAGCTGATGCTGGACCGGCTGATCGAGGCCGGGGTGGAGACCATCCGTACGTCCAGCGTGCTGGTCTGCGAGGCCAAGACCGGGGTCTGCGCCAAGTGCTACGGTCGCTCGCTGGCCACCGGCAAGCGGGTGGACGTCGGCGAGGCCGTCGGCATCGTCGCCGCCCAGTCGATCGGCGAGCCTGGCACCCAGCTCACCATGCGGACCTTCCACACCGGCGGTGTGGCGGGCCAGGACATCACCCACGGCCTGCCGCGCATCCAGGAGCTCTTCGAGGCTCGTATCCCGAAGGGCATGGCGCCCATCAGCGAGTACGAGGGCCGGGTCAAGATCGAGGAGACCGAGAAGACCAGGAAGATCATCGTCATCCCCAACGACGGCGCGGAGGAAGTGGCCTACCCGGTTCCGATGCGGTCCAGGCTCCTGGTCACCGACGGCGGCCACGTCGCCGTCGGTCAGCAGCTCATCGCGGGTGCGGTTAACCCGCACGAGG
>Ga0209839_10000337_pt1 | contig 24334 bp, 21 predicted proteins | sample OrgsoiDNA2013050_FD_185800 | JGI IMG/M metagenome (GOLD analysis project Ga0209839, IMG submission 185800) | Permafrost soil microbial communities from the Arctic, to analyse light accelerated degradation of dissolved organic matter (DOM) -... | ecosystem: Environmental > Terrestrial > Soil >... | reverse complement strand
GATGGGCGCGAAGGTTACACGTGGGAGCAGCAGCACCACGGCCAGGATAGTTTTAGCACGGAACACCACGCGTTTTCGGCGCTTTAATTCATAAGAGTGCGCGAGACGGCTCCAAAGGCGAAAACAGGAGCGTTTCTGACCGCATTGTATGTTATGCTCCTTTCATTGACTGTACCAAAGACGGTGAGAGGAGCATTTTTATGCTAGATAGAGCGATGGTCTCGGCCTGGCTGGACGCGTATGTTCAGGCGTGGAAGACGTATGATCGGGACGCGATAGGTGCCCTTTTTAGCGAGAACGCCGTATATTACTACACTCCCTACTACGAGGCGCTGCATGGCAGAGAGGCGATTGTGAATTCATGGTTGCAGGAACGCGATGTGGCCGGGACGTATGACGCCCACTACGAGCCGGTGGTGATCGAGGGCGACCGCGCCGTGACGAATGGGCGCAGCCGCTACTTCGAGCAGGGTTCGCATAAGCTCAAAGCAGAGTGGGACAATGTCTTTATCCTGCGCTTCGATGAGCAGGGGCGCTGCAAAGAGTACCGGGAGTGGTATATGCAGCGGCCCGAGTAGATGGGCCTCCCCAATCAGTAGGGATGGGGCTGGCCTCCATCCGGTTCGGGGGATATGCGATGGGCAAGCGGATGGAGGCCAGCCCCATCCCTACTGATGAGTTGTGAGAAGCACGACCTCTTCACCGGCCTGTAGGCTGCGGTCGGGCGCGTTCTTCTCGAAGAGATGCACGGCCTGCTGGCCCATGACGCGCCAGCGGGCCTTGTTGGCATCGGTCTGCAAGCGCACCAGGGCGGTGTTCTCGTCGATACCGGCGACCAGAATACCGTTGGGCAGATCAGTGATGAGCATATGTAGTTCCGAGCTATCAAGGATGCGCGACATGCGATCAAAGTGGGGGAAGACGACGAGGCCGGGGACGATCGCGAGCGCGTCTATCCAGCGCGGCTTCTGACCAGACATAACCTCGCGCATGGCGATTGTGTAGCGGCTCAACATCATCGCGCCAGCGCTGCAGCCCGCGAGCACGGCCCCCTGCCGATAAGCGCTAGAGATAATTTCCCAGGCGGGCGTGTCGCGCAGCGTCTCAATAGTATGCTGGGGATTGCCACCAGAAAAGTAGTAGAAATTGGCACCCTGCAGGAGGGCGAGCTGCTCTGGCTGGTGGGCGCTGGCACGATCGAGAATCGTGGTGGCGCGAATATCCTGCACACCGAGCTGGGAGAAGTGGCGTAGGCCCAGATTATTCCAGTAGGTCGGTTTGTTTGCTTCCAGGCCGCTCGCCGTGGGGAGCAGGGCAACGCGCGCGTTGTCCGCCCCACCGAGCGTCTCCAACAGATAGCTATCGGTCGTATCCATGACGTTCAGATACTCGCCGGAGCCAACAAGGGCGATGGCTCCTGGCGAGATGTGAGCGCTTTCAGATTGCATTTAACTTCTCATTTCTCTATGCTACATGGGCAAAGCGCAGCAGATCGGCGATCGTGAAGTCCCCAGGCTGCGCGGCGGGAAGTGTAGGACGCCACTCGCTCTCGGCATTGAGGTAGGAGGTGGGATCTTCGTCGATCAGCCCCATCAGCACCTCGGCCACGATACGGCCACCGACCCCACCCATGTGCTCGCCGTTATGGCGCACCTCGGCCTCGCGCAGGATGTAGTACCAGAGCGGCGTCTCACTCTTCCAACCGAGCTGGCGCAAGCCAACCTCCTCCGGAGTAAGCGGAGCGACGCCCATCACCCTGGCAATTGCCTCGCCGGAGGGCAGGGCGAGTCCCTCGCCACGAATGAGGTCGCGGTAGGCAAGCGAGTGCTCTTCAGGAGTCTCTGTCGTGCCAACTACCGACTCAGGCAGGTTGATCAGCGCATGAGCGAGTATAGTGTCGATGCGCTTACTAGCCTGCGGAGGGCGGTTAGCATCGACATTGAAGAAGTAAGCCCAGTCGATGGTGCGATCGTGATTTACCGGACAGGTGCCCTGGCAATCTGGGAAAACCTGGCCCTGCGCGCCGCCACCGTTGAGGCGGTAGATCTGGCGCACCTGGCTGTGTCCGAAGCGATAGGCGGCATCGGCGAACTCCACAGGGATATAGGGACCATTCTTGTAAGAATAGAACTTCAGGCCGTTTGACAGAATGTCCTGCATAAGCTCCTCACCCACGCTAAGGGGGAGGAACTCGTGGGCAACGATCCACTGATAGTGCCAGCGCACGAGCCGCTGGGCCTCGCCGAACACCTTCGCTTCCTCCACGCCCTGCTCCCTGAGATGGTCCACGATAGCGTTGTGGAACTTCAAGAAGGCAAGATGCAGTTGCGAGATGATCATATGCACATCGTCGCGCGGATCGCCGAGGATGGCGCGACCCTGGCGATTGCGAGGTAGATCACCCGGCATGCCCGCGTCATTAATGCCAATCAGGAACTTATCCCCGTCGTCGAGGTCGTAAATGTAGGGGCTGCCAGTGGGGCCAGCGGCATAGAGCGATTCCAGATCGAGGCGCGGGGTTCTGAAGTTGCGCAACTCGCTCAGGCGCGCGTGGTGCTGAAGCAGGCTGCGATCAGCGGTAATATCGTGGGCAACGAACTGGCCGATAAAGGTAAAACCTGCCGGGATGCGCGGATTATCGGATGCAACCTGCTGCTCCGGAGATTCGGCGTCGGCATCCATATAGGAACCTGATCGACCAAGCGTCAACAGAATAGACTCGTCACTTTTGGGCGCGGACAGATTGGGAAACATTCTGCCATACTTCCCGGCCTTAGCCTGCGAAAGGGCATCTTTAAGATGCGGAGAGATGACACAGCTATGTTGTGCAATGTGTGTAGCCATAGGATAGACGTGCTCCTTGCATTACTTCTCTCTGAAAAACGTTTACTTGCCCATGATAATATAAGCAAGATACGCCGACGGGTTACAAAATATGCGAAACCCTGCTCATTCGTAGGTATCGTGTACTTAGGACCGGAAAGGCATAGGTCTGAACCATACGGATGAGCAGGGTTCTGAGCATAGTGCATCTACTCAATACTATACAACACAAGTAGGAAAGACAGACCAGCGATTCGGCTAGCTAAGACCTGGAAAAAGGACCAGTTTCTGCTGAGGGATGCAACACATGGCTATGCTGTTAGGGACGTGCCCCAGAACGCGGCAACCACGCCGGTATAGGAGTCCTTCATGCCCTCGTACAGGCGCGCATTCTCGATCGAGAGGGCGGCGAGGCTGGATAGCACCGAAAGAAACTTCACGTCGCTATCGTCGAACATCACCTGTTCGCCAGTGTAGACGCGCATCACGCCGATGGCTTTGCTGTGTACCTCCAGGGGAACGCTCAACACCGAGGCCAGACCCTCGCGGCGCGCAGCCTCCTGATACTGGAAGCGGGAGTCGGCCCTGACGTCGGGAATGTAGACCGGATAGCAGCAGAGCGTCTCGCTATCGATAGGGCTGTGCGCCACCTTTACGGGTCCCTTATCGATATAATCGGGGCTCAACCCCTGAGCGGCACCTATGACGAGCTGATCGCTACTTGGATCAAGGAGACGGATGACGGCAGCCTTTACTTGCATGGCGGAAGTTACAGTCTCTACAATATGTTGTAGTACTTGATTGAGGTCAAGGCTCGACGAGAACGTCATTGCGGCCCGGTGGAGCGCTGTATAGTAATCTCTGGTGGGAGGAGTCGAGTTATTGGCTATGGTGGGGTCTGTTGTCATGACGGGTGTCTCCTAAACAGGCGATATGCATAGATCTTATGATAAGAAACAAAGCACGGGGACGATATTCTGATTAGTACTCAACAGTGAGAACAAAAGAGAGGACGAACTTATTCCTTGAAGCTATACGCCATCAGTGATATACACCTTGGGCATAAAATAAACCGGCAGGCACTCGCAGAGTTGCCCTCCTATCCAGAAGACTGGCTGATCCTCGCTGGCGACATTGGAGAGACGTCGGAGCAGCTCCAGTTCGCGCTATTCGAGTTATCGAAGCGCTTTGCCCGCCTGCTCTGGGTGCCGGGCAATCACGATCTGTGGAGCACGCGCGCTGAGCCAGCCACCGACGAGCGCCTACGCGGCGAAGGGAAGTATCAGCGGCTCGTCGCGCTCTGCCGGGAATACGGAGTATTGACGCCGGAAGATCCTTACGTGCTCTGGCTGGGGGAAGGGGGTCCGGCGCTGCTCGCGCCATTGTTCTTGCTGTACGACTATAGTTTTCGACCGAATACGGTCCCGCAAGATCAAGCGGTGGCCTGGGCGGCGGAGACGCGGGTCGTGTGCAGCGACGAATATTACCTGCATCCCGATCCCTATCCCTCGCGGATAGCATGGTGTGAGGCGCGCTGCCTCTACAGCGAGCGACGGCTAAGCGAAGAGATACCCGCGAACATCCCGACGGTCCTGATCAACCATTTTCCCTTGCGCGAGTCGCTGGTGCGCCTGAGACGCATTCCGCGCTTCTCGTTGTGGTGCGGCACGCGGCGCACGGACGATTGGCACACGCGCTTCTCCGCGTCGACGGTCGTCTACGGGCATCTGCATATGCGCGCCACCGATTATCAAGATTATGTCAGATTTGAAGAGGTATCACTGGGCTATCCGCAAAACTGGCGGCAGGAGCGCGGCATGCAGAGCTACCTGCGCGAGATCCTGCCCGGACGCCAGGAGCCGCCCCCCATGCAGGCGGGACCGATATGGCATTGGTAAATCTAAGCAAAGGAAAGATAGATGCAGACATTTGATGGCTTCATGGTAGTGTTTACCGAGGGTCTCGCCGCGCTAAGGGCGCTCCCACCTGGCTCCAAAGCGTACAAAGAGAAAGAGAAGCTGCTGGGTCGCTATTGTTTTGAGGCCGAAGAGTATCTGCCAACGACGGAACTGCGGCTACTGCGCGGAACGCTGGGGATCAGTGAGAGCAAATGGCGCGGGTATAAGCTGATCTTCACATTGCAGTATCCTCAAACGGATCAATAGATATGAGTAGATCTCAAATCTTGTGCCGGTCTCGTACGCGCCAGGATGTAATCCGCCTGAGATATCGTAAATACGACACCTCAGGCAAGCAGATAAAGTTACCTTGTGTACTCTTGTGCATCATTACATTATTCCTACCTTTCGATGAGCAACTTGCATCCAATGCCGTTTGTTGTTACAATATGCAAAACGATAGCAAAATCCGGCGATGTAACTGCCCTTTGTGAAAGGAAAACACATCCACCTATGAAAGGCATTATCTTTGTAGTCTGGGAAAAATATCTGAACGAGCGCTTTGGATCGAAATTCATTGATTCTTACCGAGAGAGCATAGGCGAACCCAAAGACCAACTGCCCATAACTGGTCGTGTCTATCCCGACGAGCTACTCTTAAAGGGGCTACATGCCGCCAGTCAGCTCAGCTTTGTAGCTCAGGATCGACTGCTCTTTGAGTATGGAAAATACTTCATGATCAATGGCCTGGTCGAATATCTCTGTGGGTACTTGCTCGCGCAGGCATGGACAGCCTACGATTTAGTGTTATTGATGCGTGATGCGCACGCGCAGATGCGACGCACGCCTGACGGGTTAGAGCCGCCGCTCTTTAACTACGAAGTGCTCTCGGAAGATCACAATCACATGCTGCTCACATACGACAGCAAGCGCAAGCTGTGTTCGCTGCTAGACGGCTGCATTCACGGCGCGGCAGAGCGTTTCGGCGAGAAAGTGCATACCCGCGAACACGCCTGTATGATGCGAGGCGATTCAGTCTGTCGCTTCGAAGTGCATTTCGAGGGCGAATCATGGACGAAACGAGCAACGCCCGAGATGATCGAGAAGGAAAGGCAGCGCCTCTCCAAGCAGGGGCTGAGCAATCTCATATTGCAGACGCTGCCCTTCGACCTCAAAGGCAGCCTGGCGCTCGATGATCTCCATCGGTTAGTCATGCAGAACCAGGGAGCGTACTTTCCCGAGATCTACCGGCAGCAGCGCACAATCTCTGCGGTGCATATCTCGCAGGTCTACACCGCATTGGCCAAGTTGCTGCAAGTCGGCCTGGTCGCGAGTACAGTGAACCGACCCGGTGACACCTTTGCCAACCGGCGCTACTGGCGCGCACCCACACACGACTGATTATAGAAGGTGTGTCTTTGTGCAAACTACACATACCATTGTAGTGCTTTTCTCGCTTGACAGGACCGCGTAGCATGGGTATGCTTAATATAAGACAAATTTATACAGACTGACCCGCGTTGAACGAAATCAGTAGGGGTGTGAGCACCAACAGCGATCCGATACAGAGTGAGAGGTCGGAACGGTTGAACATATCCGGAACGCCTTCGTGAGCGGCTGGCCGAAGAAAGTCACGATTTCCCTTTCAGGAATGACTGGCAAGTAGGCACAGGTGGGCGGTTCCCACGCAGCAGAATAACCAGGAAAAAAGTGGTCACAGTCATTCCTTTATGATGATGTCGAGGAAATGCTAAGCAGCAGACGGTGACAATCAGGGTGGCACCACGGGTTTAGATCAAGCATATAAGCAACTTTGATCAGGCTCGTCCCTTCAATCGACGTTGAAGGGGCGAGCCTTTTTTTGACTCTTCAATGTCGGTCTCGCTGAGAAATGGCAGGACGTTTTTAGGAGGCGAGCGGAGGTACTCTCCGACGCGCTTCCAGAACACGAAGAGGAAAGACTAATGAAGAGACGACTCACCGAGATTCCCTCGATTGTCAGGCAAGCGGGCTTGCCTACGAACCTATGTGTAGCGTATACCGAAAGTGGATGTAGTGCTGGCAACTGGTCAGTGTTATAGTGGAACAAGGAGAGAAAAACATGGTAATACAGACCAGGGCAATGGAGAGCACATCAACCCTTATGCAAACCGGCAGACGCGGCACACTGGTTCTGGCAGACGGCACGACCTTTGAAGGCACGTCTTTTGGAGCGACCAGAGGCATAGCAGGCGAAGTCGTCTTCTGCACAGGCATGGTTGGTTATCCCGAAGCGCTCACCGACGCCTCCTACAGCGGGCAACTGCTGATTATGACCTATCCGCTGATCGGCAACTACGGCGTGCCACAGAGCGCGCTGTGGGAGGACGAGCGCATTCGCATCTCGGGACTGGTCGTCTCGAACTATATCGACACGCCGTTTCACGCGCAGAGCGTCCGCACGCTGGGCCAGTGGCTGCAGGACGAGGGGATTCCGGCGCTGGAGATCAAGGATACGCGCCGCATGGCGCAGCATATTCGCGCGCATGGCACGATGCTGGGCAAGATGCTCTTCGACGACGACCTGCCCTTCTACGATCCCGACCAGGACAACCTGGTTGCTAAAGTCTCGACATCCGAGGTCATCAAAGAGGGAAGCGGTGCTAAGACTATCGCGCTGATCGATTGCGGCGCGAAACGCAATATTGCACGCTGCCTGCTGAAGCGCGATGTGCAGGTAATCACGGTGCCGTGGGACTACGATCTGCTGGCATCCGACCTGGACTTCGACGCGATTCTCATCTCGAACGGGCCGGGCAATCCGCACATGGCTCTCCAGACGATCGAGACGGTGCGCAAGGCGCTGACGGCGAATATTCCCACGCTCGGCATCTGCCTGGGGCATCAGTTGCTGGCCCTGGCGGCGGGCGGCGAGACCTACAAGCTACCATACGGACACAGGAGCCAGAACCAGCCCTGCATCCTACAGGGCACGAAGCGCTGCTACATCACCACGCAGAATCACGGTTTCGCCGTTGGCACGGTCCCACCGGACTTCGAGCCATGGTTCATCAACGCCAACGACGGCAGCAACGAGGGCATCAAGCACACGAGCAAGCCATTCATGTCGGTGCAGTTCCATCCCGAGGCCGCGCCGGGTCCGGTAGATAGCGAATGGATCTTCGACTACTTCCTGGAGCAGCTATAATGGCGGCGGTACAAAAAGTGCTCGTGTTGGGATCGGGCGCGCTCAAGATTGGGCAGGCCGGAGAGTTCGACTACTCCGGCTCCCAGGCACTCAAGGCTCTGAAGGAAGAGGGCATCCAGGCGGTTCTGGTCAACCCCAATATCGCCACCATCCAGACCTCGCAGCAGCTGGCGGACGAGATCTACTTCCTGCCCGTCACGCCCTTCTTCGTCACAAAAATAATCGAGAAGGAGCGGCCCGACGGCATTCTGCTCTCCTTCGGCGGGCAGACGGCGCTCAACTGCGGCATCGAACTCTTCGAGCAGGGCGTGTTGGAGCGCTACAACGTCGCGATTCTGGGGACGCCGATCTCCGCGATCATCCTGACCGAGGACCGGCAGAAGTTCGCTGAGCATCTGCATGGCATCAATATTCCCACGCCGCAGAGCAGAAGCGCGACCACGCTGCAGCAGGCGCTGACTATAGGAGAAGAGATGGGCTATCCGCTTATGCTACGCGCTGGCTTCGCGCTGGGCGGACAGGGCTCGGGCATCGCGCACGACGCCGGAGAGCTTGAGCGCATCGTCAACGGCGCGTTGGCCTTCGCGCCCCAGGTGCTGGTCGAGCAATATCTGCACCACTATAAAGAGGTCGAATACGAAGTCGTGCGCGACCGTTACGACAACTGTATCACCGTCTGCAATATGGAGAATATGGACCCGCTGGGCATCCACACCGGCGAATCCATCGTCGTCGCGCCGAGCCAGACGCTCACCAATAACGAATACCACACGCTGCGCAACGCGTCAATCAACATCGTCAGAAGCCTGGGCATCGTCGGCGAGTGCAACGTGCAGTTCGCTCTCGATCCGCTGACCTCCGCGTATTATGTGATTGAAGTCAACGCCCGGCTATCCCGCAGTTCGGCCCTCGCCAGCAAAGCGACCGGCTATCCGCTGGCCTACGTCGCCGCGAAGCTCGGACTCGGCTATGGGCTCACCGAACTCACCAACAAGGTTACGGGCGTCACCAGCGCCTGCTTCGAACCCAGCCTGGACTACCTCGTCGTCAAGATACCGCGCTGGAATCTAGAGAAATTCAAGGGCGTCGACACAACGATCGGTACCGCCATGAAGTCCGTCGGCGAGGTGATGGGCATCGGCAGAACGTTCGAGGAGGCGCTGCAGAAGGCGATTCGCATGCTGAACCTGAACCTCGAAGGCGTTACGGACGCGGAGACGCTGTTCGCCACCAGCGCCGAGGTGCATAGCCACCTGGAGACGCCCACGCCTGAGCGCGTGTTCGCCATCGCCAGGGCGCTACAGGAAGAGGTTCCGCTACGCGCCATCGCCGACGTTACGGGCATCGATGCCTGGTTCCTGCAGCGCATCAAACACATCGTCGACAGGGAGAACGAGCTGAGAGAGTATCCGCTGCTGAACGGCGCGACGCTGCTGGGATTGAAGCAGATCGGCTGCTCGGACAAACGCATCGGGGAGCTGATCGGGTCAAGCGAGATGGAGATACGCGAGTTGCGCAAAGAATTGGGCATCGCGCCCTCCGTCTTCCAGATCGACACGCTCGCGGCGGAGTTTCCTTCGTCTACTAACTATCTCTATCTCACCTACAATGGGCAGCATCACGATGTCGAGCCGTTCGAGCACGATGGCGTCATCGTGCTCGGATCGGGACCGTACCATATCGGCTCATCCGTCGAGTTCGACTGGACCAGCGTCAGCACAGCCGAGGCGCTCAAGAAGTACCAGAAGCGCTCGGTCGTTATCAACTGCAATCCCGAAACGGTCTCCACCGATTCGGACGTTTCCGACCGCCTGTACTTCGAGGAGCTGAGCTTCGAGCGCATCGCCGATATCTACGAGTTCGAGAGTCCCTACGGCGTTATCGTCTCCGTCGGCGGACAGGTTCCCAACAATCGCGCCAGGACACTGCAGCTCTACGGCTGCACCCTGCTGGGGACCGACGCGCTACATATCGACCAGGCGGAGGATCGTGGCAAGTTCTCGCACCTACTGGACAGCCTAGGCATCGAGCAGCCCGCGTGGAACGCCTTTAGCACGCTCGACGACATGATCGCCTTCGCCGAGCGCGTCGGCTATCCCGTCCTGATCCGGCCATCCTACGTGCTCTCCGGTAGCGCCATGAACGTCTGCTACTCGCGCTCCGAGCTGGTCTACTACGCCCGCCGGGCAACGGCGGTCTCGCGGGAACATCCCGTCACGGTCTCGAAGTTCTACGAACGAGCCAAAGAGATCGAGTTCGACGCTGTGGCGCAACATGGACTGGTCAAAGCCTTCGTGATCTCGGAGCACATCGAGAATGCAGGTGTCCATTCGGGCGATGCAACCATCGTGCTACCACCCCAGGACGTAACGGCGGAGGTACAGCGAGCTATAGAACAGGAGGGCCGTGCAATCGCGCTGGCGCTGGCGATAACCGGCCCATTTAACATTCAGTTTCTCATTCCCAACCCCAACGAAGCTCCCGCTTCTAGCTCCGCTCAGGGGCAGCAGATAGCCGTCATCGAAGCGAACTTACGCGCATCGCGTACCTTCCCTTTCATCTCCAAAGTCACAGGCGTCAACTTCATGGAGCTGTTCGTCGACGCGCTCTTTCAAGAGATTCCCGAAATCACCATACCAGCGCCCACATTTACCGCCGTCAAAGCGCCGCAGTTCTCCTTCGCGCGGCTGAGCGGGGCCGATCCTATTCAGCGCGTCGAGATGGCTTCGACCGGAGAGGTCGCCACGTTCGGCGAGGATGTGGAGGAGGCGTATCTCAAAGCGATGCTCGCCACGGGCGGTAGTATTCCGACGCGGGGCATCTTTGTCAGCGTCAGTGGAGACGACAAACAAGAAGCGTTCCTGGACTGCGTGCGCGAACTGCAAGCCCTGCACCTACCGCTCTACGCGCCGGAGGAGACCTGGACGCTGCTACACGAACACACTATCGAGGCGACAAAGCTGCACGGTCCAGACGAGCAAGAGGAGCCGAATGTGCGCACCTGCTTCCGCGAGGGACTGGTCGATCTGGCAATCGTCGTCGTCGCAGGCAAGGTGCAGAAAGAGCTGGACGAGAATTATGTTATGCGGCGACTGGCAGTGGATAGCAACACGCCCTTGCTGACCAAGATCAAGCAGGTACGCCTCTTCGCGCGCGCGCTACGCGAGAAAGATCTGGAAACGATTCCTATTAAGAGCTGGAACGAGTACTTGTAAGGGCCGGAGTTTGCCCAAATAAGCGCTGTTCAAGTGCCCTCTGATTTCCCCTATCGGGTTTAGTTTAAGGAAGACTTCTCTGCGAAGAAGGAGATCATCCCTTTCGGCTTGATCTGAGACACGACGACCTGGAAACGCTGTTGTAGGGGAACCAGAAGAGCGGTGATGTGCCGCTCTTCAAGGGGCGCGGTCCGCTGTGCTATCCCAGTGAAGGAGGATGCCGCTGCCAGATATACGCACATGGCATCGTTGGCAATGCTGATTTCTAGCCCTGGAAAAATGGCTGGAACACAATCTTCATTACTGAGCAGCATGCTTTGAAGGCGTTGTGAGAGAGAATGCAGCAAAGAAAGCATCTCAACACGCCCTTCAAGCTCATTGGGCAATGTTTCGACGAGAAGCTGATAGCCCTGGATCGCCTTCTGCAAGGCTAGCAGTTCAGAACCCATCAAAGTAAAAGGGATGCTTTGCTGTGATGCTGCTCGTAACGCTTTCTGCAAAGCGGCTTCCTTCTTTTTCTTCTTACCTGACATTTCCTCACCTCGCGACGTGTTCAAAGACGGCAATCCGTTTGATCTTCTCGCGTCCAGAGAGAGTCAGCGACCAGTGTAAGAGCCGTCTCTGGTCCGACCTGTTCTTTGAGTTGCTCATGGATTACGCCGATATTTTCCATGCGTCGGTTGATGAAATCGTGCCTGGCAGTTCCGCTAGCAAGCCCTGTTAAGGCCCATCGAGCGGATTGATGTTCCTGCTCGATTTGTTGGAGTAATCGAGCGACTTCGCTAACCATGTTAAAAACTACCTTTCTAACGGATTTGTCCGTGTGAGGCCCACTCAGGGCAGAGAACCAACTTACTTCGCATTCATAACCTGCTACACTTTAGTCGTACACTCTCAAAAGCGTCGATTCATCCAAAGCACTACAATCAACTATCAACACCCATAATTTGCCATGATATAAAAGACAAAAACAGGTACATTTCGTACTCAATATCGTACAATCAAGTATGGTACGATGTTGAGTACGAACGAAATCATGTACGAAAAGATAACATTATAAAGAGATCTCAAAGGAGCGACCATATGGAAATGAATTTTTCAGAGCTACTCAGGATATACCGAAAAAATATGGGATGGAGCCAGGAAGAAATGTCACGCAAATGGAATTACTCTTTTGAGACCATTTCAGCCTGGGAACGAAAAAAGAGAACTCCAGGTAGTCAGGAAATACCGCGCCTTGCAAAATTCCTTGAAATGACACCAGAGAAGCTAGCAGAAATAATTGTTAGTAGTCGAGAGCAAGCCAATCCATCAGATGGCAAGCCAGTAACACGCCCTGAGACAAGAGCAACCTGGAAAACCAGCTATGAGACCTGGGGAGAATTACAACGCATCTACCGAACACGAACAGAGTTCAATAAGGACTTTTCTTATCCACGCATGTTTGAGAATGCCCACTTAATCCTCGCAGCAGGAATTAGCCTCAATGCAATAGCAATGAACTACGATAGGGATTTAATAAAAAAAGCAATCCTTGAAGACAACTGTTACCTACAGCTTTGTTTTCTCGATCCCTACGGAAGTAAATGTGCAGAAAGGGAAATCGAGGAAGGCATTGAACCAGGAGTTTTGACAAGTCTTACAAACGCAAATTTAGCAGTAATAAGAGGCTTAAAGAAACAAATTGCAAAGATCAATCAGGAGAAAAGCAAGTTACTAGAACTCAGAATATATGACATGATTCCTCGTTTCAACATCTACGTTGTAGATGATACACTAATGACAGTTCAGGGCTATGCATATGGCAGAGGAGAAGAGACACCCATTCTCGTTCTCGAACGAAAAACAAACGGTGGACTCTTTGACTTCCACGTCTCACTGGTAAAGCATATTCTTGAACAGTCAAAAATTATTGACGAAGTATCACTAAAAGAGAAACAAACGCATTATGAATAAAACACGCTTTACTCTATCAAATCTACCTGATATGCTACAAACAGCAGAACAGGCCGCGCGCGAGGCCGGAAATTACCTCATTCGCAAACTAGGGCAAGCAACGATAGAGCATCAAAAATCCTTACACGATGACTTACTAAATGTAGATGTAGAAGCAGAGAATATCATCCTGACACAGCTACGAAAAACATTTCCTGAAATAGGAACACTCTCAGAAGAAACTGGACAAGAAGGAAATCGCGATCAGTACTGGATCGTTGATCCTCTTGATGGATCAGCGAATTTTCAACATGGAAGTCCCCTTTTTGCTATAGCTATCGCACTCGTAATAAACCAGGTCACAGCACTAGGTGTTATCTATCTTCCTATAAGAGACGAAATGTTCACCGCAATTCGCAATCAGGGAGCCTATCTCAACAGAGATCATATTAAAGTTTCCAAAATTGCTACTGTTGAGGATGCCATCATTCACACAGGAGACATCATGAAAGAAGGCGACTCAAGGCTAACCAGAGAACGCCTTGAAGATATTTCAAAACTACTCATGCAAGCTCGCAGAATACGAATGATAGGCACGGCTGCAACTGATCTCGCCTACCTTGCAAGCGGAAGAGCAGATGCACTCATTAATCACGCAAAGGCACCGTGGGACATCGAAGCAGGGAAGCTTTTACTAGAAGAAGCAGGAGGAAAAATTACAAGCGGGCAGCGAGAAAACAACGAGGTGCTATCAATCTATAGCAATGGCACTGTCCACGAAGACATAGAAACCCTACTGCTGTAGACGAGGAGGCCAGTAAATGACACACCTGGATGAAGCAACCCGCGCTGAACTAGTACGAGAAGTCGCGCTTATCCTGGCAAAGAAGCAACGCCTTGCCTTCGCTTCAGATTTCCACGCCTTTGCAGAGGGAAGAAATTTGACAGTAGCAGGCGTTACATTCGAGGCGTTTCCCAAAGGACCGAACACAAAGCGGAGTGATGGCGATGTCGTAGCGCACGCAATTGTGATGGCATTAGCAGCAGCAGTCAATAAAGGAGACATCGATGACTGGTTTCCTGACAAGGGAGAATCCGGCGTAAGATCAATTGACTACCTTCCTGAAATGCAGCGCCGCCTCATTGTGCCTGATCGCCTCATTCTCAGCACGATAGACGTAACTATCCTTTGTGGAGAACAGCCACGCATGAAGAAACGTCTTCCCGCAATGCAGCGAAACATTGCTGAAGGATTGGGGATAGACCTCGATCAAGTTCATATAAAAGTGAGCAGCATGGACGGACAAGATGAGATAGCCAGACTAGAAGGCATTGAGGCACGAGTACTGGTCAGCCTGTGGGAAGGGCTGTAAAGCTTTCTCAAACAAAAAATTGGGCCTGCTATTGCACACCCTCATCTATAACAATCCAGGGCGCATGCTCCTGAATATCCCTAACAAGCGCGCTCTCTTTCCAGTTACGCCCGTGTAACATCGGAGTTAATGGAACAATGCCTGCAAACTGTTTCATAGACCAAGAGGGATTCCACCAAGCCGTCTCCAGCGCGGCAACGCCTTTTTGTTTTCCTTCTACCAGCTTCATCCCAAGCACAGAAGGCTGACGGAGCTGCAATACCTGAAACTTGCGAAGGTTCGATGGAAAATTAGAATAAAGTTTTTTACGCGTCATCCCTATAACGTTTTGCCAGGGTGTATAGATACGATAACCCCAACCATAGTAAGTAATCCCATTGTCAGTGAGTACGAGCCGCGTAGCTTTTATAGCTTTATACATACCCATCATCAGCCCAAAGGAGACTATTCCTACAGAGGTCGTCCCAACAGAATCGAGAAAATTCCTGTTTAAAGATGGCAAGAATGTCAATAAACCAAAGCCTGTCAGGAGGATGCCAATGAGAGGGAACAAAAGCAGATAAATATTTACAAAGCGCGGAAGGCGATACTCTTTTTCCGCCAGGGGTGTTTCAGTTTGCATGGTCAACACATCCTTATGTCAAATAAATATTGTCGCCGTTATAGATGAGGAATGATGTGCGTAGGAGTCGTAGCTCGTGGCTGCGACTCCAATGCGAAACCGCATGTGAAGCGCCTCTACAGCCTTGTCAACGTCATTTGAACCCGTTGTCTCAACCAAACAATCGGTGTAGGGACCAGCTTCAGCGCGTCCGTGATTTATCATTTCCCTCTCTGGTTAGCAAGATAAAGGGTGAGGACCACGATAAATCCGGACGCCGTAAACGTGGTCCCTACCCCAAAACAGGGTATATGCATGTTGATCGCTTACTACACCACATACCGTTTCAGCCAACCCAGCAGGCGTTCAAAGTAATCGCGCAGGTGCTCGGTCTCGCGCAGGCCGTGGCCTTCGCGGGGGTAGACGACGAGCTGGGTGGGGACGTTGCGCTGCGCGAGGGCGCGATAGAAGGCGTAGGCCTGGGCGACGGGGACGGCTGGGTCCTTTTCGCCGTGCAGGATCAGGGTCGGGGTAGTGACGTGGCGGGCATAGGTAATAGGCGAGCGCTCACGGTAGATCTCGGGCTTCTCCAGCGGGTCGGCCTGCAGGAGCAGAATGTCGGCGTTGGCGATATTGGTCTGGGCATGCATGTTGTGCCAATCGGAGATGCCTGCGCCCATCATCGCGGCCTTGAAGCGCGTCGTCTGCGTGACCGCCCACGCCGCCAGGAAGCCGCCGTTGCTCCAGCCGCCAATGCTCACGCGCCCACCATCGACGAGTCCTTGCGCGACGAGGTAGTCGATGCCGCGCAGGATATCCTGGAAATCTTTGCCGCCCATGTCGCCGAGAACGGCATCGGCAAACGCCACGCCATGTCCCCAGCTTCCGCGCATATTGGGCTGGAAAACGGCGATGCCCGCGCTGGCAATGAGCTGCGTGTAGCCCGCCCACCCGTTCAAGTATGCCCAGGATGGTCCACCATGCACGTCCACGTAGAGCGGCGCTGGACCATCGGCGTTGAGCGCGGGCGTAAAGATGCCATCAATCTGCCAACCATCAACGCTCTCGTAACGCACGCGCCGGGTTGGAGCCAGGGCAAGAGTCTCCTCGGCCAGGGGATTGAGGCGCGAGAGGCGACGCCAGGAAACGCTCTTCGCCCGCTCGCCGCCAGGGAGTTCTCCCAACCAGAGATCAGGGGGCTGCTGCGGTGTGGAATGGACGGTGACGAAACGCTGCAGGTCCAACGTTGGGGAGAGACGCGTGCTGTAGGACTCGATCACAAAATCATCCTCGAGGACCGCCACCGCTCCATTGCGCAGATTGACGGTGCCTATCTGATAGGTGACGCCGTGCCACGCGGCGTAGAGGAGACGCTCGCCGTGCGGAAACCAGCGGCACCAGCCGGGGCTGGCGTCGATGCCGGGAGTGAGGTTGCGCACCTGGCCCCCATGCACATCGACCACGTAGATATCGCCGCCGCCCTGTCCCGGATCGCTCCACGCGCCGGAAATGAAGGCAATGCGCCTGCTATCGGGCGACCAGGCAAGAGAACTGGCCTGACGCGTGAGCTGCGTAATCTGGCGTACCGCGCCACCCCTGGCGGGCACAATGCCGATCTGTCCCTGGTACCAATCGCTATCACCGGGTCCGGTCGAATAGTACAGCGCGATATATTGGCTATCGGGCGACCACGCGTATTCCCATACCGTGATATTATCGGGCGTCAGCGGCTCAGGAATATCGCTCTCGGGATGCACGGCCCAGAGACGATGATGGCGGTCCGGCGTGACGACGAGCGGATCGACTGACGGTTTTTTGCCTTCGAGCGAGAGAAAAGAGATCCGACTACCATCAAGCGACCAGGCGGGATTGCTAGCGCCATTGGGCATCTTGCACACCTGGCGTGTTGCATTAGTCTGTATAGTGTGGAGATAAAGCTGAGGACCGGCATCCTGGTCCGGCCTGCCTTCGAGCGAGATAAACGCCAGCCGCTTGCTATCAGGAGACCAGCACGCCGACCACTCATCATAGGAGCCACCGCTCAACGGTTCTGGCTCACCGCCCGCCGTATTCACCGTCCAGATACGCCTGCCCGGCATCGCCTGCTCCGACAGACGAGCAGCCACAACGAAGGCGACGCGCTGACTGTCAGGAGAGAGCGCTGGATCGATTGGTGTACGTATACCGATGAGGCGATCAAATGTTACCGGGACGCGTTCACGCGAACTGGCGTCTGAGATATTGGATGATGCTGTGTTCAGCGTATCGGTCATAAACAGTGTTCCTCTGCTTCCTACTGTGCTTCTTTATGGGGTTTCCTGGCATTCCCTGGTCATAGCAAAATGGAGCTATACCATCTTTAAAAGATATATAGCCCCATTCTACCTTATGTCCGCAGGTAGCGTACAGTACGAGAGAAAAACTCGCGCTCTCCTTAGCCGCCCCAGGAAACGAACTTCGCGGGTGTGACGCGAATAGGCTGACTATATGACTTCGCCATGCCCTCCGGCGTCTGGCCCATGCCCTGGATGGACGCGCCATACTTCTCAAAGAAGGCGGGTACATTCAGGTCCGAGGCCGATTCGGTAAGCAACTCAGCCTTGCCTTCCACTGCAATGACATCGCTGCCATCGTCGGTGTTATCCAGTGCCAGGGTGACATTGGGATTGTTGCGCAGGTTGCGGATCTTCTGATTGTCCGGCTGGCTAAAGATCAGAAAGGTCGCGCCATCCCACAGGAACCAGACCGGGACGGTATGTGGGCGTCCATCGCGCCGCACAGTGGTAAGCCAGATGGTAGTGTCAGAGCGCAACCGTTTGTCAACATGGGCGTCGCGCTCTTTTGTAAGGTCAAGCATGAAATACTTCCTCCTTGAGTGTAAGGATTCACTCCTTAAGATAGAAGCATACTTATTACAAACCATACCAACGATGGCTATGCTGTATGCCTATGTAGTTGAACAAATATTGGTGGGTACTTATTTCAGGTACATGGGCCTGTAAAGATATAAGGAATAAACGCGCCCGTTGTAAACGTTCTCACAAGAGAAACTACCAGCGACAAACTACTCGTGTAAATAATAATCCTGAGAATAAGTAGCAGGAGATAGACAGAGAGTACGAAGTGCTGAGACAATTCAAGGAGCCTTTTTTCCATGCATGTTACACCTCAGAATGAGAATAAAGAGATAGCAGTTGATGAGTATACTGAGCAGACACCCGCGCTCTTTCGACCGCTGACGATACGCGGGATCACGTTGAAGAATCGCATCGTGGTTTCGCCGATGTGCCAGTATTCTTCCGAGGACGGATTCGCGACGGACTGGCACATGGTACACCTGGGGAGCCGGGCAGTGGGTGGCGCGGGGCTGGTGTTCAGCGAGGCGACGGCGGTTGAGGCGCGGGGACGTATCTCGCCGCAAGACCTGGGTATTTATCGCGATGAGCATATCGCGATGCTGGCGCGCATCACCGCTTTTATCCGCGCACAGGGCGCTGTAGCAGGCATCCAGCTCGCTCATGCCGGGCGCAAGGCAAGCACGTATCGACCGTGGAGCGGCAAGGGCGAGGTGGCACCTGAAGATGGGGGCTGGCAGACACTTGGTCCCAGCGCCGAACGCTTCTCGGCTCACTACCCGCAGCCCAAAGAATTGACACGGGAAGAGATCGCTGAGATCGTGCTCGCCTTCCAGGTGGCGGCGCAGAGGGCGCTAAAAGCGGGCTTCCAGGTGATCGAGCTACACGGAGCGCATGGCTACCTGCTTCACGAGTTCCTCTCGCCGCTCTCGAACTTCCGCACGGACGAGTACGGTGGCAGCCTGACCAATCGTATGCGCCTGCTCCTGGAGGTGGTTGACGCCACGCGGGCAGTGTGGCCGGAGGAGCTGCTACTCTTCGTGCGGCTCTCGGCGAGCGATTGGACGGAGGGTGGCCTGACGATCGAAGATACCATCGAGGTGGCACGCGCGCTCAAGCAGCACGGCGTTGACCTGGTGGACGCCTCGTCCGGCGGGAACGTGCCAACGGCGCAGATACCGCTCAAGCCTGGCTATCAGGTGCCTTTCGCGGAACAGGTCCGGCGCGAAGCGGGCATCGCCTCGGGAGCGGTCGGACTGATTACGCATCCTGGTCAGGCCAACGAGATCGTCAGCGATGGCAAGGCAGATCTGATCTTTCTGGCACGCGAGCTGCTGCGCGATCCCTATTGGCCCCTGCATGCCGCGAGCGCGCTGCATTATGATGTCGCGTGGCTGTCGCAGTATGAACGGGCTAAAATATAGGAGCGAGATGGAGGGGTGATGGGTCAATGGGGGACAGCGGGTCGATGGGGGCACAACGGGCTTGTAAACCGCGCCCCTACATCATAAATGGCGGGAATTCTAAATTGTTGCCATTTGATTTTAATGCGTTATTTACGTTTAAAATTATTTTAATGCATGAATGGGTGCTGTGATGATTGCCGGACAGTCAACGAGGCCGACGCCGTATAGCGAGGTCAATACGCTCCTCCTTTTTATGTTGGCAAGGGTGCAGGAGGTTTTGGGGGAGGAGCTGGTTGGCTTCTATTTGTATGGGTCGCTCTCGCTGGGGGACTTTGATCCGCAGTCCAGCGATATCGACTTCTTGATTGTGACGGAGAACGATATTGCGGGGCTGGACGATCTGCGAGATATGCATGCCGCTATTGCTGCAAGCGGGCTGCGCTATGCCGACCATCTAGAGGGGTCTTATATTCCGCGCCGGGCGCTGCGGCGCTACGATCCGCAGGACGCCACCCATCCAACCATCGGCGTCGATTGGGAATTTCATGTTGAATGGCACGGAAGCAACTGGATTCTTGAGCGGCATATCGTGCGCGAATACGGCATCGTCGTCTGGGGGCCGCCTCCCAGTACATTGATTGATCCCGTTGCGCCACAAGCGATGCGGGCGGCGATATGCGAGAAGCTGCGCGACTTCTGGAGCAAGCAACTCTCAGGACCGGAATGGCTGCATCCACGCGACTACCAGGCGTTCGCGGTGCTGACACTGTGCCGGGCGTTGTATACTTTAAGCTACGGAGATGTCGTCTCCAAACCGCGCGCTGCCTCCTGGGCATGTCAGACACTCGCTCCCCAGTGGCGACCAACAATCGAGAGGGCGCTGACCTGGCGGAGGCAGCATGTACAGGAGAATGATATGAGCGAGACACTCGCATTTCTGCGTTACGCCGTCGCGCGCGGCCTGGAGCTTTGCTCGGAGGAGTTATAGGAGAAGCGTCATATGGCAGAGAACATTCCAGACAACAGGGTTGCATATCCTGTCAACGTGCCCAATCTGCGCCTGGACTGGACATTTGAGAGCAAGGGACCGATCAAGGCCGCGCCGATCATTGCCAACGGGCTGCTCTATATCGGGTCGCGCGATCATACCTTGTACGCGCTCGACGCCGCGACGGGCCAGCCGGTATGGAGCTATACCACGGGCGGCAATATCTTTGCCACAGTGACGCTCGCCGACGACACGGTCTATGTTGGCTCGTTCGACGGCAAGCTGTACGCGCTCGAAGCCAGAACCGGGGCGCTGCTATGGAGCTTCAGCACGCAAGACGCCATAGAATCTCAGCCCGTCGCCACTATCGATAGCGTCTTCGTCGCATCTACCGATGCCAGCATCTACCGCCTTGATCCGACAAACGGCGATCAGTTGTGGAAGCACACCGTCGGAGCAGGTATCCAGGCACCTCTCACGCTCGCCAACGGCATCCTCTATTTCGGCGCGTGGGACCAGCAGGTCTACGCCATCGATGGCACGAGAGGGACCAGGATGTGGAGCTTTCCCACCGCCGGGCGCATCAGCGCGGGCGCGGCGGTCGGCGGCGGCATGGTCTACGTCGGGTCACAGGACCGTAACGTCTACGCCATCGACGTAGAAAGCGGCGAGGAGCGCTGGCGCTTTCCAACCGGCGATAAGATACTGGCAGCGCCTGCCTTCGATAACAACACGCTTTACATCGGCTCGCAGGACGGTACCTTCTACGCGCTCAACGCTGTGACGGGCGAACGACTGTGGAGCTATCACACGGGCGGCATCAGCGCCACGCCCCTGGTCGTCGACGAGGTGGTCTACATCGGATCAGAAGATCACAAGGTCTACGCCTTCGCCGCGGCAACCGGGAACCTTATCTGGAGCTATGCCACCAACGACACGATCGCATCCGCACCCGCCGTAGCCTCGGGCCGGGTCTACGTCACCTCGCACGATGGCATGGTCTACTCCTTCATCAGCGACCGGGTGTGGAGCTACACGACGCAGGGCAAGATCCAATCCACACCCGCCGTCACAGCCGATTTCCTTTACATTGGCTCGCACGATGGTCGCCTGTACGCTCTGGATAGCGCCACCGGGACAGAGCAGTGGAACTACGTCACGCGGGGCAGCATCAACACCTCGCCTACGGTCCTCGACGAAGTGGTCTACTTTGGCTCGACCGACCATGTACTATACGCAATCAGCGGTGCAACCGGCGCGTTCTTGTGGGGACACGAGACCAGGGGCAGCATTCATTCATCGCCGACCATCGCCAACGGCACCATCTACATCGGATCGCATGACAACAGCCTCTACGCGCTCGACATCAATTCGGGCGAAGAGTTCTGGACGCTGACCACGGGTGGCGTCATCGCAGGCACACCAGCCGCCGACAATGGTATCGTTTACATCGGATCGCAGGACGGCAGTTTCTACGCGCTCGACGGTATGTCAGGTATGGAAAAATGGCGCTTCGAGAGTGGAGGGAGCATCTATTCGTCGCCACGCGTCGCAGCGGGGATGGTCTACTTCGGGTCGCGCGACCACAAGCTCTACGCCCTGGATACGCAGACGGGCAAAGAGCGCTGGAGCTTCACCGCGGGGGATTCACTCGACTCATCGCCCGCGATCGCCAACGGTGTTGTCTATATCGGCTCGCACGATCACAGGCTGTACGCAGTGGACGCGCAGACGGGCAAAGAGCGCTGGAGCTTCACCAGCGGCGGCGGCATCGAGTCGTCGCCCGCCGTTGCCGGTGGCGTCGTCTACTTCGGCTCGCACGATCACTATCTGTACGCGCTGGATGCGCAAACGGGCAAGGAGCTGCGCAGGTACACCACAGGCGGCGGCATCGTCTCTTCCCCGAGGATCGTTGGGGATAGCGTCTACATCGGGTCCAATGATGGCAATCTGTATGCATTTCACGCGGTGCATAACGTATAGAGAGCGGAAGGAAACAGGCAATGGCGGATCAGCAGCATCTCGCAAAGCTCCTGGCGAACGTAGAGGACTGGAACGAATGGCGGCAGCTTCATCACGAGATACAGCCGGACCTCTCAGGTGCAGACCTCAAGGGAACACACCTGCCACGCGTCAACCTCAGCAGGGCGCTGCTCAATGACGCCGATCTCAGCAGGGCGAATCTCGCCGAGTCGCTGCTCAGCGATGCCAACTTCAACGGGGCCATTCTCGACCGGGCCAGCCTCAGCAACGCCGACCTCAACGGAGCCACGTTGCGGGCCGCGATGCTCAGCAACGTGGATCTGCGCTCGGCGATCCTGACGAACGCCGATCTCACCGACGCGGACCTGCATGGAGCGGTCCTCACGGGTGCCGATATCAGCGGCGCGACCCTGCACGGCGCGAACTTTGGCGAAGCCGACCTTAGCGACGTTGATCTCAGCAAGGCCAACACACAGGGCGCGCGGCTCATCGACGCCTACTTCTTCAGAAGGCCGGGCGAGCTGAAAGGCAACGCGGGCGAATAAGCGCGCTAGCAAACTGAGCCACTACGGCCCTGAAGATGAGCAGGGGAACCTATACGTTCACCAGCTTTGCGCTCTGCTCCCACAATTGTCGCTGGAGCGACTCATCATAAGAGATTGCAGCTGACCGCCGGGGAATGCTCTTCACAAAGTATTTGCCGGTGACGGCTTCCACCTCGGGTGAGGAGGCCAGGTAGATCGATGTTTTCGCTCCCTTTTGTGGGCTCGTGCCAAAGCTCCCGATCACCTTCACGAGAAGGCGAACAGCAGACCCGACATCCCTCTGCCCAATATGCGTCGCCACGAAGCCAGGATGCAGACAGTTAGCCGTCACCCCTGTTCCCTGCAGCTTGCGTACCAGTTCATAGGTGAACAGCACAACAGCAAGCTTCGATTGCTCGTAGGCACGCATGGACCTGTGGTGTTGCGCCTGCAGATCATCCAGCTGAATATAGCCCGCTTCATGCGAATTCGAACTGACATTGATAATCCGTGCTGGCGCGCTGGCTTTGAGCACATCGAGCAGCATATTTGTTAGCAGAAAAGGTGCCAGATAGTTCACGGCGAATGTCATCTCCAATCCATCCACGGTTTCTCGCCGCCCAATGAAGGCCGCTCCCGCATTATTGATCAGCACATGCAGGTGCGTGTAGTGGTGCTGAAAGTTCGCGACGAGTTGTCGTATGGACTGTTGCGATGATAGGTCTGCCAGCAGGAGATCAACAGTGTTATTCCTGCTTTTCGTGATGATCTCGCTCCTGGCTTCCTCGCCTCTGGTACGGTCCCGGCAGACCATCACGACGGTTGCACCCATCTGTGCCAGCGCCAGCGCGGTTGCTTTCCCGATACCGGAATTGGCACCAGTCACCATGCAGATCTTCCCTTGCATACTGCTATTCACTATTGGCATGATGTGTTCCTTTCATGGCTCTCTTCCGTCGGCACCACCGGTTACGTGCTGGCCTGCTCTACCATCAATGTTATGCCACAGTGATAATCACTTTTCCCTGGGCGTGTCCTGCTTCAAGATAGCGGATAGCTTCAGCAGTCTCATGTAACGGGTAACGCCTATCGATCACCGGGACGACTTTTCCGGCTTCAAGCAGCTCTTTCAGAAAAATCAAATCCTTCTGGTTGGGTTTCGCCACCCCCATGGAACCCAATTTCTGTTTCCCAGTCATTGAAATCACTGGCCCCAGGAACATGGCCTGGGACATTGCGGCCATGGAACCTCCGATCATGACATACACTCCCTTGGGACTCAATGCACGCTTGTAATCGAAAATCGCATGATATCCGTTCACCGCAAAAATGAAGTCATAGCGCTGCCCATTTTTGGTGAAATCTTCCTGGGTGTAATCAATGACCTGGTCTGCGCCAAGCGAGCGCACCATGTCCACATTGCGCGTGCTGCACACGCCAGTCACTTCAGCCCCGAACGCTTTGGCAATCTGCACCGCAAACGTCCCCACACCACCAGACGCACCATAAATCAACACCGTTTGTCCGGGCTGTATCTGTCCTTTCG
>Ga0209839_10000336_pt1 | contig 24399 bp, 22 predicted proteins | sample OrgsoiDNA2013050_FD_185800 | JGI IMG/M metagenome (GOLD analysis project Ga0209839, IMG submission 185800) | Permafrost soil microbial communities from the Arctic, to analyse light accelerated degradation of dissolved organic matter (DOM) -... | ecosystem: Environmental > Terrestrial > Soil >... | reverse complement strand
ATTACGTCAACCACCAGCTCAGCGCGGCCGCACCGCCGCCGCCACAGGGTAAGTCGCCGAAGCAGGGGACGGTGGCAGTTTTTACTGCACGGCTTGCGGGAATACCGGACCTCAAGGTGGAGATCGAGGCCACGGTCGCGTCCGGCGATCGTGCGGCCGCAAGCTTCGTCTATAGCGGCACCCATAACGGCCCGCTCTCGGGAGTTGCGCCCACCGGTCGCGCGCTCCGATTCACTTCCTGCGATATTTTCAGGGTTCAAGACGGCCTGATTTTCGAGCATTGGGGCATGGGCGATATCGCCGGAGTCCTGGCGCAGTTGAAGGCCTGACCGGCGGGCTGTTCAAGTCTTCGCCTCTGTGTGCCAAGAGTCAGATCTCCTCGGGCGACTCCCGGCCAAAACGGGCTGTGTCAAACCGAGGGGATTGTCATGCAGCACACAGCTTCGCTAGTCCAAATCGCAGCATCGCGCAGGTCGCCGGCCCTTGTGGCCGGCGTGGACGCAGCCTTCGTGGCTTCCGCCATTACACGTTCGGTAGTGATGAGCGGTGCAGCACCCGCGACGGCTCCGCAGCACGCCGCCGCTGAGTTCGAAAAGTTACCAGCTTTGCTCGCTACCGGGCGCGCGATATAGTCGCCTTCGCGCAGCCGGATCGTACCGCCGCCGCACGTGGTCGCGGCCAGCATTGCGGCGGCGTCAGCCGCTGCCACACCAAGAAATCTATCCCGAGTTCCTTTAGATCTAAGCGTTGGGTGTCGATGAGCTAAGCTCACCAGTGAGGAATTGAGCGCGTCCGAGTCCGAACGACCAATCTTCGTCCGTGTTCGTCACGAAAGTAATGATGACGTCGCTTGGTGCAATACCGCATGCAGCCTCCAACTTCTTCACCAGCGAACTATAAAATGCTTGCTTCATAGCTCGGCTCCGAGGGCGGGTCGTGACTTGAAGGACCAGCATGTTCGGCGTTCGCACGATACCGAGACCGGTATCCTCGATGATCATTCTGGATGGCGCGTGTTCTCTGACGATTTGATAGCGGTCGCGCTCGGGCACGGCAAATGATTGGATCAAGACCTCATGGGTCGCGTCCAATATCTTTTTGATCTGGTTTTCCGAACGACCCTGAATTAGATCGAAGCACAAAAGTGGCATCGTCATTCTCCGTGTAATCCAAAGGATCGCCTGTTGCGTTCGCCAGGCTGGGGCGACACCGAGGCCGGAAGTCGATTCGTTCAGAATCGACGGAGTTTTCGCCGCGAACCGTGCCCGCTGCCCGGATGCGCAGCGGGCCGGTCGTCGGGATCAAGACATGGTAGGCATTACGAATTCGGCACCGGCTCGGATGCCGGTCGGCCAGCGGCTCGTGATTGTTTTCAACCGTGTATAGAAGCGAACGCCTTCGGGGCCGTGCATGTAGTGATCGCCGAAGATCGACGCTTTCCATCCGCCGAAGGAATGGAATGCCATCGGCACCGGGATCGGGACGTTGATTCCAACCATACCGATCTTGATCTGGTGCGCAAATTCCCGAGCTGCATCGCCATCGCGCGTGAAGATCGATGTGCCGTTGCCGAATTCGTGCTCGTTGATCATCCGTGCGGCGGTGTCGTAGTCGGGTGCACGGACGACAGACAGGACCGGCCCAAAAATCTCTTCCTTGTAGATCTTCATGTTCGGAGTGACATAATCAAACAGCGACCCGCCGATGAAGTAGCCGTCCTGGTAGCCCTGCATTGTGAAGCCACGACCGTCGACGAGCAGTTTTGCACCCTCCGCGACGCCTGCGTCGATGTAGCCGCGCACCTTGTCCAGATGCTGCTTCGTCACGAGCGGTCCCATTTCGGCTTCCGGATCGGTGCCAGGTCCGATTTTGAGACTACGAATCTTCGGTGCCAACGCGGAGATCAGTCTGTTCGCGGTCGTTTCGCCCACCGGGACCGCGACGGAGATCGCCATGCAACGTTCGCCCGCGGAACCATAAGCGGCGCCCATCAGGGCGTCGACGGCCTGGTCCATGTCGGCATCGGGCATAATGATCATGTGGTTTTTGGCGCCGCCCAGCGCCTGGCAACGCTTTCCCGTTGTCGCGGCCGTCTCATAGATGTACCGCGCGATCGGGGTCGATCCCACGAAGCTGATCGCCGAGATGTCGGGATGATGCAGCAGAGCGTCGACCGTTTCCTTGTCGCCATGGACGACGCTGAAGACACCATCGGGGAGGCCCGCCTCCCTGAGCCACTCCGCGACCAACAGTGACGCCGATGGATCTCTTTCGGAGGGCTTCAGGATAAAGGCATTTCCACAGGCAAGCGCGACGGGAAACATCCACATCGGCACCATCGCGGGGAAATTGAAAGGAGTAATGCCGGCGACCACGCCGAGAGGCTGGCGCATGGAATAGCTATCGACACGGGTGCCGACGTTCTCGGTCAGCTCGCCCTTCAACAGCTGCGGGGCGGCGGTCGCGAATTCCACGACTTCCATGCCACGCTGAATTTCACCGACGGCGTCCGAATGGACCTTACCGTGTTCGGCGACGATGATTTCCGCGAGTTCGTCGATACGTTCCTCGAGAATCCTCAGGAAGCGGCTGAGTATCCTGGCTCGCCGCAAGGGGGTCGTCGCCGCCCATCCCGGCGCAGCCTTTGTTGCCGCAGCGACGGCATCCGCGACATCCGCGGCGTTCGCGATCGGCACCAACCCCGTCTGCTCGCCTGTCGCGGGATTGAAGACGGACGACGTCCGCCCACCGCGACCAGAGACTTGCTTGCCATTGATGTAATGCTTGACTTGCGGGACCACGATGACCTCCTTGTTTGCACAAGTCCGATATGAAGCGTTCATGACTGCACATCAACGAGAACTATCGCGGATTTGTTGTGCGGAAATTGAAGTCGATGGCTTGAGTTCGCATCCGTAGATTCTTTGAGGTCGCCCACACCGGCAAACGCGCGAACCGTCAGCGCAAAGAGGTTAATCGCACTAGTGATAGTCCATTCATTGTTTCGCATTGAGGAATACTGATTGCTGCACGACGAGCATTTCTCACGCGGTCCAAGAGGTCTAAATTAAGAAAGGTAAGCCTCTTGCTGTCGCTCCGGCGAGCAGGGAGTAAATCTTGTGTATTGGGAGCCACGCCACCGACAGCTGATCCGGATTGCTTGAAGGAGTTAAAATGCGTGTTCTTGCCTACAAAAGTGGCCGACATGTTGCACTGAGGGCAGTCTCGGTCACTGGGACCGCGCTCGAGACGGTACTCACGCTGGTATGGCACCAGGCATTGCGCTCGATCTGTTTCGCATCACGTCAGGTTGGCAAATTACCGCATCCACCGTCAGACCGCACCACTGCATGTGTTTGCGATGGCGTTTTGGTCAGCTCGTAGAATTAGCGACCATTTGCGGTCCATGTGACGACGTGCGCGACATCCAAATTGGCGAGATTGGCAACACGTCAAGATGCAGAAGCCTGCAAGTCAGTAGCGGGCGCCACTGGAGCTACGTAACCGCACTTGCCGGTGCCGCATTGAAACTGCGGTCGTGCGAAGTCCAAACAAAAGGTAACTAATATGACCGGGATCGTCCTCTACGGTTTCGACGGCAGTACGTATGTTCGTACAGTCCGGATGCTGCTCGCCGAGAAGGGCGCACATTACGAACAGGTGCCGGTAAACGTGCTCAACGGCGAACCGCGCCAGCCCGAGCACATAGCCCGCCATCCATTCGGCAAAGTCCCAGTGCTCGACCAGATGGATTCCGCATCATCGAAACGGGCGCTATCGCGCCATATCTGGACGAGGTGCTACCAGGCCCGTCGTTCACACCCGAAAATCCAAAGGATCGGGCGCGCATGCGCACGGCGATGGGAATCGTGGATTCCTACGGTTATAGCGCGCTGATCGGGGTCGCTGGATATCACTTGTTTCCCGACTTTATCGGTGGACCGGATGAAGAAGCGAGAAAGCATGCGATCGCTGGCAGCCGTCGTGTGCTGCAGGAGCTTATGAAAATTCGCGGTGGCAGTGCCTTTATCGCTGGCGAACGTCCCTCGCTCGGTGATTTCTACGTCGCCCCGATCTGCTTCCTCGTTTCACTGACTTCGGATGCCAACGAGGTCTTCACGGTGGACGGTTTCGCCGGGTGGTGGAAGCAGATGCAGGCAATGCCGAGTTACCAAGCGACAGCGCCCCGGTTTGGCTGAGATTTGACGTCTACGGTAGCCGCAGCTGCGAACCGGCCTTAGAGGCTGCCCCGGATTTCGCGCACGCCGCGGCCGAGCCTGCGGCGTAACAGTGCGCGCAGGGTTACCCCTTCAGCATAGCCGACTTCAGCGGCGATCTGGTCGACGCTGGCGTGGCTGGTCTTGAGCAGGTGCACGGCGCGTTCTGTCCGTAGGTCCTGGAAGTAGGCGAGCGGCGATTTGCCTAGTACGCTCTGCATCCGACGGGCCAAGGTTCGCTTGCTGGTGGCGAGCGCCGCCACGGCCTGATCGAGCGAGAAACCCTCGGCCAGTCGTTGCCGCGCCCAGCGCTCGAACTGTTGCACCAGCGGATCGGCGTGGGCCAAGTGGTCGGCGACCGTGTACATGGCTTGTGAGCCGCGCACGTCAGCTACAAGGTATTTCGCGGTGAGGCTGGCCAGGTCCGGGCTGGCGCGCCGGATCAGGGTCAGCGCCAGGTCCAGATGGCTAAGCGCCGCGCCGGCGGTGACAATCGCGTTGGACTGCACGATGATACGTGACTCATCCAGTCGCACGCGCGGATAGCGCTGCCGGAACAGCGGCGCCAGCCACCAGGTGGTGGTGGCCTCCTCGCCGTCGAGGAGGGCAGCTTCCGCCAGCACGAAGGTGCCAACGCACGCGGCGGCGGTCAGCGCCCCACGTCCCGACCATTTGCGTAGCACCGCGCCGGCCTCGCGCACTTCGTCGCTGGCCAGCGCTTGTAGCAGCGGCTCTGGCTTCAGGTGGTTGATCGCAGGCATCACCACCGCGTCGGGTGTCTGTGCGCGCACCGCCGCGGTCGCCGGCACGCTCAGGCCATTCGAGGTGGTGATGATTTTGCGCAGGCCCACTACCTTCATCTGGAAACGCAGCGAGGAAATGCCGGTCATTTCCGCCAGCGCGTTGGCGGTGCCAAAGGCGTCGAGCACCGCGGCCAGACCGGTGTCGAAAACGCCATTAAGTGCGAGAACATGGATGCGCATGGCAATTATGATATCAAAATTGGCAATCTTGCCAATGCTAATAATGTCGCTGTGAGCCTATTTTGCGTTTCCCGGTTCACCCTCAAGCTTGGAGTCGATCATGTTCACACTACGAAAGAGCCTTGCCGTTGCCTTCATAGTCGCCATAGGCGGTGCCACGGCTCACGCCGAGACGAAGCCGAGTGCGAAGGACATTGTCATTGTCCATGGGGCACTCGCGGACGGCTCGGGCTGGCGCGCCATCTACGACATCCTGAACAAGGATGGCTTCCATGTGACGATTGTGCAGGAGCCGCTCACCGGCCTCGCCGAGGACGTGGATGCCGCCAAGCGCGTCATCGATCAGCAGACGGGGCCCGTCGTGCTGGTCGGCCACAGCTATGGCGGCTCGGTGATCACGGAAGCCGGCAACGACCCCAAGGTCAGCGCCCTCGTCTATGTGGCCGCCCTGCAGCCCGATAAGGGGGAGGCCAGCGGCCAGCTTATGTCGAAGTTTGCCGCGCCAAACGATGCCATGCGGGCGGCTACCAATCGGACCGCGCCGGATGTCAGGTATTTCTACATCCCGGCGGCGAAGTTCCGGGAAACCTATGCCGCGGACGTTCCGGCGGCGGAGGCTAAGTTCATGTCGGACTCGCAGCAGCAACTTGCCGAGAAGGCCATGGGCACGCCTCTCACCGAGGCTGCATGGCACACCAAGCCCAGCTTTGCCATCCTGACCACCAAGGATCATGTCATAGCCCCTGAGCTTCAGCGCTGGATGTATCAGCGTTCGGGCGCCAAGATCACCGAAGTGCCCGCAAGCCACGCTGTTTTTGTCTCTCAGCCGGAGGCGGTCGCTCGGGTGATAGAGGCTGCGGCAAAACAGGCGAATTGAGCGTTAGTCATCTCGATTAAGATCTGTCCGCGTTGGGGTACGCCCCATCGCGGAGTTTCCAGGTACGCACTTTGATTCTTAGATCGGAGCAATTGCGTATTGTTCAGCCCATTGACCTCGCTGCTTGACGCGCTACCCTGAAGTTCGCCGGAGTTCGCCTCACACGATACTCCAACCACTTCCGCGACGGCACCCCAGCATCCAACGAGGAAGTCTATGAAGATCACGCGCCTGCGCACCCGTGTCGCCCACTTGCCTGTCGCAAAGCCCTTTTCAACGGGAAGGTACGACGTGCGGTCTATCGACTGTGTGTGCGTATTTCTGGAGACGGACGCAGGCCTCGTCGGCGAGGGGATGTGCTATGTGACGAACGGGCGTCGGTTAAAGGTGCTGCGAGAGATGGTCGCGAGCCTCGAACATCTTGTCGTCGGTCTCCAGCTTGGCCAGAGCGGCAGCTTTGTTCTCAACGCGTTTAACGACGTTCGCGCCTTTGGGCGGCAAGGGATCTCGGCTCTGGCGATTTCTGCCGTCGAGCAGGCGCTTTGGGATCTGCGGGGCAAGCAATTTGGCGTCAATGTTGCGCATGTCCTTGGCGCCTGTCGAGTCACTGTGCCCAGCTACGTGAACGCGATGTGGCTATCCGCAACGATCGACGAACTTCACAAAGAAGCGGAAGGCCTTCTGATGCAGGGCTTCCGCGCCATTAAGATGCACGTTGGATTGCCAGATTCCAACAAGGACGTGGAGCGTGTCAGGGCGGTTCGAGAGATGCTGGGCCCCGATGTCGCACTGCTGGTTGATGCAGCGCAATTGATTGCGTCGCCTAAGGCCTCCATCCGGCTCGCGCGCCGGATTGAGGAGTTCGATATCGGCTGGTACGAAGAGCCCGTTATGGGGAGCAATCCGCAGTCAGAAGCCAAGGTTGCCGCCGCAATCGATATCCCTGTTGCCACCGGTGAGTACACGTATAACCACCAAGGAATCTTTGAACTGCTGCAGCTCAAAGCTGCTGACATTCTAATGCCCGATCTGCAAAGGATGGGCGGACCGACAGAGTTCATGAAAGCCGCAGCGCTCTGCAAGGCATTCGATATCCCTGTGTCGTCCCACGTCTTTCCGCAAATGAGCCTCGCGCTCATGGCGTGCGTGGCTAACGCGAGCTATCATGAATATATCAGTTGGTTTGACACACTCTACCAGGAGCCCCTGATGAGAGACGAAACAGGCGCCAGCATCGTCTCCAGCCGGCCGGGTTGGGGCTTCACTATCGATCCGTCCGTATTGACGGACTGACGTTCCAGGCGCGCTCATTACGCACTGGCTGCAAACAAATCCCATCGACCGGGGAGGCCTTTGAGCTCATATACTCCCCGTTCGTCGAACTTCAGTCCTGCTCCCGCTACGAGATCCGAGACTACGCGCGATACGAGGATTTCCTCGGGCCCGGAATTTGCCATTACGCGGGCCGCCGCGTGGACTGCGATGCCGCCGATATCGCGGCCCCTGACCTCGATTTCTCCAGTATGCAGACCCGAACGCAGGGGCAAGCCAATTTGCTTGGCTGCGGCCGAAAATGCCAGCGCGCAACGTACGGCGCGACCTGGTCCGTCGAAGGTGGCAAGAATGCCGTCACCGGTGTTCTTGATCAAGTTGCCACGGTGTCTTTCAACCGTTTGACGCGCCAGCTGATCGTGACTGTCCAGCAACCGACGCCAGTTCTGATCGCCCATTTCGGCAGCGCGACGCGTCGAATCGACGATGTCGGTGAACAGCACGGTGGCCAGGACGCGCTCCAGATCGGCCGATTCAGTCTCGCGATGCCCAGTGATGAACTCTTCGATGTCGCCGAGCAATGCCTCTACGTCGCCTGACCAGAATGCATGATCGATGCCGGGATATTCGATATATTTGGCACCGGGAATTTGCGCCGCAAAGTCGCGTCCCAACTGGACCGGGACCTGTGCGTCGGCTGCACGGTGCAGCACGAGTGTCGGGATGCGCACGGTTGGGAGGATATGACCCACGTCGATCTGGAAGTTCAATAGCTGGAGGGCCTTCATCGCGCCGGGGCTGGCCGAGAGGCGCTCAAATTTGGCAAACTTCGCAACCGCGTCAGGATCGGTCGCCCTGCTGGCCATCACACCTTTCATCAGGGCCCCGGTCCCCCAATATTTCATCTGCTCCTGAACAATTACGTGCGGGTCAGCGACCGGAAAAAGCTCCGCGTAGCGGACAAACGCTCCGAACAAAGCGAGGTGTGAAACGCGCTCGGGATAAGACGCGGCAAACATTGCGCTCATTGCGCAACCTTCGGAAAATCCGAGCAGAACTGCGCGTTGCGCGCCAACGGCGTCCAGCACAGCTCGAACGTCGTCCATGCGCTCTTCGAGAGTGGGGGCGCCAGATATCATGTCCGACAGTCCCTGGCCGCGCTTGTCAAACGTAATGACGCGGGCGAATTTTGAAAGACGTTGCAAGAACGCCGTATACCCAGGCATTTCATGCAAGAATTCGACGTGCGAAACGATTCCGGGGATGGCAATTATGTTGATGGGACCATCTCCCATGGTCTGATATGCGACGCTTACGTCGCCACTCATCGCATAACGCGTCAGTGGCAATTCTGAATAGTTCATCGGGCCGTCTCTGCTGAGCGTGCTTCTATCGGTTGCATAGTAACACCGTCCAAATTGCTACGCGAGTTCTGTTCCTGTCATTCGCGTTGTTGTGAGGCCTGCGCAATCTCTGAGTTGGTGTCCTTTTCAGCTGGCGTTCTGATCGGAGCGAACATCGGCACCGGCCAGTGTGGGACGGCTTTGATCACCGTGCTGTTGTGGTGTGTGATTGATGTAACGTTTGTCGGTAGACACTGTTACGAATATTGGAACAGTGGTCCCGGTTGCTATCATTTGGCCCAATGTTGCCACGCCGCTGAAATCACCATTTGTCGGCACCGAGCAGCCGGCAACCACCCCTTTGTCTCCACAAGTCCGGCATGAAATGTTAACGTCTGCACAGCAGCGAGAGTTATCGCAGATTTGTTGTGCAGAAATTGAAGTCGATGGATTGGGATCGTATCCGCATATTCCTGGAGGTCGCCCGCACCGGCCAAATTCTCGGTGCTGCCAGGCGTTTGGGCGTGAATCACGCGACCGTGGCGCGGCAGCTCACCGCCCTCGAGCAGGAATTGAAAACTCAGTTGGTCGAACGGCGTACGACGGGCTGCGTCCTGACAAGTGCAGGCGAAGCCCTCGTTGCTGCAGCCGAGCGGGCTGAATCCGAGTTCCTTCAGGTCGGTGCTCACCTTGGCAGATCGTCGGAGGCAATCTCAGGCACTGTTCGCGTCGGCGCTCCCGATGGACTTGGAAACTACTTTCTTGCCAGCCAGCTCGGCGCGCTTGCCGCGCGACATCCCGACTTGCTCATTCAACTTGTTCCCTTGCCGCGGACATTCTCGCTGTCGAGGCGGGAGGCCGACATTGCCATCACGCTGGACCGTCCAAAGCAGGGCAGGCTCATTGTCAAAAAGCTTACCGACTACACGCTCAGCGTCTACGGCGCTGAAAGCTATCTGAAGCGCTTGGGACCAATCAGGAAACAGGCCGATCTCGCCGGCCACCTCTTCGTCACGCATGTCGAGGATTTTGTTTACAGCCGGGCGCTCGACTACGCATCCGCGATCGGAAAGTTCATGAACAAGCACTACGAGTGTGGGAGCGTGGTGGCACAGATGGAGGCGGTAAGGGAAGGCCACGGCGTAGGAATACTGCACGACTACGCGGCACGACGATTTCCGGAGCTTAAGCGGTTGTTGCCAGAGATCCGCTTCGTGCGAAACTACTGGCTGGTTTCGCACCCCGACACCCATCATACGCGTCGAGTATCGGAAGTGCATGCGCACATCGTGGCGAGCGTACGCTCGGTGCGTCGAGAATTCACGAGCTGACTGCAATTGACGTCTTACGTTGCGCGACCGTGCACTGTTCCGATTTCGGAAACAGAAGCTGCCGGCCAACGGCCGTTCGACTGGGCGCGGACGGTGCTAAATGTGATCCCCAGACGTGGGCCGTCTGGCGGAAGTCAATCATGTCGTCCGCTGATCAATGAGAAATTCCATGGGAACAGAGCAGAAAGTCGCCGTCATCACCGGTGCATCGCAGGGCTTCGGTGCAGGGCTTGTGAAGGCCTATCGCGATCGCAACTACCGGGTGATCGCCAATTCCCGGTCCATCAAGCCTAGCAAGGATTCGGACGTCCTGACCATCGCCGGAGACGTGGCCGATCCGAAGACAGCCGACCGGATCGTTCAGGAGGGCATGGCACGCTTTGGACGCATCGATACCCTGATCAACAACGCTGGTATCTTCATCGCGAAGCCCTTGGTTGATTACACCGAGGAGGACTACGCTTCGGTCATGGCGATCAATCTGGGCGGCTTCTTCCGGGTTACCAAACGCGTCGCGGCCGAAATGCTAAAGCAGGGGTCGGGTCACATCGTGCAGATTACGACCAGCCTTATCGATCACGCCAACAGCAACGTTCCGTCCGTCCTTGCCTCGATGACCAAAGGTGGGCTGAACGCAGCCACGAAATCCCTGGCGATCGAGTACGCAAAAAAGGGAGTTCGGGTTAACGCCGTTGCTCCCGGCGTTATGAAGACGCCGATGCACGCTCCGGAAACACATGATTTCAAAGCGAAACTGCATCCAGTCGGACGTATGGGAGAAATTCAAGACATCGTCGACGCGATTATGTTTCTGGAAAACGCTCCCTTCGTCACCGGCGAGATCCTGCACGTTGATGGTGGCCAGAGCGCCGGTCATTGACCAGAAGAGTGGCGGCCGGGGGCGGTTGCTCCTGCCCCGGCACACTCCGGGTCCGATAAGGTCGTCGCACGACCCAAGGCGACCCGAATGCCGCCTCCTATCCATGTATTGATCTAAGTTGAGTATCGGATGCCGCTAGTCTCTTGCCGCCGGCTTCGCTGTGGGAGCATCGGCGGACTCAGGTCTTTCGTTTGGACCGGTACTTCACCGACCGGGCTTTCGCGTCGAAATATTAGCCGCCGCTGCTCTGGCCTGAGATGCATCTGCTCGGCGACGGCGACCGATGGATCGCTTCTCACGTCCGATGAAAGCCGTGAAGGGGGGACGCGAATGCCAATGGGCCAGAGTTCTCAGTGTTTGCTTGCGGACCAAAAGCGCAACAACGGCCAGGGTCTTGGGAGGGGTTATCATGCAGGGCGCAGCGACTCAGGCTCTGAAGAGGGGACCGCTTGAAGGCATCACGGTACTCGACTTCTCACGCGTATTGGCCGGACCGTATTGCACCATGGTGCTGGCCGACCTGGGGGCGCGTGTAATCAAGATCGAGAAGCTTGGCAGCGGTGACGACACGCGGGCGTTCGGCCCGTTCGTCGACGGAGAGTCCGCCTATTTCATGTGCTTCAACCGCGGCAAGGAGAGCATCGCTCTCGATATCAAGTCGCCGCGCGATCGAGAATTGCTCGAACGGCTCCTTGATCGAGCCGATGTGGTTGTTGAGAACTTTCGCCCTGGCGTTATGGATCGACTCGGCTATGGCGCCGAGCGGCTGGCCAAAACGCACCCACATGTCGTCTACGCGTCGATTTCGGGATTTGGCCACACAGGGCCATTCAGTGATCTGCCCGGCTACGACATGGTTGTGCAAGCCATGGGCGGTGTAATGAGCTTGACGGGGTGGCCGGATGGCCCGCCCTCGCGCGTCGGGACCAGTTTTGGCGATCTCGGAGCTGCGCTTTTCGCCACCGTAGGCATCGTCTCCGCCCTCTATAAGCGAGTGCAAAACGCACAGGGAACGCGCGTTGATATTGGCATGCTTGACTGCCAGGCGGCGTTGATGGAGACGGCACTCGCACGTTATGACGTGGAGGGTAAGATACCAGGTCGCACGGGCGACAGTCACCCCTCATTGGCTCCATTTGAAAGCTTCGCCGCAAAGGACGGGCGCGTCATCATAGCCGCCGGCAACGACACGCTCTTTATGCTGATGGCCGATGCGCTCGGATCGCCTGGGTTGGCGCTCGATCCACAATTCATGAGCAATGATCTGCGTTGCAGCAATCGTCCCGCAATGGTCAGGGCTATTGAGATGATCACCACGCGCGAGCCAGTTGAGCATTGGATTGCAAAACTCAACGAGGCCGGCGTCCCTTGCTCCCCGATCAACACGATCGATAAGCTGTTCGACCATCCGCAACTCAAGGCCCGCAACATGATCGTGAAAGTGAGAGGTGAGGGCCGCCGTCACATTCGGACTGCGGGTAACCCCATCCGTCTCACCGGATATGCCGATAACGATGTGGAAACGCCCGCCGTTTCACCCGGACTCAATCAACATCGCGAAGCAATTCTGAACGAGCTCATGGCTACTCACGGCGCTTACTCCAACGCGGCGCCAGATGACGTCACGCCGACCGACATCGATCCCTCGGGCTCCCTGCCGCGAGCGGCCGAATGATACGGGTATCCCCGAAACGAAGGAAACAGGCCATGAGCAATACCATTGCGACAATCCGTAAAGACAGCCCTTCCCCTTCAGAACAGCCAGAGGCGATGCCAGCGAACGGCTCACTGCTGACGATTATCGTCGAGCGCCGCGACCGTGTCGGCCTCATTACCTTGAATCGACCAAAGAGCTTGAACGCCCTGAACGGCCAACTGGCGATCGAGACGCTGGCGGCGTTGAAGGCGTTCGACGCAGACGATCAGGTCGGGGCGATCGTTATCACTGGCAGTGCGCGCGCCTTCGCGGCCGGCGCGGATATTGCCGAAATGGCGGAGAAGCCCTTCACCGACTTCTACATGAACGATTTTCTTGGTCCGTGGGACGAAGTCAAATCGATCTCCAAACCTATCATAGCGGCAGTCGGCGGGTTTGCTCTTGGCGGTGGTTGCGAACTCGCGATGCTCTGTGACTTCATTATTGCATCGGAAGACGCGCAATTCGGCCAACCCGAGGTCAAGCTAGGCATTCTACCGGGTATTGGAGGTTCACAACGGATGACACGTGCAATCGGCAAATCGCTTGCCATGGACCTAATCCTTACCGGCCGTACCATCGGCGCCGCGGAGGCGAAGGCCGCCGGCCTTGTTGCGCGCGTCGTACCGAATATGGACCTTTTGCAGGTTGCGTTGGAGGCCGCGCATACGATCGCCGGTTACAACGCGCCAGCGGTGAGGATGGCGAAGGAAGCGGTCAATCGCGCGTTCGAGGGACCCCTTTCAGAAGGTTTACGCCACGAACGTCTTTTGTTCCAGGCTGCGTTCGCAACGGAAGGGCAGAAGGAGGGGATGAACGCCTTCGTCAACAAGCGGGCGCCGGTCTTCCGGCATCGCTGAGCTGCTCCGTGTTCCGGGCGACTGCTGCGTTGATCCCCGGCACGCAAGCGTACCCGCTACGCAACGCAAACCTCAACAGTTTGGAGAAGACGGTGGTTCCCAGCACTGAACTGGACGGCGACTATGACTATATTGTCGTGGGAGCTGGATCGGCGGGTTGCGTCGTTGCGAATCGATTATCGACCGATCGCAACAACCGTGTTCTGGTTCTGGAAGCCGGTGGCAACGACAACTGGATCTGGTTTCATATTCCCGTCGGCTATCTCTTCGCGATCGGAAATCCGCGTTCGGACTGGATGTTCGAGACGGTTAGGGAAGCGGGCCTTAACGGGCGGTCGCTGAAATACCCGCGCGGCAAGGTGGTGGGCGGTTCCTCCGCGATCAATGCCATGATCTCCATGCGCGGCCAGGCGTCTGATTACGATCATTGGCGACAGCTTGGTCTTAGCGGCTGGGGCTGGGATGACGTGCGTCCGGTCTTCAAGCGCCTCGACGATCACTTTATGGGTGAAACGGAACATCACGGTGTCGGCGGTGAGTGGCGCGTGGAGCCGCCAGGAGTGAGATGGGATATCCTCGACAGTGTGGCGAAGGCCGCTGTCGAAATGGGTATCCCGATGACACCGGACTTCAATACCGGGGACAATACTGGGGTCGGCTACTTCCACGTCAATCAGAAGCGTGGCTTCCGCTGGTCGGCAGCGCGCGGCTTCCTGAAGCCGATACTGCATCGCGACAATTTGCGTCTTGAAACAGGAGTTTTGGTCGAGAAGGTGTTGTTCGACGGGAAGCGCGCCGTGGGTGTTCGATATCGCCAGCATGGACGCACAGTCGAGGCGCGTGCGAAAGGCGAGGTTATCCTGTCCGCCGGCTCCATCGGATCACCCGAGATCCTCCAACGTTCCGGTGTGGGGCCGGCAGAATGGCTGGGCGAGTTTGGCATCGCCACCGTCGCCAACAGGCCTGGTGTCGGACGGAACTTGCAAGACCACCTGCAGCAGAGAGCGATCTACCGGGTGCATGGCACCAAGACCCTCAACGAGACCTACCACTCGCTAGTAGGACGCGCGCTGATGGGCCTTGAATATGCACTCTTCCGGCAGGGACCTCTCACAATGGCTCCATCCCAGCTCGGAATTTTCACGACCTCATCGTCCGACTTCGATCGCGCAAACATCCAGTTTCACGTCCAACCACTCTCGCTCGACAGGTTTGGGGATCCGTTGCATCGCTTCCCGGCGATCACCGTTTCGGCCTGCAATCTTCGGCCGACGTCCCGCGGCACCGTTCGCCTGCGCTCCGCGGACCCACTAGCGAAACCGGTCATCGCGCCGAATTATCTTTCGACCGACGAGGATCGGCGAGTTGCGGGCGATGCGATCCGCGTTACCCGTCGCTTGATGAAGCAGACGGCGCTCGGTCGTTTTCGTCCGGAGGAGTATCTTCCAGGGCCGTCGATTGGTGACAACGAAGCTGATCTCGCCAAGGCTGCCGGCGACATCGGAACGACGATTTTTCATCCGGTCGGCACAGCTAAAATGGGATTGGAGCACGATCCCCTCGCGGTTGTGGATCGGCACCTACGCGTGATCGGCCTGGAAGGGCTACGCGTTATCGATGCATCGGTAATGCCGAGTATCACCTCGGGCAACACGAACACGCCGACAATCATGATTGCAGATAAAGGCGCACAGTGTGTTCTGTCGGACGCCCCGTATAGAATGGTCTAAGGCGAGATACCTAGAGTCGATAAACAATCGCCCAGCGCCGCGGCGCGTGTCGTTCGACCTTTTTCACTGTGTCCTGAGCAGCACGAACAGTGGGCGGACGACGCCGGTCAGGAGCTCACGTTCCGAGCTCGTCCGCGCCAAAACGCGGATGCCTAGCGTTGCGCTGAGGAAGAGGCGGGCTAGGTCGGCAGCCGGCAGTTTGGTTCGAATTGTCCCGTCTGACTGGCCGCTGACGATGCAATTACGCAGGTACTTCTCGATTTGGTCGAAGACGTGTGTAACCAGATCACGGAAGTCCGCGTCGTGCGGGGCGACTTCAAGCGCGGTGTTGACGGCGAAGCATCCCTTCTGCAGGGCGTCGGCCAGCGCCTCCTCTATGAGAGAATCGAAGTACCGCTCCAATGCGAGCAAGGGCTTCTCATCGCCTCCAAAGATCGCCGAGCAGTTTTCGAGCGCCCGACGGATATACCGATCGAGCACGAGACGGTAGATGGCTCTCTTATCACCAAACGCATTGTAGAGGCTTGGCGTAGTCATTCCGGTGCAGTCGGCGAGGTCGCGCATGGATGTCGCCTCGTAGCCGTCATTCCAGAAACGCTGCGTTACGGCTTCGAGCACCGTGTCTTCATCGAATTCCCTGGGCCTGGCCATCTAGATTCCGTGGTTCATGACGAGAGCGAATATCGTGTCCTCGTTTTATCACGATCGTCAAAAAAAGATATTGCACATTTTATTACGATCGTTATAAAACGCGCCGAGCCGATGCCGCACCCGGCGTCGACCACCGAGAAACAAACCTGGAGTACGCAGATGAGCGAGCATGTCCAAGTAGATGGGATTTATCCCTTCCCGACTGTGATGCAGACGCAAACGATCGAAACCAACGGTACATCCATCCGTGTGCGGGTCGGCGGTCATGGCCCGGCAGTGGTCCTGGTGCACGGCTTCGGCACATCGGGCGACATGTGGGGTCATCTGGCGAGCGCACTCATCGAAAACCACACGATTATCGTGCCCGACCTGCGTGGGTCGGGCCTCTCATCGAAGCCCGATGGCGGCTATGACAAGAAGAATCTTGCGGCGGACGTGGTGGGCGTCCTGGATGTTCTGGGTGTGCGTACGTTCGAATTGGTGACGCACGACATCGGCATCATGGTCGGCTATGCAGTAGCTGCCACCCACCCCGAGCGCGTGAGCCGATGGGTGGCGATCGATGCGCCGCTGCCTGGCATCGGACCCTGGGATAAGATCCTGCAGGAGCCGACCATGTGGCACTTTGGCTTCGGTGGTCATGACATGGAGCGCCTGGTCGCCGGCCGCGAGCGCATCTATCTCGACCGCTTCTGGAATGAACTTTCCCGGCACCCGGAGCGGTTTGATGAAGCGAAGCGCCAGCATTATGCGGCGCTCTATGCGCAACCCGGCGCAATGCGAGCGGGCTTTGCCCAGTTCCTGTCGTTCGGCCAGGATGCTACCGACAACAAGGCGTTCCTTGCGAAGGGCAAGCTTAAGATGCCGGTCTTAGCCCTGGGTGGTGAAGCAACATTCGGCTCAATGATCGGCGCGGTAATCCGGTGTGTCGCCGATAACGTCGAAGACGTGATCATCCCGGATTGCGGGCACTGGATCACGGAAGAACAGCCGGCCGCGACGACAAAACTTGTCGTCGACTTCCTGCATCGCCGTTCGTGAGTTAACTAGCGTTACGCACTGCGGCGCCGCGCGGCTGGGTCCGGCCGGCGCCGCCGCGACTAGTCTAGACGTCGGATGCGAAGAATGGAGGAAATTGGACCCGACCGAAGCCGGGTCCAAGTGCTCTCCCGTGGGATGTTGCGCGCACCGCGGAGAGGAATTACAGATGGCCGCTGGCCATCTTGAACGTCGACCCCAATATCAACTATGGAGATGGAAGACCTTGTTCATGATCTGCCACTTGCCATCCAACTTCAGCAACGTGAACATGTCCGTGAAGCGCGACCCCGTCCAGTTGTCGATTTCCAGACGCACGTTCGCGATCGTGCCAACGATGTCGATTTCTGAAATGCGGGATTTGATTCCAGCGGCTGGACCATTCTTGTCGTTCCAATCGTAGAGCCCCTGGATAGGCCCTGCGAAGAGGTCAGGCCCCACATATCCAAAAATCGTAGCGTCCTTGTGGAAGGCCGGTTTCATTTCGCTTCCCTTGCCCGATTTTGCGCCGTCCAGATAATGTTGGACGACCTTTGTAATGGCTTCGTAGTCGCTCAAATTTGTAGCTGTGCCACTCATCTTTTTACTCCTTGTGGTATCTACCAGCAGCGCCTTGGCCGAAGTGGAAAACACCCGCCGGCGTCCCTGACTGCCGGCGCCGTCGCAGTAGGAACTCGCCCGCAATTTCCAAGCATAACCTAGTAAGGCGGGAGTGCTCCTCACAGCGCCGGTGCAGGCAAAGCCGATGGTACCAGTCCGCAGCAAATGTTGAGCTTGTGGCTGTATCTCGCGATGAAGCTTGCCAAGGCCTGGTCGCGTTGCATGCCCAGCTGAAGCCGGTCAGCGTGGTCGGCCCACTTCTTGTATTGGGATATTCAAAGTGTCTTGGCGAGCCTTGAGATTCCCTCTTCGATCGCCGGCTCTGCCAGCGCTGCGAATCCCAACAGGAGATACCGATCACAATTCTCCAGGTAGTCCGCATCTCCGATATTCTGGTCGCGCAACGTATAGACGCCGATCTGCTGCTTCAACATCAGCGTCTGCAATTTGACGGCGCTGGGAAAATCCGGCGGCAGTTCCCATACTAGATGCGTGCCACAATGCACCGGGTTTATCTGGGCGGATCCCACATGCTTCTGAAGCGCCGCGACCAGGCAGTCGCGCCGCGCCATATAGGTTTTGCGGATTTTTCTCAGGTGCTTTTCAAAGGCACCGGTTTCGATGAAATCATTCAGCACGGCCTGTTCGAGCCACGGAACACCGGTGCACGGAAAGCCGTGATCGAGCAGTGAAGCCGCGTGGACGGCAGGATTCACCAAGTGGGGCGGCAGGACCATGTATCCCACCCTCAGCCCCGGACCGATGGAAGCTGCAAACGAGCCGACGTAGACCACCCGTCCGTGGGTATCGAGGCTCTTCAGCGGGGGCGGCGGTGAGCCCTGATACCGAATCTCGGTGTCGAAATCGACTTCGACGATGTGAGAATCCGTTTGATTTGCCCAGTCCAGCAAGATTTCGCGTCGGGACACCGACAGCATAACGCCCATCGGATACTGACGCGCTGGAGTGACAAAGGCGACGCTGTTCCGAGACTGCGGCAAGTGTCTTACGACGATACCACTTTGATCGACAGGAACCGGCGCAATATTTGCGCCATAGGCCCGGAAAAGACCCGCAGTTGTACTGCAGCCTGGCGCTTCCATTGCTACCGTCGTACCTGCACGGACAAACAGGTGAGCGGCGACATTCAGCGCCTGCTGAACGCCGGTAACGATTACGATTTGATCTGGGCCACATGAAATGCCGCGAGAAGCGCCCAGATACGCGGCGAGCGTTTCACGCAAATCCCGAAGTCCCTGCGGTGTACCGGAATACGTCAAGTTGAATTTTGAAGATTGCATGCGCCAATTGGTTAGCCGGCGCCAAACGCTGCGCGGAAAGCAGGCTGGATCAGTGCTCTCAAGCGCAAAGTCGCAAACGATTTCATTGGGAAATGTGGATCGCTTTGCGTCGTCCGCCACCGGAACGAACAAGTGAACCGGTTTGGTGTGAGTGGTATTCTGAATCAAACGGTCAGCAACCGACAACGAGTTGTCGGGAAGCGCAGTTGACACGTAAGTTCCAGCACCCTCCCGGGACTCCAAATACCCTTCGGCTGTCAATGTTTCATACGCGAGTATGATCGTATTGCGTGACACCCCGAGCTGCTCGCTGAGGGCACGGCTGCCGGGAAGGCGTGCACCGGGCCTCAGGCGGCCTGACACGATCAAGCCGAGGATTTGCTTGAAAACCTGAGCTTGCAGTGACGCAGCGGATAGATCAATTTCGAGAGCTAACTGCATCTGCTGCTCCAATCGTTCGAAAGTCGATACTTCGCGAAATGCTACGCGGCAACTGCGGTGTCACCCTGATCTCGTCGCGATCAGAGAGCGTCTCGCCGACAGCTCGAGGGGTGACGGCGGTTACCCGAAATTGCCATCAACCCTCGGTGTCTCCAGAAAACGTACGGCTAGGCGCCGCTCGCCGCAAGCATTTCAGAAATCCTCGTGAATTTCTCTCGCGGCTTGCCAAGGGGCAGGCCGCGGGCTTTCTCCGCCTGATCAATCGTTTCCCAATCATGGAAAGAGACTGACCGCACCCACCGTTCCGCCAACAGGGAAACCGACGCTTCGCGGCCCGGCTTATGCTGATGGTTAAAGTTTGGCAGGTCTGCGAGAAGGGTTGCAACGGTTGCCATGCTATCCGCTCGGTTCGTCCCGATGATTCCGGTCGGCCCTCGTTTGATCCAACCGGTAACATAGACTGGAAAGTCGTTCGGCAACGTCATTGCCACGCGGCCGTCCTTGTTGGGAACGGTGCCGAGCTTCTCATCAAATGGAATCCCTTCCAGTGGAAGTCCGCTGTAACCGACACTACGGATCATTAGCCCGGCTTTGATAGACACCGTCTCCCCCGTGCCGATCGCTTCTTGACGACCGGCAGCGCCAACGAGCCGGGTCCGCTCAAGAACCAGCTCCTTGAGCCTATGCCCTCCACGCGCTTCTCGGGGACTCAGACAGAAGTGAATGCGGCAGCATTTCGGCTTTTCCCGCCGACGGGAGGCGAAGCCTCGGAATATTTCAAAATTGCGTGCGCGCGCCGGCTCGCGAACGTCGCTCAATTCGGACTTGCACGTCTCGCTCAAGAGCAGATCATCCGGATCAACAAATGGATCGCATTCGGACAGTTGGCCGATCTCGCGCAACTCTTTGGTGGTAAAGCGTGCCTGAACCGGACCTCTGCGCCCAATGAGATGAATCTCGCGGATGCGGCTTTCGGCCAGGGCATCGAGCGCATGGGCTGCGATATCGGTCTTGCGCAATTCTTCGGTCGACTTCGCCAGAATTCGGCAGACGTCGATTGCGACATTGCCCTGGCCGATGATGATGGCGGATTCGCTTGACAAGTCGAACTCAAGATCTCGGTAGTCGGGATGTCCGTTGTACCACCCCACAAAGGAAGTAGCGGCGTGGCTTCCCTGAATATCCTCTCCAGGGATGCCAAGCTTCCGGTCCGTTGCCGCCCCTGTGGCAAAGATCACCGCGTGATAGCAATCTGCCAACTCTTTGAGGGTGAAATCCTTGCCGAATGACACGTTACCGATGAACGAAAAGCGTGGATGCCGAGCGATCGCTGCGTACGTATCCGCGACATCCTTTAACCGCGGGTGATCAGGCGCGACACCATAGCGGACCAACCCGTAAGGGACGGGGAGGCGTTCGAGAATATCGACCTCGGTCGTGTGCTCCGATTGCAGTAGAGCCTCAGCTGCGTAGAAACCGCTCGGCCCGCTTCCAACGATCGCAACACGCAAGGGGTTATTCGTTGTTCCAATTCTGCTCACAGATGAACCACTACGGTTTGATGGGTTTAGGGGTTGCCATAACCCAAGACGACTCGTCGTTCTTCGCCGCCCGCCAAGGGCGTTTGCTTACTCCGGATCACGGGTGTGCTGCTTGATCTTTCTGCGTTAATCTCGACCCACATTACCTGGTCTTCCGAAAGATCTGCGCTTTCGCTGATAGCGTGAACCGGGCAGGCTGGAACGCATGCCGCGCAATCGACGCATGCTATCGGATCGATGTACATGCGCTGATCGTCGCCATGGAAACACGCCACCGGACAAACGAGAACGCAATCCGTGAATCTACAGTCGCTACAGTTTCCAGTAACCACATGGGGCATTGTCGTTCCTCAATCGAACATCAGGGGGCAATCGATTAGCCGCCCGTCGCGGCCATGATTCGCGAAATGTTATCTGGCCTTTCGTTGAACTCGTGGCGCTCCGGCTTTAGGCTCATCGCTGAATGAAGTGCCTCCACTATCTCCCCGTCGCTGGCGCCGCGACGCAATAGTGGACCGAATGCCAGCTGCTCCCGCTGACCGAGGCAAAGATACATTGTCCCGTCGGCTGCCAGCCGCACCCGATTGCAGGTGGCGCAAAAATGTTCAGAAAGCGGAGTGATAAAGCCGATGCTAAATCGCCCGTCTGGCGTTTTCATATATCGCGCCGGTCCTCCGCCGGGTACGTCGCCCGCGACGAGGCCGCGTTCTTGCTGCAAGCGCCGCCGGATCGGCTGGAGGTCAAGGAATTGGGTATTTCGACCTGTTGTCCCCATCGGCATCGCTTCGATCAGACGAAGAACAAATCCTTGCTCGATACAAAAATCGACCATGTCATCGACTTCGTCGTCATTCACTCCACGCATCGCGACCATATTGATCTTAATCGGCGTGAAACCGGCATCCTTCGCGGCCGCAAGCCCGGCCAGGATTTTATCGAGAACGTCCCGGCCGCAGATCGCGGCGACGCGATCGGCACGAAGAGAGTCCAGACTGACGTTGACGCGCCGCACGCCGGCCTCTTTCAACGGTCCCGCGAGTGCATGCAATCGCGTCGCATTGGTGCTCAAAGATAGGTCGTCGATGCCCGGTATTGCTGCAAGGCGCGCCGCAAGATTGGGCAGGTCTCGCCGCACGAGTGGCTCGCCACCTGTTAGGCGGATACGTTTCAGTCCACGAGGAGCCATAATGGAGACCAGGCGCTCGATTTCCTCGAACCGTAACCAGGAGGCCGGTTCCTGAAACCCGCGAAATCCCTTTGGGATGCAGTAGGTGCAGCGCAAGTCGCATCGGTCTGTAACTGAAAGCCGTAAATATTCAATTCGGCGCCCGAACGTGTCTACGAGGAGGGGGGCATGCGATCTCATAATGATGTTGCCGCCATGTTTTTGTCGACATCCAAAGCGCACGAGCAAGGACCCATTGATAATTTGACCCGAACGCCCGGTCGGTGAAGTACCGGTACAAATGAAAGGCCTGAGTCCGGCCGGACTCCAAAGCCAAGCTGGCACCAAGAGATTCGAGGCAACCGGTACTCAATTCGAACGAGTCGTTGGATTTAACTGCGAAAAGGCCGCTCTTGGCGACCGCAAGTCCCAAGCGCAGATTTCCCCTGACCGGACGGTAGAAGGAATATGTCGATGTCTGCCAGCACTTCATCGAGGAAGGCGAATACGAGGGAATTTTTTGGCGGTTGCCCCCACGATTGTCCCGACACCTGCGCAATGCTCTATACCGTGGAAGGCGACAAGCTAATCAACGTTCGGGGAAACCCCAAGCATCCGGTCACGCGTGGCGGGTTATGCGTGAAACTCAACGATTACTCGGATCGCCATTACAACGCGGATCGCGTGTTGTACCCACTGAAGCGTAACGGGCCAAAGGGCAGCCGGGCCTTCGTGCGGATCAGCTGGGACCAGGCGCTGGCGGAAATCAAACAGCGCTGGACGAAAATAATTGCAGGCGATGGTGCAGAAGCCATTATGCCAGTCAGCTATCTCGGCAATGAAGGTCTCGTGCAGGGCCTCACGGTCGGCGACGCATTCTTCAACAAACTCGGCGCCACGGTTTGCGAGAAGACCTATTGCGCTTCCGGCTCCTCCACGGCATGGCTCCTCACCGTTGGACCCACCAATGCGCTGGACCCGGAAAGCTTTGCCTACTCGAAATATATCATTATCTGGGGTTGCAACTCGCTCAGCACCAACCTGCATCACTGGCCCTTCGTCACGGAGGCGCGTCAAAAGGGTGCAAAAGTCGTTGTGATCGACCCGTACAGGTCGCGCACCGCCAAGCAGGCCGACTGGCACATCGCGCCCAAGCCGGGAACCGATGGCGCTCTTGCGATGGCCATGATCCAGACTTTGATCGCCGAAAACCTCGTCGATCGCGACTATGTCGACAAGTACGTGTTAGGGTTTCCGGAGCTCAAGGAGCATGCAGCCAGCTGCACACCGGAGTGGGCTGAGAAGATCACAGGTGTTCGTGCGGACGACATACGGAAGCTGGCACGTGAATACGGTCAGTCGCGAAACGCATCAATTCGCATCGGCGTAGCGCTTGAGCGTACTGCGGGCGGAGCGCAGGCCATCCGTGCCGTCATCGCGCTTCCTGCCTTGACCGGCGCCTGGAAAGACGTGGCTGGCGGCATTTATCAAGCACCGCTGTGGGAGTTCCCCGTAAACTTCGGAGCGATCTGCCGACCGGATTGGATAAATCCGGGCACGCGCGTCGTGAATCTTCTGAAGTTGGGAGAGGCGCTGCTGGGCGAGACGAAGCTTGATCCGCCGATCAAATCAATAATGGTCTACAATACAAACCCAGTGACCCAGGCGATGGATGTCGACAAGATCGTCAAGGGGCTTCAACGGGAAGATCTATTCACCGTCGTCGCAGATCACTTCATCAGCGATACCGCGGCTTACGCCGACATCATCTTGCCGGCGACGATGGCGGCCGAACACGATGACATGATGTTCTCCTGGGGGCATTTCTACCTTACGCTCAATCAAAAAGCGATCGAGCCGCCTGGTGAAGCTTGCTCGAACGCGGAGATTTTCCGTAGGCTTGCGAAAACGATGGGTCTCACCGATCCCGAGTTCATCAAGTCGGACGCGGAGTTGGTTGAAAGCACGATAGACTGGACCGCGCCGCAGGTGCAGGGGATCGATATGGACCTCCTGCGGGCGCAAGGCTACGCGAAACTGAACTTGGGAGCAGCGGATACGCGGACGCCCCACGCAGAGGGGAACTTCAAGACGCCGTCTGGCAAGTGTGAGATCCTGCTCAACAATGCGACAAATTTCGTGGCGCCGCCATTTCGTCAATTGTACAACGAGATGCAGAGTGGCGAGCCTATCGAACCGCTTCCCGGTTACACCAGGCCATACGAGAGTGCGGCTGACGAGCCCGAGCTTGCCAAGCTCTATCCCCTGAGCATCGTAGCACCGAAGAGCCACGCGTTCTTGAACACGAACTATGCCAACGAGCCCAAGAAACAGAGGCTGCAGGGCAATCAGTTTGTTCTCCTTAGCCCGCAAGATGCGGCTGAACGTATGATCGAACATGGTGATGAGGTGAAAGTGTACAATCGGACCGGAGGCTTTCAAGGCGTCGCCCACGTAACCGACGACGTTCAGG
>Ga0209839_10000335_pt1 | contig 24517 bp, 18 predicted proteins | sample OrgsoiDNA2013050_FD_185800 | JGI IMG/M metagenome (GOLD analysis project Ga0209839, IMG submission 185800) | Permafrost soil microbial communities from the Arctic, to analyse light accelerated degradation of dissolved organic matter (DOM) -... | ecosystem: Environmental > Terrestrial > Soil >... | reverse complement strand
TATGGGAGTTCACCCTCAAGTTACCTGTATATAAATGATGGCAAGGGACATTTTAAAGATATTGCGGAAACAAAAAATCCGGACATATCCCATATCGGAATGGTAACGGGAGCCTGCTGGGCGGACGTTACCGGAGACGGTGAAAAAGATCTAGTCATTACCGGTGAATGGATGGCACCCCGCATCTTTAGTTATAAAACGGATCATTTTGAAGAGGTGCAAACCAATTTAAAAGATTTGTACGGCTGGTGGGAAGGGGTGGCTGTTGCGGATGTAAACGGAGATGGTAAAATGGACCTGATCCTGGGAAATATCGGAGAAAACTTTTACCTGCATCCGGATTCAGCAAGACCGGTAAAACTCTGGGTGAATGATTATGATCAGAACGGCAATATGGATAATATTCTGAGCAGAACGGTTGACGGGAAAGACGTGCCGGTTTTTTTAAAGCACGACATGGAATTTCAGATGCCCATACTCAAAAAGCAAAATTTAAAACATGGGGAGTTTGCTAAAAAATCTATTCAGGAACTGCTTCCGGAATCATTGATTAAAACATCTCAGATTAAAACATTTAATTATTGTGCTTCTATCGTCGCCGTCAATATGGGTAACGGACAATTTATGATTCATAAGCTGCCGGCCATGGTGCAGTTTTCTTCCGTAAATGCGATTCGCTGCACCGACCTGAACGGGGACGGATATCCGGACCTGATCCTGGGTGGGAACGAATTTGGTTTCCTCCCGCAGTTCGGCCGGCTTGACGGAAGTTTTGGAGATGCATTGATCAATGATGGGAAAGGGAATTTTTCATTTTTGAGCAATCGGGAATCGGGGTTGGAAATACGCGGCCAGGTCCGGGATATAGCCATCATCAAAGGGGAGAATAACTCCCGTATATTGTTTCTTGTAAATGATGAGTATCCTGTTCTTTATGAAACTAAATCAAAAGTAAAAAGTAAAAAAGGAAGATAGCTTCCAATTTATTATGGAGCAGGAGTCGAAAATGCGCATTGTTTATTTACTGATGATAGGCTGGATGGCTTTCCTGTCCGGCTGCAAACAAACCACGGAAAAAAAACCGGTTCTGTTTGAAACGCTGGAATCCCAGCGCACGGGCCTGGATTTCTCCAACAAATTAACCCCCACACAGGAATTCAATGTATTTCATTACATGTACTTCTATAACGGCGGTGGCGTAGGCGTGGCTGATTTTAATAATGATGGTAAAATGGATATTTTCTTTGCCGCTAACCAGGTCTCCAACAGACTCTACCTGAATACCGGAGACCTCCGGTTCAAAGACGTAACGGCAGAGGCGCGGATTCCGACAGACAGCGCCTGGTCAACCGGCGTATCGGTTGTTGATATCAACAACGACGGACTCCTGGATATCTATGTTTGCCGGGTAGGAAATCATGAAATCCTGCACAGTCATAATCAACTCCTCATCTGCCAGGGCATCGATAAAAACGGGGTTCCCTTTTATAAGGATGAAGCAAAAGAATACGGGCTGGATTTCTCCGGCTTCAGCACCCAGGCTGTTTTTTTTGACTATGATATGGACGGGGACCTGGATATGTACCTGCTCAATCATTCTATTCACCAGAACGGTACTTTTGGCCCCCGCGAGGGCCGGCTCGCTTCTTTCAACCCGCTTTCGGGCGACCGGCTCTACCGGAATGACGGCAATAAAAAATTTACGGAAGTAACAAAAGAAGCCGGTATAAACAGCTCCGTGATTGGATATGGTTTGGGTATCAGTGCATCCGACATCGACCTCGACGGATATCCGGATCTCTATATTGGGAATGATTTTCAGGAAAATGATTATTTATATATCAATCAGCATAATGGAAGTTTTAGGGAAGAACTAAACGAACATTTGATGCATACCAGCCAGTTCACCATGGGTGTGGATGTGGCCGATATCAATAATGATGGGTTTCCGGAGATCATCAGCATGGATATGCTGCCCTCTGATCCATACATTCTGAAGAGATCGGAAGGAGAGGACGATTGGGAAACCTTTTACCTGAAGATCGGTTACGGATATAATTATCAGTATACGAGGAACAACCTGCAGCTGAACCGGCGCAACGGCACATTCAGTGAGATCGGTTTGTACGCAGGTGTGTCCGCATCCGACTGGTCCTGGTCCCCATTATTTTTTGATTTTGACAATGACGGCAACAAAGACCTTTTTATCTCCAATGGGATTCCCAGGCGGCTCAATGATATGGATTATATTAATTTTATATCCAATGTGGATATTCAGGATAAAATCAAGTCGACGGGCCTGGATGAAAAAGACATAAACCTCATTGACCGGTTTCCGCAAATCAAAATTCCAAACCGCTTTTTTAAGAATGGACCCGAACTTCAGTTTACTGACGTGGGCGATGAAATTAAAAACAATCCGAATACATATTCTAACGGGGCCGTATATGCGGATTTTGACAATGACGGCGATCTCGACGTGTTGGTCAATAATATCGAGGATCCCGCCACGCTTTATGAGAATAAAAGCAATGACAAAAGGGATAAAGCATTTGTTGAGATAAAATTGAAGGGACCCGAAAAAAATATCAACGCCCTGGGCGCTAAAATTGTACTTTTTGCGAATGGCGGGATTCGGACATATGAAAAATATCCGGTGAGGGGATTTCTTTCCAGTATGGAAGGCCCCGTTCATATAGGATTGGACAAAACGAAAGTGGATTCGGCTTTTCTAATCTGGCCGGATAACAGCTACCAGCCGATTCAATTAAAACCGCTCGATACCCTGATCAGCTTCAGTTATCAGAAGGGCCTTCCAAAATATGACTATTCGATTCTGAGAAATCACTGGAGAAATAAAACAAAACCTGTTGAAGACATTACGGCAAAAACCGGAATTCACTTTAATCATAAAGAGAACGTGTTTCATGAATTCGAACGCGAGCCGCTGATCCCGCATATGTTATCCACGGAAGGTCCATCACTGATCGTCGCGGATCTTAATCACGATTCCCTCGACGATGTTTTTATTGGTGCATCGCGGTTGGGAAAGAGTGCCGTCTATCTTCAGCAAAAATCAGGCGGTTTTATTAAAACGAAACAACCTGGTTTTGAAACCGATACCAACTTTGAATATGTCGCTTCCTGCGTAGCGGATATCAATAACGACGGATTCCCCGATCTCGTAATTGCCAACGGGGGCAATGAATTCTATGGGCAGGATGAACAACTCAGGCCCAGGATATACCTGAATGACGGTAAAGGAATTTTCACGCGCGATCAAACGGCGTTTGACAGCCTTTTTATTAATTCCGTTTCTATCGTGACCCTCGATTTTAACGGCGATGGATACCCGGATTTATTTATCGGGGGAAGGTCTGTCCCATTCAATTACGGACGGATACCAAGGTCTTACCTGCTGATGAATAACGGGAAGGGCAAATTTATAGATGTAACGGATAAAGTGGCTCCGGGCCTTTCCACAATCGGGTTTATCACGAATGCGCTTTGGTTCGACCTGGATAAAGACGGACAGAAGGATTTAATTGTTTCGCTGGAATGGGGCGGCATCGAAGCTTTTATCAATCACAAGGGTTTGTTTGAAAAAAAGGAACTCACGGATAAAAAAGGCTGGTGGAATTTTATATTACCGGTCGACCTGAACAACGACGGACAAATAGACCTGATCGCGGGAAATCTCGGATTGAACAGCCGGTTAAGGGCTTCTGATCAGGAACCCGTTCGACTCTATTATTATGACTTCGACGGGAATGGGAAAAAGGATCAGATATTATCTTATTACCTGCAGGGTCGCGAATTACCTTTTGCCAATAAAGATGAACTGGAAAGGCAGTTGCCGGGGCTGAAGAAGAAATTTTTATATGCAGAGGATTTTGCGAAAGCCGGGTTTACGGATATTTTTTCAAAAGAAGACCTAAAAAAGGCGGATGTATTTACGGCCAATTATTTCTCCAATGCCATATTGATGAATCGCGGAAATCTGCATTTTGACCTTATTCCCATGCCCTGGGAGGCGCAATTATCATCCTTCCGCGATGCGGTGGTTGTGGATGCAAACGGCGACAGCTTACCAGATATCTTACTCGTTGGCAATTATTATGAGAATAATATTCAGATGGGAAGATATGACGCGGACTATGCGACATTACTGATTAACCATGGCAAGGAATCCTTCAGTGTCGAAAGTTTGAATGGAGCCCAGATCCGGGGCCAGGTCAGGCATGTCAAGAAATTAAATATTGGCGGCAGGGAAGCTTTTATCCTGGCCAGGAATAACGACAGCACCCTGGTTATTCAGTTCAAAAATAAATAACCGGAACTATCGGGAATCGGTCACTTCAAAAAGGGCGGTTGCTTTTCCCGGCAGGCCCTCAGCTGATATTCCCTGGATTACGACAGCAAATTTTCCTTTCAGGTCCGAGGTATAAAAGGATAATTCCGCCTTGCCCGTTGGTCCGGTCATAATTTTTGGAGCCCAGTAGAGAACATTCCTGAAATCCGGCATATGACTTTCCTGTTCATCTCTTGTAGCATAAACCGGTGCATAAAATTCGCGCTGCCTTTGCAACCCTTCGTACTCGACCACAATGGAATTTGGATCTATTTGTGTGGCGCCGATTTCGCCGGTGTAGGATTTTATATTTATAATACCCGCAAAGGCGGAGGATCCGAGATAATAATTGTGCGTTACTACTTCGATCTTCTGGATCTTTAATGGATCCAATGCTATAATCTTGGTTGCATCAACGATGGGTATGCCGTCTAACATAATCAGGGGATCTTCTTCAAAATAAGTCCCGAAGAGCCGGTTCCTGACTTTGAAAATAAATTTATTTCCCTCTTTCCTGACACGGACGTCTTCCACATATTCCCGTAATACTTCTTCCATTGTCTGAAAACGGGTATAGTCATCGAGGTTATACAACTTGTCCGGCTTACCATAGAATGAAGTGGTGTCTGCATCGATTTTAATAAACTGATGTTTTTTATCTATGCTGTACGTATTCTCCACCTGGTTACTGATGCTTCGGTTCAGTAATACGTTTTCCTGGTCCTTGGAAAGCATCAGGGAACGAAGTGGATTGGAAGAAAATTTATCGGAATATGAATTACTGATATCAACGCGGTAATTCGAATCCTTCTGCAACGAAGACTGGACAACGATTGCATTGTTTTTATAAATATCCTTAAATCCAAAACGGATGACACCCTGTGCATCACTGGTGGCGCTGCTGAATGCATAGTCCGCGCCGGGAATACTAAGAAATGCCGTTGATGCACCCACCGGCGATCCGGTTGCCTTATTAATTACTTTCCCGTTTACTACCGGCCCTTCGATTTCCGGAAGAAATTCAAAAAAGGGCTTTTTGAATTCGAAAATGTCGTTCCAATTAAACCGTCTCCAACCTTGGGTGAGCAGGAGATTATCCAATGCTTCATCAACGATTTTACCGGTATCTGCGAAATAATATTCAGGAGATTCTATTCTGCCCCTCAGGTCTGACTTCAGAAAAAGATAAGAGATAATATTTTGTTCCGGTACATGCTGAAGAGAATCAATCATGAAAACAGAAAGCGAACAATCACCTGCGACCGGCTCGGAACCGCCATTACGGGTAGTCAGATTAACATGGACCTGTTTCCGGGTGGCATACCTATTCTGATCAGTTTTTGCCTGAATAAATAGGTTTTGGCTGGGCCGTTTAAAAACCAGGCGTTCGCAAACCGGTTGACGAAGGCTGTTGAACAAGGTAATGCTGGAAATACCATCACCGAGATCTTTTTTGTCAACCCCGAAGGTGGCCTCTCCATCCTTAATCTGACTCGTCAGAATATTTTTTACAACCTGCCTCGTTTGTACGAAAAGATAGACATTGGTATTGTTGACATCGGGAGTCGCTTTGACCCTGATCTGTAATTTTCCGGTTTCGTCTTCTGAGACATTCATTACAAATCCATGTTCTTCGGCGTCGGGTAGCTTTTGTTTTACCAGGCTGTCATTCAGCCGGAGCAGGGCATAGTAGCTGGAATTTTTTTCAGGCTTTAGTTGAAAGTTTCCCATGCCATTATGAAGGGATTGAAACCTGGTGACCGTATCGTTATTTTGATTAACCACCACGCCCTGGCAGTCCAGGCCGCGGCCATCCCCGTTGACAGCCTTGAATGCAATCTTTCCGGGGAACCCGAAAACTTCATTACCCCCTTCCGGAAAAAACTGAATGGAAGCATAGGTTTTCTGAGAGGGAGTGACGGGCGTCAGTTTCAGCGTATTTACAATATGTATGGTCTGTTCATAATAAAAATCCGGAGAGAAATTTTTCATCCAGCTTGTATAGGCGCGGAAAATATAGTTCCCGGAAATCAAAGAGCCGGGAAGGATGGCCGATCCGCTTCCACTTCCGTTCAACATATACACTTTACTTTGTAAAACGGGCTTTAGGTCCTTGTTAAGAACTTCAATATACGCGATGACGCTGGTTCCAAGTGGTTTGTGAAACGAAGCATCTACTGCATACACTTTAAACCAGACGGTTTCTCCGGCCAGGTAGAAGGTTTTGTCGGTATGTACAAAAAGTTTTTCCTGCGGAGCGCTTGTCTGGTAGTTGTAAAATGCCTGCTTCAGGTTATCGGTAAGCTGATTCTGCGCGGAAAGCCAACTCAGATTCAGAAGAAAAATAAATAGACCAACGCATCTTTTCATTTAAAATAATTTATTGCCAGAATGTGGGTTGCCTGGTAGAGCCTCCCTGGTATCTGCAATCCAGACATTCCTTTTTGGTCAGCAACATGAAAGGCGGGAAACTGGATAGAAAATAATAGAGCGCGACACTGGTATCCGGATAAGTATAGATCAATTCATTCACCGGGTTTACCGGAATCGTATCAAAAGGACAGTTTACCAATGGATTTGATTTCCATCCCGGATTATTTATGAAAATCCGCATTTCCTGAACGGATGAAGCCGAAACATAACCCAGGACAGGATCAATCGGATTCGTAATACTGTGCATGTTTCCATTGATCTGCGCGGGCTGCGGATCAAACAGGCCACCCAGTGCCTGCGAATTTTTCTGGACCGTGAGCCAGTACGTATAGGCCTCAAAATCCAGGGGGAATTGTCTTACCAGCATGCTGTATTTGACATCCAGTTTCGGATCATTTTGCTGAAAACTGGCGATCTGAACCTGGCTGATGACATCTGCACTCAGGTTTACCGAAGATCCTAAAAGAATATTGGTGGAATGTGCGTTTGACCAGCAATTATATGTGCTCTCGCCGGCGATTAAGGGATAAATGGTATCATTTTTCAATCCCCAGATCGTCTCATAAACGGAATGGTGTTGCCAGGTTTCAATATATTCCCACCGGTAATATCTGGTATTATTTGCCGGATCGTGAGCATTCACATAAACATTCATCGCCTGTGCCCCGGTGAGCGGGTTATTTACGACCAGCGAGGTCAGGCTGTCAATGGGAGGAGCTGTTTTGGGAGTTACCAGATCAGACAAATATTTATTACCCTCACTCGTTATGATGGACAATTGATATTTCTGATCCGGGTCAAGATTAAGCGGAACGCTGACATATATACCGTTGGCACCCGTATCTGACAATGGAAAGATCGCCCCCGAGGAACTTTGAATGAGCACCTGCGCATTGAGTTCCGGCAAATTGGTTATCGTATCCTGCAGGTTGCGTGACCGGGTAAGCGTGATGGAGGAAGAACTGAAAGGACCCGTATTGATGATGCCGTCCACGGCAAGAAAATGATTGCTTGCTTTGATAGCAGGTGGCTCAAACGGTTTTCTGCACATAGAGACTCCGATTAAAATAATTACAATGAGAAAATATTTCAGCCTCCCTTCCCGCATCACCTAAAATTTAATGTTGTACGTAATAAAAGGAATCGGACTTCCAAAAATAGAAAGTTGGTATCCTTGTACGTGACCATTTTGCTGAATGAAATAAACCGAATAGGCATTCTGACGTCCGGTCAGATTATATACTCCCAGCGACCAGGAATTATGCGATACCTGGTTCAGCTTATGATTCCCATCCATGTTGACTGAAATATCTGTTCTGAAATAATCCGGGATCCGGTATTGATTTCTGTCGGAATAGTATAAAGTAGAGGCGCCGCCAACCTGCACAATGGCCAACGGAAGGGTGATGGGTCTTCCGGTACTGTAAATGACATTTACAGACAAACTGTACCGATGGGAGAAGCGATAGTTCCCGATAAAATTGACCATATTGGGTTTATCAAAACTGGCAGGATAATAATTTCCATTGTTCACCAGTTCCCCTGCCAGCGGATCATCCTGTTTCAGGAAGGTTCTTGAATAGGTGTAGCTTATCCAACCGTTCAGTTTACCCGTTGTTTTCTTAATGAGTAATTCCACGCCATAGGCCTTACCTTCTGTTTCGAACACATCCGTTTCAATATGGTGATTCAGCAGCAGACTCGCGCCACTCTTGTAATCGAGATAGTCCTGCATTTTTTTATAGTATACTTCCACAGAGGTTTCAATACTGTTCGATCTGAAATTCTTATACAAACCCAGGGAGATCTGTTGGCCCTGCTGGGGTTTGATATTCGGATCACTGAGTTTCCAGATATCGGTAGGTGAGATATTGGTAGTATTGGAAATCACGTGAATGAACTGCGCCATGGTATTGAAACTGAATTTTAAGGATGTGTTATCATCGATTGAATACCTGGCAGAAAATCTCACTTCGGGAAGAGCATACGTTTTTATTACGGATCCTTTGGGATAAGAAACCGTATCCTTTATGGTAAATGTTTCCCTCGGAAGACCCGGAACATATTGGTAAATATCGTGAGGCCCTAAATAATTATAAACGGTATATCGCAGACCGGCGCTTACGGAAAATTTTTGTGAAATGGTGTACTGATCACCGAGATACAGGGATGTTTCGAGTGCCTGTTCCTGTTGAACAGCATTTGTTTGTACGAGTGATTTCGGGCCATCGGGTGTAATCGTGCCCGGGTGCAACTGATAGTATACGGAATTCAGTCCATAACTGATGGCATGTTTATTATTTGGTGAATATTTGAAATCAGCCCGCAGGTAAATCTGGTTGATATCAAAACTCAGTTTATACGCATTTATCGGAACCTGGGTGCTGGAAACCGAATACTGGTAATGATCAATTCCTGTCGTGAAGACGGCATAGGACGCATTGCTGAAATTATGTTTCCACTTTAGATTTGCATTCCTGTTTGCATAAGAATATGTCGTATCTCCATCCAGGTTGAATTTATCACTACTTAAATAGCCCATCAGGTACAATGTATTCTTGGCGTTGATGATATGGGTGATGTGTACACTGCCGTCATAAAAATTTGCCGTGCTGTTACTATAAGAGGAACTCGGAATCTGTTTTAGAAGCCAGTCTGAATACGTAGTACGGAAACCGGCAATGATGGATGTTTTGTCTTTTTGAAGAGGTCCTTCAATACTGAATCTGCTCGTGAGCGGACTGATGCCTGCCGAACCCGTCCACTTTTTGTTATTACCGTCTTTTACATCCACATCCAGCACAGAGGATAACCGTCCGCCGTATTTTTCCGGAATAGCGCTTTTATACAATTCAACACTTTTTACCAGGTCCGGGTCAAAGGCAGAGAAAAAGCCAAACAGGTGACTTGGATTATAAACGGTGGCATCATTATAAAGAATCAGATTTTGATCGGCAGCTCCTCCTCTTACGTTGAAACCATTACTTCCTTCTCCCACTGAGGTGACACCCGGAAGGGTGAGTAATACTTTTAAAACATCGGCTTCACCAAATACAACCGGGACCTGTTTGATGGATTGAATATTCAATTTGCTGACACCCATCTCCACACTCCTTGTGTTGGAAGTTTTATCCGCAGATACAATCACAGCCTTCAGGCTGGCCACAAATTCTTCCAGATTAATATTTAAACTCCCGTCGCTATAAACTATTACCTGTCGCCGCGTATCTTTCATGCCCGCGCTGCTGATCCGGATAATATGTCTCCCCCTGGGCAGGGAAAGACTGTAATAACCAAACTGATCGGTTGTTTTTGTTATGGAAAGGGTATCTATGGAAATGGTAGCGCCCATGATGGCTTCTCCTGTTTTAATATCCCGGACGTATCCTGCCATGGTAGGTTTGCCGGAAACGGACTTCCCGTTTTTGGTGCCGATATCAAACAATTTGTTCTCTGGTAAAATCTTCAGGTTTGTTTTAGGAGCAAATGCATCTTCAGCATAGAATGCAGGCTGGTTGCTGCTGTCGGCGCCGGCCTTCCACGGGTCAAAGAAATTTCTGGGAAGGCTGGTCTGGATAGTAAAACGTTTACTGACGAATACGCTATTTCCTGTACCCAATGCATAATGAATATCTGTGTTTTTAAAAACAATATCGAACACCTGCTGAAGGCTTTGCTGGTTTGCGACCAGATTGATTTCGAGGCTGTCCGTTTCCGTGGAGTCGTAATAAATATGATAAGAAGTTTGTGTTTCTATTTCACGAACCAGTTGAGGGAAACGATAACCCGTAAAATTCCCGGTTATTAATTTTTGATCCTGTGCAGACACCGTCAGGCAGGATAGGCAAAAGATGATAAGAATGCATTGTCGGATCAGTCTCATTTCAATGATTTAACTGGGAATAATAAATCGTTGAAAGCACCATGGATGATTCCAGATTTTTTTTGAAGTTGAGTTTATTTGCGCGGATATATTTTTTTAAAACATTTTCCTGATCCTTCAGGATCCCGAGCAATGATTTTTTCCCATCGACCGGGTAATAAATATTTTTCAACCGGATATAATAGTAATTGTATTGTATGTATCTAGTCTCTTCACTTCCTGTTCCGCTAACCAGTCTTTTTTCTCTTCTTACATAAAAAGCCGGTTCGCCGGAATACATTTGTTCATAAAAACCATCCTTGCCTAAACCATTGGTTTTACTGGCAGACAGTTGAACAAAAACATGGGTTCCGATCTGAAAAGAATCTATTTTTTCGGTGGACAGGGTGATGAGCGCATTGTGCGCATAATTACGTGTAACGACTTCGTCAGAAACCATGTTGTAAAAAAGATCCAGATCCCTGTATATGGTCCCCTGGTACGAAACCGAACCCTGCAGTAAACCGTCCGACTGATAAAAAGGGAATCCGACTGCTTTCTGGCCGTTACGGATGAATTCACTGCCATGATAAATCTCGGCGTTATCGCCGATTTCATTTATATAGACCTGGTGAATACTGGAAATGGATTCCCTGTATAAAACAGAATCAGGAGAAGGCTGGGCGATGGTTTGAGAAGTAAAGACAAACAGCAACGGTATTCCCAAAAATGCAAAACAGCTAAATTTCATATCAAAGCACATTTTCCCGTCGTCCCGACTGAGCTGGGACAGCAATCAAGGGGTCGTTAGTTAATGGTCGGTTATTTGGTCAGTAAATTAAGTCAAAATACGATAGGAATTTCGCCGGTTAGCACAATTTAAATTAATTAACTTTTTTTGAAAACGGACTATTGCACCACAGGTACATATATTTTAGTTATCCATTTTAAAGTGTCGGGTTCACTGAGCCGGTTGGTGAGGAGTGATTGAAAAGAGTTTGCAATTTTAAACCTCCCATAGTCCGCAATAAATAATTCAATTTGCCTCAGCGCCTCATTTGCGGTATATGATCCGCCGGTCACTTCGGTCATCATACTGTTCCCGGGTATCATCCTCATAAAAATAAATTCACCGTCATTCTTCAGTTCGCGACTGGTGGGAACGGCAACCTCGGTTTCAAAACTGTCGTTTTCCAGTTTTATAACATTCATCATTGGATAACCTGTTGATTTTGCTTTCTGCTTTTTAATATTTTTCCCCACTGCATCGAAATAGTCATATAATTCGGATGTGGTGGGGTAAGCAGGACTTATAAATCTTGCCGAGAGCAGGGTCGAATCCTGATTGGTCGTCCTTGTAATGGAAACTCCATAAACGTTTTTTGAGTTTGAGATGAAAGACGAAAGATTTTTCATTACCCGGTTCATGTTTTTCCTGATCTCAAGGGCCTTCCTGTAATTTATGATCCGGGTCACCGGATTTTTTCCAGCCGGAAGTTCACCTTGCCAAATGGCAACGGTAGAATCGATTTTGAAAGAAACCAGGTGTATGATACTTGGCAGTTTTAACCCGTTCTGTTCAATTTCAATTCCTACAACATTATATGAATGTTTGATGAGTCGGAATGAGGTCTCATTATAGGTAAACGGATCACCGGGCCGGTGGGGTTTGCCATCGGAATCCTGCCACCACCTCGGCCATTTTTCTTCCGAACTAATATACCTGAATTCCCCATTTATAGTTGCCTGCGACGAGATAATTGTGGATATTACGATCTTTGAAGGGATGAAAAGATAAACACAGGATACAGTTAAAATTAAAGCCAGCACCAACCCCGCAATCCATTTCTTCATATATTGATTAACAATTGTGGCGCAAAGTAGCCAATTTCTGATATATGTTTACTCCCGCCTGCCGACCCCTTCTGCTTGTTTACCTGCTCGTGTTGCTTATATCCTGCAATTCGCATGAATCCGGTGAAAATCCGGATGCATTATTCAAACTTCTTCCCGCTTCTGAAACGGGTATTCATTTTAATAACCAGGTAAAGGATACAAAAGAGTACAATATTTTTAAATATCGCAATTTCTATAACGGAGGCGGGGTGGCCATCGGGGATGTAAATCATGATGGCCGGCCCGATATTTTCTTTACTTCCAACCAGCATGAAAATCAATTATACCTGAACAAAGGAAACTGGAAGTTTGAAGAAGTGGCAGAAAAATCCGGACTGGCCAGTTCACATCACTGGCATACCGGTGTCACCATGGTTGATATTAATGGAGACGGGTGGCTGGATATTTATGTTTGTAATGGCGGGAATGTGGAAGGAGATGATCGCGCAAATGAATTATATATAAATCAGCGGAACGGGCAATTCAAAGAAGAGGCGCATGCATACGGGCTGGACGACCACGGACAATCCACGCAGGCAGTATTTTTTGACTATGATCATGATGGGGACCTGGATTGCTTTATTTTAAATAACAGTAATAAATCTGTGGAGAGTTTCGGTTATTCTAAAAATCTCCGCAATATCCGGGACCCTGAAAATGGCGACCGGTTATACAGGAACGATAATGGCCATTTTACTGATGTGAGCGAGCAGGCCGGGATATATGGCAGCGCGATTGCTTTCGGTCTGGGGGTCACGGTAGGCGATGTAAACAACGATGGATGGGAAGACCTCTATGTTTCCAATGATTTTTTTGAACGTGATTACCTCTATATAAACCAGCACAACGGAACTTTTAAAGAAGTAATCGAAGATGCGGTTGGTCATATGAGCCAGGGATCTATGGGTTCCGACATGGCTGACATCAATAATGACGGCTGGCTGGATATTTTTACAACTGAAATGCTTCCCGAAAGCGATTACAGACTAAAGACGACTATCAAGTTTGACGAATATGATATCGTAAATGCGAAAAACCAGCTGGATTACAGTCATCAGTTTACCAGCAATTGTCTGCAGTTAAATAATCAGGACGGCACTTTCAGTGATATAGCCCAATTGTCCGGCGCCGATGCGACGGGCTGGAGCTGGGGTGCGCTCATCTTTGATTTGGACAATGACGGATGGAAGGATCTGTATGTATGTAATGGAATCAGCAGAGACCTGACGGACCAGGATTTCCTGGAATTTTTCAGCAATCCGGAAACGATGAAGCACTATAAGGAAAACGGATTTGAGATTACGGATATTTTAAACAAAATGCCTTCCGTTCCGATCCCGAACTATGCATTTATCAATCAGAAAAACGGGATGTTTAAAAATGAGTCCGCCAGTCTTGGATTCAGCAAGCCCAGTTTTAGTAACGGTGCCGCTTATGCGGATTTGGACGGGGACGGTGACCTGGATCTCGTGATTAATAATGAGAACATGGACGCTTTTGTATACCGGAATATGACTTCTGAAAAACTACACCGTCATTTTTTGAAAATAAATCTGGACGGAGACTCGCTGAATACATTCGGACTGGGATCCAGGCTGCAGCTGTACGCCGGCGGAACGGTCCAGACCCTGGAACAAATGCCGAGCCGCGGATTTCAGAGCAGCGTTGATCCTGTTCTAAATTTTGGAATTGGCGAAACGGATCATATTGACAGCCTGACGATTCAGTGGCCCGGTGGACATTATGCTGTAATGAAAAATGTTCCGGTGGATACGATGATCACCCTGCACCGGAAAGATGCTTTGTCTGTTATTTCCCGGGAACCGCCATTGATCCCGACGCTATACAATAATATTACTGCCGGTATCATCAAAGGGAATATTCATCATACCGAAAATGAGTACAGCGATTTTAACCGGGAAAAGCTGATTCCAAAAATGATCTCAACCGAAGGTCCAAAACTTGCGGTTGGGGATGTGAACGGAGACGGCCGCGAAGATTTTTTTATGGGGAACGCCTTTGCAGACACGGCTAAATTATTTATCCAGCAGCCCGATGGTCATTTTCTTCAGATGCCCCAGCCGGCTTTTGAAAAAGACAGATATTTTGAAAGCATCGGCGCAGTTTTTATGGATGTGGACGGGGATGGTGATCAGGATCTCGTTGTATGTTCAGGGGGAAACCAGGCATTTCCCGGTTCGTCCAATCTTATGGTGAGACTATACCTGAATGACGGGAAAGGAAATTTCACCCGTAGCAGCAAAGGCTGGCCGGAAGTGGATCTTAATGCATCCTGTGTGAAAGCTTTGGACTTTGACGGGGACGGGCTGACGGATTTATTTATCGGTGCCCGTGTTATTCCAGGACATTATGGACTGAAACCTGCAAGTGTGTTATTAAAAAATCAGGGGCATGGCGTGTTTACCGACGTCACCCGGTCGACCGCGCCTCAGCTTTTGGATCTGGGAATGGTAACGGACGCCGGATGGGCAGATATTGATGGGGACGGTAAGCCCGAACTCATCCTTGTCGGTGACTGGATGCCGGTAACTATCATGCGGTATGAAAATGGAAAATTTCAAAAATCAGCAGAGTTGCCAAATTCTTCGGGGTGGTGGAACTCCTTAACCGTTGCGGACGTCAATCAGGATGGATTTCCGGATCTGGTTGCCGGCAATTTTGGATTGAATTCGAGGATCAGGGCCGACACATTACATCCCGCGCAGTTGATTACAGCGGACTTTAATAAAAACGGGCAAACGGAATGTATTCCCGTTTATTATAAAACGGACGGGAAGGCTTATCCGTATTGGCTGAAGGGCGAGATGGAAAAAGAAATTCCGCAGTTAAAAAAGAAATTTCTTCAGTTCAAATCCTATGCAGGCAAACAGTTCAGCGAAATGTATAGCGCGGAGGAACTCAAACAGGCTACAATTCTTACAGTGAATGAAACCCGGTCGGTGGTATTTCTGAATGACGGGAAGGGGAATTTCACAAAGCAGGCGCTTCCGTTGCAGGCACAGCTATCTCCGGTATATGCAACGGTTGTGTATGATATGAACGGAGATGGATTGCCAGATATTTTCATGGCGGGGAATTTCTACGGTTTGAAACCGCAAACCGGTCGTTTTGACGCCAGTTATGGCACCCTCTTACTGGGTGACCGCCAGCATCGGTTTCAATATATTTCTCCCAAAGAAAGTGGTCTCTTTATACGCGGAGAAGTGCGGGATGCCCGTATGCTGAACCCGGCCGGGAAAAATCCATTACTGGTAGTGGCCCGAAACAACGATAATCTGATGATTTTTCAGAAAGCGAAATAGCCCTTTATAAAGCCTAAAGCTTAAAGCCTAAAGCCTAAAACTCCTTTAAGCCTAAAGCTTAAAACTCGTTAATCTCAAAAGCGGAACATGGTAATTGGTTTGAGAATATCTAGTCAAAAAATCAGCCTGTAACTGCAGGCATGAATATTTGTAGTCAATTTTTTTATTGAAAATCAGTCAGTTATAGAGTGGACCATGAAAAATATGTCCTGAAATTTTGGGAATAAGCATTTGATCCTCCTACCTTTGCCGTCCTTAAATTAACTGCCGGGATAGCGGCAGTAAATCAAAAACAGAATCATGAGCAAATTACATTTCACTACAAAACATGCGAACGAGGCTACCGTACAACGCGATTGGTGGGTTGTCGATGGTACTAATCAAACCGTTGGCCGCATGTGTGCCCGAATTGCAGCCATATTGCGCGGCAAGAATAAAGTTTATTATACTCCCCACGTGGACTGCGGCGATTTCGTAATCGTTACCAATGCAGACAAAGTAGTGTTTTCAGGGAATAAACTGGAAGATAAGATATACATCAATTTTTCAGGATATCCCGGAGGCAAAAAAGAAGAAACAGCAAAAATCCTGTTGAAGCGGAGGCCGGAAGCAGTGATCGAAAGAGCCGTAAAGGGCATGCTTCCTAAAAACAGGCTTGGCCGTAAGATGTACAAAAAATTATTTGTGTATACCGGAACTGCGCATCCTCACGGTGCACAGCAACCGAAGGCATTAAAATTCTAACGGAGCTGGAATTGAATATTCTTTTGCTGAAACTTTCAAACGGGCAATGAATTTTCAAATTTTTAAATTTTCAAATTTTCAAATTTTTCTTCATAATGGAAAAACAAAAACTTGCCACAGGACGGCGGAAAACAGCGGTAACCCGCATATTTCTGACCCGGGGCACAGGCAAAATCGTTATCAACGACAAGGATTACAAGGATTATTTCTCACTGGCTTATTTACAGAACCAGGTGGACCTGCCTTTGAAAACGATAGAGTCGCTCGACAAGTACGATATTCAGATCAACGCAACCGGAGGGGGTATCAAGGGTCAGGCAGAAGCCTGCAAGCTGGGTATCGCAAGGGCTTTGCTTGAGGTGAATCCTGAATTTCGTCCGGCTATGAAGGCTGCCGGTTTGCTTCATCGTGATCCAAGAAAAGTTGAGCGTAAGAAACCGGGACGCAAAAAAGCAAGAAGAAGCTTCCAGTTCAGCAAACGTTAATTCATCATTCAAAACAATTGAAAGCCAGGTTCCACGACCTCGCCCAAAATTTAATCATATGGAACAGAATACCTCACTTCAGCAACAGTTATTGGAAGCCGGCGTGCATTTCGGGCATCTGCGTAAGAAGTGGAATCCGAAAATGCTGCCTTATATCTTCGCTGAGAAGAAAGGCATCCATATCATCGATCTGAATAAAACAACCGAAGCGCTGCAGGAAGCATCTGCCGCTTTAAAGCAGATTGCCAAATCCGGTAAGAAGATCATGTTTGTCGGCACCAAAAAGCAGGCAAAGGAAATCGTTACCGAGTGTGCAAAAAGAGTCACCATGCCATTCGTTACAGAACGCTGGCTGGGTGGCATGCTGACGAATTTCAATACCGTTCGTAAAAGCGTTAAGAAGATGCAGAGCATTGAAAAAATGCTGACTGACGGAACGTTCGACAGCATTACGAAGAAAGAACGCCTCACCCTGGCCCGTGATAAGGATAAGATGGAAAAAGTGTTGGGAGGTATCGCCCAGCTGGGTCGCGTACCCGCGGCACTTTTTCTGATCGACATCGGACACGAACATATTGCTCTGGCGGAAGCCAAAAAACTGGGCATTACCACGTTTGGCATGGTGGATACGAATTCAGATCCCAATAAAGTGGACTTCGCCATCCCATCCAACGACGATGCAACCAAGTCCATCGCGATCATTGTAAACTACATTGCTGCCGCGATAGCGGAAGGTCTTGCTGAAAGACAGGCTGCCAAGGACGACGATGTAGAAGAAGTGACCAGCGATGAGAATGAAAAGAAAGCAGCGCGCATTCAGGCGGAAGCCGAAAGTGAAGCGGCTCGCGGAAGAGGTGGCGATAAAACAGCGAGAACTCCCGGTGCACCAAAACGCCGTGTTCCTAACAGCGGTCGTCGTACAGGAGCAAGATCGTAAAGCTTCTTTAAATGACCGGTAAGTAATAGCTGACTGCTATTTCTTAATAAAAAAATACTGACATGTCTACAACTACTACAATTACTGCCGCAGAAATCAACAAACTCCGCCAGGTGACCGGCGCGGGTATGATGGATTGCCGCAAGGCCCTGGTTGAAAGTGACGGGGATTTTGAAAAAGCTATTGATTACCTGAGAAAGAAAGGTCAGAAAGTCGCCGCCCTGCGCAGCGACCGGGAAGCAAAGGAAGGTGTGATTATTGCAAAAACCACGAATGATAATAAGACCGGGCTGATCATTACTCTGGCTTGTGAAACGGATTTTGTTGCGAAGAACGCCGAATTTGTCGCTTTCGCAAAAAGTATCATGGATGTAGCCATAAAAAACCAGGTAAAGAATCTCGAAGAATTGCAGGGTTCCAAACTGGAAAATGCATCCGTGACGGATAAGATCAACGATCAGGTTGCCAAGATTGGCGAAAAAATTCAGCTGACACGTTTTGAAAGAATGGATGCGGAAGCGGTGGCTTCCTATGTCCATGGTGCCTATAGAATGGGCGTTCTGGTGGGTTTGAATAAAAATACGGCGCAGGCGCTGGAAGCCGGAAGAGAAGTGGCCATGCAGATTGCTGCGATGAATCCGGTAGCTGTTGATCAGGATGCTGTTTCTCCGGAAATGATAGAGAGAGAAAAATCTATCGTGACCGACCAGATCAAGAATGATCCGAAGATGGCTGGTAAACCCGATGAAATGATCGAAAAGATTGCCATCGGAAAACTGAATGCTTTCTTTAAAGAAAATACTTTAATCGCCCAACCTTTTGTGAAGGATCCTTCCAAAACAGTGGGGGAACACCTCAGGTCCGTTGATCCCGGATTAAAAGTGATCCAGTTTAAAAGAGTTCAATTAGGTTAAAAAAACTATCCCGCTTTTAGCGGGATTTTTTTTTAACCTAATTCGGAAATTTGAAGATTTGAGAATTTGAAAATTTTCTCATCCTATTTTCAAAATTCCAAATTTCCAAATTCTCAAATTATTCCTCTTTCTTTGCATGATCAAACTAATATATGCTTCCTAAATACACCCGCGTCCTGCTGAAATTGTCTGGTGAGGCCCTGATGGGTGATAAAAATTTCGGTTTTGATAATGCCGTGATTGCACAATATGCCGATGATATAAAAACGATTGTTGATCTTGGCGTCCAGGTCGCCATCGTAATCGGCGGCGGAAATATTTACCGGGGCATGAACGAGAAGGAAACAGGTATCGAAAGGGCCCATGGGGACTATATGGGCATGCTGGCTACCGTGATCAATGGAATGGCCATGCAGGCAGGGCTGGAGAGAATCGGTGTTTTTACCCGCTTACAAAGCGCCATCAAGATGGAACAGATCGCAGAACCCTATATCCGCCGCCGCGCTATACGTCACCTGGAAAAGGGCCGGGTGGTTATATTCGGGGCCGGAACCGGAAATCCTTATTTTACCACCGATACAGCGGGTTCCCTCCGGGCAATAGAAATAACCGCTGATGTCATCCTCAAGGGCACAAGAGTGGACGGTATTTACACAGCGGATCCGGAAAAGGACAAAACTGCGAAAAAATATAGTTCGATCACTTACCAGGAATGCATTACCAGGAATCTGAAAGTGATGGACATGACCGCTTTTACCCTTTGCATGGAAAATAACCTGCCGATCATCGTTTTTGACATGAATAAACCCGGAAACCTCAAAAGGGTGGTTACCGGTGACCAGGTTGGGACCCTCGTGACCGCCTAGTTGCGTATTTCTACTTTAAATTCAGGCCCAGCTTGTATTTATGCGGGGATATTCCTATTTTGTAACGCTGAAAATCACCACTTTCCACGATTTTTCCACATCGTCCGGTATCCCATCAACTGCCAGCAAGCCAAGTCCACGGAAATCTTTTTGTTCTGAGCCCGAACTATATGAAGACATTACCCCTAATACTTGGTTACGCCCTAACTGTCAGACTACCCGAGATAATAATATTTCTCCTGGTCGCCCTTATACTTGGGTTTACCATGCATTATTTCCTTACCTCCCGGCATACCATCAGGATCCAAAAGCAGGTCCCCGACGAAGGCATTAGTGATAATGATAACTGGAAACTGAAGTATTACACGGATATGGAGATCCAGGAAAAAACCCTGCAGCAACTCCGCGACCGTCTTTCGGAATCAGAAGAAAATGAAAAGATCTACCAGCTTGAAACGGAAGAGCTTCGGGAAGAGCTGACGCTGCTGAAAGAAAAAAGTTCCCGCGCAGAAGCCCTTGTCAGACCACCCACGGTGACTGAAGATTATTTGCAGCAATTGAAGTCTGCCCAGGAAAATCTTTTTCAATACAATCAGCACATCAACAAGCTTCTTCAGCAGATTCAAATGCTCAAGGAGTCTGAGAAAAAATACCAGGATCTTCAGCAGCAACATAATGTATTGAATGAACAACTATCCAGCCTGCACCGGCAGCTGGCTGAAAAAGACGCCGAGATTGGCCGCATCCTGCAGGAACAAAGACTGGTATTGGAAATGAATGAGCGAATGGATAAGGCCTATGCAGATTTTACGCAAATGCAGGAAAAATTACGTAAGCTGGAACATTACCTGGACCAGCCCCACAGCAAAAGGATCGAGTACGATCAGTTGCAGGAATCTTATTTTAAACTCAACCGGGAATTTGACGAAGTCAAAGGGAAACAAATCGCCCTCTTCGAAGAAAACCAGCGCCTGAGCAGGATCCTCGCGGATACGGAAGACAAATTGAAAGAATCGAATTTCCAGCGTCAGCAATACCAAAAGAAAATGCTCTTCTTCGAGGAGTTGAACCGTGACCTGCAGGATGCCACCGAGCAACACAAAAAAATGGAGAGCCAGCTGCGCAGGATCAGCGAAATGGAATCCATTTTATCCCGCTCATTTCCGAATAAAAAAGAGCCACCCGCGACCCAGGCGGGACCGATCATTTAATTGTCAATTTTTAATTGTTAACGGGAAATAATTGACTATCCGTTCATCGACACTCGTTGATTTTTCCCTGGCCCATTCACATATTGGCACATTGGCACATTGGCCTGCATGCTGCGCATGAAATGCGTAATTTTATGTTATGAAACACCTGTCGGAAATGAGGAAAGAATACAAGCAGAATCCTTTGATAAAGGAGGAGATGGCCCCTGATGCTATGCAGCAATTTGAGCGATGGTGGCAGGATGCTTTGAAAAGTGAGCTGGACGAAGCAAATGCCATGACGCTGGCTACGGCATCCGCAGATGGATTGCCTGCGGCCCGAATTGTTTTGCTCAAGGGTTTTCATCAGGATGGGTTCAGGTTTTTTACCAATTACGAAAGTTTTAAGGGGCAACAACTCCTGGAAAATCCGAGGGCCTGCCTTGTTTTTTTCTGGAAAGAATTGGAAAGACAGGTGCGTGTCACCGGACTGGTTGAAAAACTTAGCCGGGAGGATAGTGATATTTACTTCAAATCAAGACCTGCCGGCAGCCGGATCGGTGCCTGGGCATCTCCGCAAAGCAAAGTCATTGAAGGCAGTGATTGGCTGGTTCAGCGTGCAAGTCATTATGAAACGAAATTTATCGGGATCGATATTCCCAGGCCCCCTCATTGGGGTGGATACCTGGTCAGGCCCGTCACCATTGAGTTCTGGCAAGGCAGACCAAGCCGGATGCACGACCGGCTCTTATATTCTCTGCAGGAAAATGGTGATTGGACTATTGAGAGGCTGGCACCATAAGTCGTTGGCGGTTGACGGTTGGCGGCTGACGGTTGGCGGTTGGCTGTTGGCGGTTGACGGTTCGCAGATGACCGTAGAATTTAACACTCCCATACTCCCATACTTCCACACTTCCATACTTTCCTACGCTTCTTTCTTCTTTGTTATCACAACCTTCTTTTCATTCCTGGGTCTGCTCTTTCCAAACGATCCCTTGAATATTTTACCTTTTTTTGTCTTTTTGTCCCCTTTACCCATGTTATTTTATTAAGAGTGCAAATATCCGTAAAAATTAAAAGCTCCGGCTAATTATTAATTAGTTAACCGGAGCGTTCAAATGCAGTGATAAAGGCAGCATTTATAATTTAGAAGACAATTCCTTACCCGCTTTAAACTTCGCTACTTTTTTTGCTTTAATTTTTATCACAGCGCCTGTCTGTGGATTGCGACCATTACGGGCAGCTCTTTTGGAAACAGAGAAAGTCCCAAACCCAACCAGCGTAACTTTTCCACCGCCTTTCAAAGTTTTAGCAACCGCTTCAACAAATGAATCGAGTGTTTCGTTAGCCTGGGTTTTTGTAATGCCGGCATCATCGGAAATTTTTGAAATTAATTCTGCTTTGTTCATAGTGTAATATTTTGTACCGGCAAATATACCTGCTTTATTTTTACATCAAAATTTTTCAATATCCAAAGAAAGGGTAAAATTCAGGACAGGTAAGGGTTTCAGGTAATTATCAACTATTAATGATTAATTGCTAATTGTTCATTTTTCGCGGAAAGCTTTGCTGGGACAGGGTTTCAGGTGTGCTGCCTAAACCCATGCTGATACTGGGTTTTAAAGGAATGTACTATATTTTTTTACAAGCAAATATGTTTTTTTTACTTTTCCACAAGTATTGCACAGGGCCGGGCACCAATTTGAAAATCCGGGAATCCGGGAATTTGAAAATGCATTTTTAAATTTTCAAATGCCTTACTTTTTCAACTCGAGAAACACGGGACAATGATCACTGTGTTTAATATCCGGATAGATTTCAGAACGAATGATCCGGCTGGCGAGATTGTTGGTCACATTGACATAGTCAATCCGCCATCCTTTATTATTTAGCCTTACGGAAGGAAAACGCTGGCTCCACCAGCTGTAACGGTGCGGCTCGGGATGTTGTATCCGGAAACTATCAGTCCATCCGCTATCCAGGAATTTATCCATCCAGGCCCTTTCTGCGGGAAGAAAACCAGATGAATTTTTATTTCCTTTCGGATCGTGAATATCGATTTCACGGTGTGCAATATTATAGTCGCCACAGAGTACGATTCGCGGATATTTTTTCTTTAGTTCGTCCAGATATAGATAGAATTCATCCAGCCATTGATATTTAATTCCCTGCCTGATCTCTCCGGATGTGCCGGAAGGAAAATATGCGTTAATGAGCCGGATGTCGCCAAAGTCAAGCTGGAGCACTCTTCCCTCTTCATCACTTACTGCGTGACCCGTACCGTATTGAACCTGATCAGGTTTTATTTTTGTGAAAACGGCTACACCGCTGTAGCCCTTTTTTTGTGCACTGAACCAATAGTCCAGGTATCCCAACGAAGTGATTTCTTCATGCGCCACGTTGTCTTTTTCCGCTTTTGTTTCCTGAAGGCAAATAATATCAGCCGGATTGGTTTTTATCCAGTCAACCAATCCTTTTTTCATGGCAGCGCGGATGCCGTTCACATTATAAGTAATGATACGCAGAGAAGCCATCTTGTTGTTTATTATATTCGATATGCAATTTACTTCTTGTTTTCTAAAGAAAATCGAACTCATGTCCGACTCATCGCCCGTTATTAAATCCAAAAGACCGCTTTATCTGGATGGTCCGCAATCCCGCAGTTTCGAACTGGCATTTGCCTGGAAGGTATTCCGCCAGATCCTTGCGGGCAACCGCGTATTATATTTTATAGGGCCCTGTATCACCGTATTTGGTTCTGCCCGTTTCAAAGAAGATCACCCGTATTATGGCGTCGGGATGGAGTTCGGGAAACGCATTGCGGGGATGGGATTTACAGTAATGACAGGCGGGGGTCCGGGTATTATGGAGGCGGCCAACCGGGGTGCTTTTGAACACGGTGGCAAATCAGTGGGTTGTAATATTCATCTACCGATGGAGCAGAAGCCGAATAAATACATGCAGCGATGGATCACATTTGATTATTTTTTTCTACGGAAAGCCATGTTATTGAAATATTCTTATGCCTTTATTGTAATGCCCGGCGGTTTTGGAACGCTGGATGAACTATTCAATACACTGACCCTTATTCAGACCCAATCCATCACCCAGTTTCCCGTCGTGCTTTTCGGGAAATCGTATTACCAGCCGCTGATAGAAATGATCCGGAAAATGGAAAGCGAAAAAACGATATTAGCGCAGGACCTCGATCTGCTGCTGATCACAGATGACATAGAAGAAGCCATGAATCATATCAACAGTTATATTTCAGTCAACTATGAGATTATGAAAAAACGTAAACGGTTCTGGTGGTTGTTTGAAAAGAAACCATTTTAAGCCTAAAGCTCAAAGCCCAAAGCCTAAAACTTTTTTGAGGTATTGTTAGTCCTGAATTAAATAATCCATTAAACCTTTTAAGTCTGGTTTTAGGCTTTACGCTTTGAGCTTTAGGCTTAAAAAGGTTTTAAGCTTTGGGCTTTACGCTTTAGGCTTTATAGGGCTTTCCCGACTGGTAGG
>Ga0209839_10000334_pt1 | contig 24545 bp, 20 predicted proteins | sample OrgsoiDNA2013050_FD_185800 | JGI IMG/M metagenome (GOLD analysis project Ga0209839, IMG submission 185800) | Permafrost soil microbial communities from the Arctic, to analyse light accelerated degradation of dissolved organic matter (DOM) -... | ecosystem: Environmental > Terrestrial > Soil >... | reverse complement strand
TCTACCTTCCGGCATTCCACGACATCGGGCGCGATCTCGATGTCGCGCCCCTCGCGGTCCAGCAGACGCTTTCCTCGTTTCTGTTCGCGTACGCATTCATGATGCTGTGGCATGGCGCGCTTTCCGACGCTCTCGGCCGGCGTCCGGTGGTGCTGGTCGGTCTGGGCGTCTATGCAGTGGCGACGCTGGGCTGCGCGATCGCGGGAAACATCGAGACGCTTTGGCTGTTTCGAGCCTTGCAGGGTGTCTGCGCCGGCATCGGCATGGTGGTCGGCCGGGCGATCGTGCGCGACAAATTTCAGGGTCACGAAGCGCAGCGGATGATGTCGCAGATTACCCTGGTGTTCGCCATCGCCCCTGCGCTCGCACCGATTCTCGGCGGCGTGCTGCTCAACGCCTTCGGGTGGCGCTCGATCTTCTGGGTATTGTTTGGACTCGTCGTCATTATTTTCATGTGCGCGGCGAGGAGCCTGCCGGAGACCCTGCCTGTTGCACAGCGGCAATCGCTCCACCCCCGCGAATTGTGGAAGAGCTACGTGGAAGTGCTTCGCAATCGGGAATTTCTGTTGCTCGCGACCATACCGGCGCTCAACTTCGCGGCGTTCTTCCTCTACATCGCCAGCGCACCGTCGTTCCTGATCGATCGCCTGGGGGTTTCGACCTACGGCTTCGCATGGCTGTTCATACCGATGATCGGCGGGGTCATGATCGGCGCCCTGATCTCGGGCCGTGCCGCGGGCAGGCTGTCCGCGACACGCGCGATCGCCCTGGGGTACGCGTTGATGTTTGTCGGCGCGACGCTGCAGATGGCGGCGGCGTGGTATGCCGATCCGATCGTGTTTCTCCACGTCTTGCCGATCATGATCTACACCATGGGAAGCGCGATCGCTGCGCCGTCGGCGACACTGCTCCTGCTCGATTTGTTCCCAACGAAGCGCGGCATGGCCTCGTCCTTGCAGGGTTTCGTGCACTTCGTCCTCGCCGCGGTCAACGCGGGAACGATTTCGCCGTTTCTCGCTCATTCACTGAAGGGACTTGCTGCAGGAATGGCGGGATTCACCCTGTTGAGCGTGGCACTCTGGGCGGTTTACCGCCGGCGTAGGTTGGCGATGGTGAGGATACAAACATCATGAGGGTTCGTTCGATACTTGCATTTGTGATAGTGACGGCGCTCAGCGGAATTGCGCTCGCCGACGGCCTTCCGACCGTGCAACTAACGATCAACGGTCATCGGCTCGTCGCAGAGACCGCGGCAACGGTCGAAACGCGAACGGTAGGCCTGATGCATCGATTCAGTCTCAAGCCCGATCACGGCATGGTGTTCGTGTTCAATGCGCCGCAGCCGCTGACTTTCTGGATGAAGAACACCTTCGTGCCCTTGTCGATCGCATATATCGGCGGCGACGGCAAGATTCTGAATATCGACGACATGGCGCCGCAGACCGAGACAGGACATTCGTCGCAGGGCCTTGCGCTCTATGCGCTCGAAATGAAAAAGGGTTGGTTCGCGGAGCGCGGCATCGGTGCGGGCAGCCGCGTGGAGGGCTTGGACAAGGCTCCCAAAACCAGGGAGTGACCGACCGCTGCGTGCAGCCGCCTGGCCCGCTACCAACCCCGCATCGTCGCCTGAATCGATGCGGCAAAGCTCCGTCCCACCGTCGCACCGAATTTTCGCGCCACCCGCTCGGCGACATTTTCCTGCACCGTGAAGTCGACGATATCCTCGGCTTTGACGACGTCGCGCGCGACCGAGCGAACGCTGCCCAGCGCGTCGGTGAGACCGAGCTCGATGCTGCGCGTACCGTTCCACACCAGGCCGGAAAAGAGCTCCGGCGTATCCTTGATGCGGCTGCCGCGGCCGGCCTTGACCGCCGTAATGAACTGCTGGTGTATCTCGCCCAGCATCTGCTGCGCGTATTCTTTTTGCTTCGCCGACATGGGAGAAAACGGGTCGAGGAATGCCTTGTTTTCGCCGGCAGTCAGCGCCCGGCGCTCGATGCCGAGCTTGTCCAGCGCACCGACAAATCCGAATCCATCCATGATCACGCCGATCGATCCGACCAGGCTCGCCTTGTCGACGTAGATCTTGTCGGCGGCAACCGCGACGTAGTAGGCGCCTGACGCGCAGATCTCCTCCACCACCGCGTAGATGGGTGTGTCGGGGTACTTGCCGCGCAAGCGGCGAATCTCGTCGTTGATCTCGCCGGCCTGCACGGGACTGCCGCCGGGGCTGTTGATCTTCAGCACCACGCCTTGCGTTCCCTTGTTCTTGAACGCGGCCTGCAATCCCGCAATCACATTATCGGCGCTGGCGCGGCTGGTGGCGTCGAGCTCACCCTGTATTTCCACCATTGCCGTGCACTTGTCGAGGCAGAGGCGCTCGCCGCCCGACCACGCGCCGACCACCGCGAAGAGAACGAAGAAAACCAGGCCGAAGCCGAGCAACTTGAAAAAGATTCCCCAGCGACGCGCACGACGCTGCTCGCGCAAGCCGTCGGTCGCCAGCCGCTCGAGGACGCGGCGTTCCCAGTTGTCTTCCATGCGATTCTCGCGTTATCTAGTTATCGTCGGCGCAAAAAACGCTGCCGTCACGCTCGCAAATCTTGACCGGGGCGAGTCGCGCACCATGGCAGGGGCCGCCAACGCAGAGTCCGCTGTCCGGCTCGTAAATTGCGCCATGCGTAGCGCACATCAAGTATAGCTTGGACTCGTCGAAGAAGTCGCCGGCGTTCCAGTCCAACTCCGTCGTCTGGTGCGCGCACTCGTTGATATACGCAAACGGCTTTTCGCGCCAGCGCACGACGAACGCCGGCAGGCTTTCGCCCGCGCGCGCGACTTCGAATCGGACGCCGTCGCCGCCATCGATCAGCTCGGCGCTGGCGCAGATCAGGCGTTCGCGGCCAGCCACGCGCGGAGCTCCTTCACCGAATGCACCACCGTCAGCGGCTCCATTGCCAGCAATCCCGCGGCAGCATGGGCGCCATACGCAACTGCCAGGGCGCTGACTCCCGCGTTGCGCGCGAGCTCGAGGTCGTGCGTGGTATCTCCGATCATCAGGGTGTCGGCAGGCGAAACGCCGAGCCGCTCCATCAGCGCAAGGAGCATGTCCGGATGCGGCTTCGGAGATCCTTCGTCGGCGCAGCGCGTCGCGGCGAATCGTTTCGAGATGCGGTGCTGCTCCAGCACGCGCGCGAGTCCTGCGCGCGTCTTGCCGGTGGCGACCGATAGCAGAAAGCCCCGGTCATCGAGCTCTTCGAGCATCTCGCGCACGCCGGCAAACAGCGGAACGGCGGCGTCGCCCAGCATGTAGTGATCGCGAAAGCGTTCGGCAAACCGAACGTGGTGGTCAGCCGCCAGCGTCGGCGCCACGTGACGGATCGCGTCGCGATGACCCAATCCGATGACGTGCCGCGCGTCCGTGTCGCCCGGCGCAGGAACGCCGACATCGAGACACGCCTGTTGAATCGCCCCGGCGATCAAGGCGGTCGAGTCGGCGAGCGTTCCGTCCCAGTCGAATGCGAGCAGCCGAAAGCGCCGCGGCGGCTCAAGCATCGGGCGGTCGCTTTGAATCCAGGGCGTCGAGAAAGCGGCTGAGGTCCGCCGGCAGCGCCGACTCGATCTCGACCTCGCGCTCTTCAAGCGGGTGCGCGAAGACGAGCCTGCGCGCATGCAGGAACATCCGCTTCAGGCCCTGCTTGGAGAGCGCCTTGTTCCAGGCAAAATCGCCGTACTTTTCGTCGCCGGCGAGCGCGAAGCCGAGGTGCGTCAGATGGACGCGAATCTGATGGGTGCGGCCGGTAAAGAGTTCGGCGTCGAGCAGGCTCATCGGAGGATCGATCTCGGCCCAGACCCGGCGCCGATAGAACACCGTCTTCGCGGTCTGTCCGCCTTCATCCTCCTCGACCCGCACGCGTCTTTCTCCGCTGCTGGTGAGAAACTTGGTCAGCGGCAGCGTGACAGCGCGTTTGGCGTCGCGCCAATGGCCTTTGACCAGGATCTGATAGCGCTTGTCTACCCGGCCTTCGCGAAGCGCCGCATGGAGCCCGACCAGCGCCGCGCGCTTCTTGGCGATGAGCATGACACCCGAGGTGTCGCGGTCGAGACGGTGAACGAGCTCCAGAAACTTGGCCGTGGGCCGCGCTGCTCGCATTTGCTCGATCAAACCGAAGGCCACGCCGCTCCCGCCGTGGACCGCGAGGCCGGCCGGCTTGTCGACGGCGATCAAGGCGTCGTCTTCGTACAGGATTGGAATCGAGGGCGACAGCGGCGGTGCCTTGCGCTTTCCCGCCGCCGGAACGCCGGTCCGGATCGGCGGAATTCGAAGCACGTCACCCACCGCAAGCCGGGCGTCAGGCTTGACCCGGAGCCGGTTCACGCGCACTTCGCCGCTGCGCAGGATCCGATAAATGTGGCTCTTGGGGACGCCTTTCAGGACCTTGAGCAGAAAGTTATCCACCCGTTGCCCGGCTCCGGCCTCGTCGACTGCAAGGCGGTTCACAGCATCCTTGCTTAAATCGTTCATTTCTTTATAATTGTGGACAGCAGCAACGTGCGCTAGCTAGCGCGTGAGTTCCGAGGCGACGGTCATCGATCCCGCTTCCCGACCATGCGGCAGCCCTTCAAAAGGGCATGCACCCAAGGCAACCGCCTGTTGGCCCGAAACCGGGCAACTTGGTTATATCGGTTCACCGTCCGGAATCTGCGGCCCGGAAAAGTAACGATGTTAATGGAACAGCGCAGTCTCCGCACCGGCTTATGGCCGGACGACAAGCGGCTAGGACTTGCGGCGCGCCACTTACGTAGCGCAACGAATTCTGTACTTGGCTGCAATGCCCGGTCTTAACGACCGAGGGTGACGCAGCCGCCAGACCGTTCGAGCGACAACGCGAAGAAAACCAACCACGCTCCCGAGACAGGCAACCCTCGTTTTTACGCTCTCACCATCCGGTGATGATGCGGTGACAAACGAGCCGCCGACCCCGATGCCCTATCCCTGCATCCGACCCCTCGTAGCCCGGCAGCTTTTGCTGTCCGCGTGGTTCTTCTCGCCAACGCCCGCCGCCTTCTAGTCCGGCGCCCGTTGGGCGCCTTCGCTTCACCGTCCGCCTGGCCGCTGCCGATTCAAGCGCCGGGGAAACAACAATGAAACGCATGCTGTTCAATGCCACCCAGGCGGAAGAACTCCGGGTGGCGATCGTCGACGGCCAGAAGCTGATCGACCTCGATATCGAGTCCGCAAGCAAGGAACAACGCAAGAGCAACATCTACAAGGCAGTCATCACCCGCGTCGAGCCCAGCCTCGAAGCCTGCTTCGTCGACTACGGCGCCGACCGCCACGGCTTCCTGCCGTTCAAGGAAATTTCCCGCGAAAATCTGCGCGACGACGGCGGCAAAAGCCGCATTCAGGATCAGCTCAAGGACGGTCAGGAGCTGATCGTCCAGGTCGACAAGGACGAGCGCGGCAACAAGGGCGCGGCTTTGACGACCTATATCTCGCTCGCCGGCCGCTACCTGGTGCTGATGCCGAACAATCCTCGTGGCGGCGGCGTGTCGCGCCGGATCGAGGGTGAGGATCGCAACGAGCTGCGCGATACCATCTCCCAGCTCGAGGTGCCGAATGGCATGAGCGTGATTGCCAGGACCGCAGGCATCGGCCGTTCGCTCGAAGAGCTGCAGTGGGACCTGAACTACCTGCTCCAGCTCTGGCAGGCGGTCGACGGCGCCGCCAAGACGCAATCCGGCGCCTTCCTGATCTACCAGGAATCGAGCCTGGTCATTCGCGCCATACGCGACTACTTCCATCCCGACATCGGCGAGCTGCTGATCGATACCGAATCGATCTTCGAGCAGGCGCAGCAGTTCATGAGCCACGTCATGCCGGCCAATGTGCACGTCGTCAAACTCTACAAGGACGACGTTCCACTATTCTCGCGCTTCCAGATCGAGCACCAGATCGAGACCGCGTACGCGCGTCAGGTCCCGCTGCCCGCGGGCGGCGCGATCGTCATCGACCACACCGAAGCACTGGTGTCGGTCGACGTCAATTCGGCGCGAGCCACCAAAGCCGGCGACATCGAGACGACTGCATTCAACACCAACCTCGAGGCTGCCGACGAGATCGCGCGCCAGCTTCGCCTGCGCGACCTGGGCGGATTGATCGTGATCGACTTCATCGACATGGAGAGCACCAAGAACCAGCGCGAGGTCGAGAACCGCCTGAAGGAGGCGCTGCGCTACGATCGCGCGCGAGTCCAGCTCGGCAAGATTTCCCGCTTCGGGCTGATGGAGCTATCGCGCCAGCGCCTGCGGCCGGCACTGGCCGAATCGGCGTATATCCCCTGCCCCCGCTGTCACGGCATCGGGCACATCCGCGGTACCGAGTCGACCGCGCTGCACATCCTGCGCATCCTGCAGGAAGAGGCGATGAAGGACAACACGGCGCAAGTCGTGGCCCAGGTGCCGATCGACGTCGCGACGTTCCTGCTCAACGAAAAGCGCGCGGAGATCCACACCATCGAAGCGCGCTTCAAGGTCAACGTGCTGTTGGTCCCGAATACCTATCTCGAGACACCCAACTACAAGGTCCAGCGCCTGCGTCACGACGATCTGAATCAGGCCGAGCCGCTGCCGCCTTCGTTCACCATGGTCGAGCGGCCCGAGGAAGAGGATCCCATCAACAAGCGCAAGGACGAGGCCCGAGAGCCGCGCCAGGAAGCGGTGGTCAAGGGCATTCCGCCTGGGCTCCCCGCACCGATGCCGGTTGCGCGCACTGTCGAAGCGCCGGCGCAGGAAAACTGGCTCAACAAGGTGCTCGGCTGGTTCCGGCCCAAGGCCGCGGAACCGGTGCCGCCTGCGGCACCGGTACGTACCGAAGCACCACGCGAAGCGCGCGGTCGCGGAGGACGGCAGGATCGCGACCGGCGCGGGAATCAGCGCGACGAGCGTCGCGAGCCGCGTGAAGGCCGGGATGGCCAGCGCGATGGGTCGAAGCCGAGATCCCCGCAGGCCGGTGCGCAACAGGCACGGCGAGAGCGCGAACCCAGGGACGGCCAGCGCAACGAAGCACGCAACGACGCACGTGAGGGGCCGCGCGATCCGCAGAAGCAACGTCCTCCGCGTGAACCGAAGCCGGCGCAGGAACCTCGCGCAAGCGCGGACCAGTCGCCTGCGATTACTCAACCACAACCGGGCGCCGTCAAGGAAGGTGAACACGGTGAAGGCGGGCGTCGCCGCCGTCGCGGTCGCGGCGGCAGGGAGCGCGGCGAGCGCTCCGAGCAAGGCGAGCCGCGCGCACCGCGTGCCGAGCGGAACGATCGACGACCTGCAGCGGCTGACGCTGCCGGCGGGCCGAACACTTCGCCCGAGCAGATGATATTGCCCTCATCCGCGATGCCCGGTCCCTCGACCGTGGACCAGGACGTGGACGGCAACCGCATGCCCGCCGACGATCGATTCGATACCGATCCGCCGTCCTACACGCCGGGTCCGATCGCGAACGATGCGGAGAGTGAGCGCGACGCAATGGATGAAGGATTCGATGGCCCGTCGATTCCGTCCGGCCCAACCGCGGCCGGGCATGATATTGACGACGACTCTCCGCCTCCGACTCACTTTGTCGAGATCAAGCTGCCGACCGCCGTTTCGGCCGAGGCGCAGCGACCGGCGCTGCCCGAGGAATCCGCAACCGACGCCGTGGCGGCGCGGCCGCATGTCGAGCCTGCTTTGATGCCTTATCTCCCGCCGCAGGCGACTCCGGTATCGACCGCAACGACCTTGGCTCCTGTAGTGCATCATGAGCCAGCGCAACCCAAGATCTCTCTCGAGCTGCCGCCGGATTCCGATCTGGTGCTGATCGAAACGACTCATGAGAAGGCTCAGTCGCCGGTGCCGGCCGAGCCGGAGGCAGCGCGTCCGCGTCGGGTGCGCCCGCCGAAGGTCGAGGTCGCTGACGGTCCATTGCAATTGGTCGAGACGGCACACAAGGAACAGACACCACCGGGCGCGTAATACGTCCCGGACGCAGGACATATTTTCGAAGCGGGCCTTGCGCCCGCTTTTTTTGGCTTGCCCAGGACGTCTAGGGTACGCCTCGCTTCGGCAGAGTGCCTCGAATGGCAGTGAGCAAGGGCGCGGCACCGCGCTCGACCAAGTCGAGCACTCGCTCGAAGTCTTCCGGCTTGCCGTAGTAGGGATCGGGAATGTCGCGCAATCCGAGCTCCGGCGCAAAGTCGAGGAACAGGCCGAGATGACCGCGATGGCCGGCAGGCCGCAGCGATTGCAGAAAGCGCAGATTCACGCTGTCCATCGCCACGATCCAATCGAATCGCCCGAAATCGTCGACTTCAAAAAGACGCGCCCGCTGGCTCGAGAGATCGTAGCCTCGCCGTCGCGCGGCGCGCATCGCACGCGTGTCGGGGCTCTCGCCGAGTTGATGGTGATGGGTTCCGGCCGAGTCTATGGTGATGTGTCCGGAGAGCCGTTCGCGGTCGACCAGCATGCGAAATACGCCTTCGGCCATGGGCGATCGGCATATGTTGCCCATGCAGACAAAAAGCACGTTCACCGATCCGGAGTTGTTCACGTCTTGGCCCGCGATGTCCGATTTCGCATTAGATTGGTTTGGCGTTTGCCAGGTGCACGATTGAAGCTTTTGATCATGCGCCAGGCGGCGCGGCTTCCGATTCCGCCACCATTCGCAGCCGGCGCGCTGGAACTCCGGTCCACAGCTCACCCGCGCCGACGCGCGCGCCCTTCGCCACCAATGCGCGCATGCCGATGATCGCTCCGTCGCCGATCTCGACGTTCGAGAGTATCGTGGCGCCGGCGCCTATGGTGACCTTGTTGCCGATCGTGATCGGGTAGTGCGCGAGCCGGTCGCCCTCGATGACATGCGGACAAAGGATCGAGTCCATGCCGACGACGCAGTCATCGCCGATGCTCACGAACGGCGGATCGAGGATCGTTCCGGACCCCCAGGTATTCGATCCGAGCTTGGCTCCCAGCAACCCGTAGCAGACGCGTAGCAGCGGGATCGGCAACAGGTGCGATTGCAGCAGAGGATAGAACAGCATCAGGTAATGGAGGATGTACACATGGTAGACAAACTCCTGGCCCGAGTGCGGCTCGATCTCGCCCGCGCGCAACGGAAAAAAGCGCAGAAAAATGCGGTAGTCGAGGATCGCGTAGAGATAAAGCAGCAAGACGGCGGCCAGCGTGAGAACGATTCCGCGAAAGTCGCCCAGCGGAAGGCGCCCGAGGAGTAGCCAGGTCGTGCCCACGCTCAAGCCGAGCGCCGAGAGCAGGAGAACGAGGAAGACGACAATCTGGGCCGGCGTTATCTTACGCATCGCGGTCTCCTCCGACGTCCCGAAATGCGAACCGTATCTTTCGACACCGGGTCGAACAAGAAAACACGAAGGTCATATTGCCCTTGCGCTCCGCGCGGCGGGGGCTGCGCAAAGATCACCGATCGCATCGGCGAGCCGCTGGTCCGGATTGTATCGCTGGATGGTGGACGCCATTGCCTGTGCCGCGAGTCGCATGCGCGAGTCGCCGAGCATCGCTGCCGCCTTTTCGCGAATCGCCGGTATCGTCGCTCGTTCCGGGCGAATCCATTCGCCGACATCACTCGCCTTGAGATATCCGCTATTCAGAAACTGGTCCAGATTGCTCGGCAGCGCCAGGATCGGAACGCCTTGCATCAGGCCCTGATAGCTGGTGAGACTTCCGCCATTGCAGACGACCAGCGCGCTGCGTTCGACCACCCGATCTCCCGGCAGGTAGGGCGCAACGTAGACGCCCGATCGCGCAGCTGCGGCGAAGGTTGCGCCCGCGGACGCAACCACCACGCTCAAGCCAAGCCCGCTCAGCGCCTCGACGATGCCCGGCAGACGCGAACGGTCGCCCGAACTTCCGAGCGTGACATAAATCACCTTCTTGTCCGGATCGAGCTCGCTCCACCACGTCGGTAGCGGCGTGGGCGGCGACCATGCCACCGGGCCGAGATAGCGATGCGCTGACGGCGCATCGAAGATCGGGACCAGCTCCGGCGCGTCCGCATACATGCAGATATCGCCGTCGCTGTACTGGCGAAGCAGATCGTCGCCCTTCGCCGGCAGGCCGTATTCGGCGCGAAGTTTTTCCAGCGGCCGGGCGTGCGCCGCGAATCGCATCTTGCGGATGCTTCGAAAGATCCGGTTGGCGGCCGAGAATCCCAGATACTTGACCCACGGCACCGAAGGCACGCACCAATCCTGCCTCGCGTACGGACTCCAGTAGGCGTTGGTGACGTTGATGTACGGAATGGAGAGCAGCCGGGCACTGACCGACAGCGTCAGGCGAAAATCGCCGACCACGACTGCAGGCATGGTCTTGCGCAACAGCGCAAGGTCCTCCTCGACATACGCGCGCAGCGTTGCGGGATCGTAGATGGGCGACCCATTGGCCAGCGCGCCGAGAAAGGCTTCGGTGGAGATCGATCGGATGTTCTCGGATTGCCAGGGCTTCGGTGGAAACAATCCAGAAAAGCGCGGGTCGACCGCGAGAATCGGCGCGAAACCCTGCCGTTCTGCGCCTTGCGCAAGCGCGAACACCCGCGCGGCGTGCGCCAGCGTCACCGCCTCGGCGACGAACAAGACCCGCGCCGCACCTTCTGCTCCGTTGTCAGGCACGGCGGCGGCCGATGTCACTCGATACGGCTATGAACGCGCACGGCGGCGCAGGGGTGGGGGTCGGCCAGGGTGGCGGCACGACGATCGCGCCAATGGGTCGGCGATCTGCATTCGATGCGCTGTCGCAATGAGCTGCCATGAGCGGCAGCACATGATAGCGGTAAAACGCTTTTTCGTTCGACTAGCTTCGGTCCCGCAGCCGCTGCTCGATATTGATCGCTTCTTCCGGCGTGAAAAAGTACGGGTAGAACGAGCGCTCGACCCGGCCCAGATCACGGCGACCGCCCAGACGTACGATCTCCTGCGAAGCATGCGCCGCGTCCAGACGCAACAGCACTGCCGGCGCATGAACGCGCGGATCCAGACGCTCGACGCCGATTTTTTCGAACCCGAGCATGCGCCGGTAAAAATTGACGTGGCGCGGGTTGACCTCGATCAGAACCTCGGTGCAGTGATGAATTTTGATCGCGTGTATGCAGGCGATATGGAAGATCGCTCCGAGGACCGGATTGGAGCGCACCGTTTCCGCGACCGCGAGCTTGGTGAACTCGCACAGCTTTCTGCCTTCGCCGCGCAGCTTCGCGACCTCATCCGCATAGAGACCAGCGACATACATGCCATCCGGCGAGTCGAGACCCACCGTGATGGTCGCCACCGTGTGTTCCTTGTCGAACGCGGAGAGCGTCACCCGCACCGACGGGTCGTCGTCCAGCGGCGCCGTCGAGTACCCGCGCCAGGCATACCGGCGCTGAATCAGGTAGCTTGCCCGGCTGCGTCGCCCCGCACTGTTGGCGAGCCGGATCTTGAGCAGATCGTCGAGCTCTTCGTGAATGTCCTTGGCGTCTTCCTCCGGGAGCGGCGTCGATAACGCCTTCAGCGGCTCCGCCGGACGCCTGAATGCGACGATGGTATCGCCGTATTTGCGCGTCCTTCCAAGGATGGTCGTGCTTTCGATCATCGTAAGGTCCTTGCAAGCTCTCTATGAATTCGTTGCCCGTTGGGAACGACACCTGCTCGCGGCCAGCAACATTCGCAGAGCGTCACAATGTGACATTCCGAGTCACCAAACGCAGTCTTCCCATGCATGTTTCGCCGCGTGGCGTGCGCTCGGGCTCGATGTCGGGTCGACGTTTTCGCCCGCCACACGACAAATTCTAACAACGCTGGCGATTTTTGGTATCTTTTGACACGCACGTTCCGCGCCTTTGCCGCTGCGCGTGCAAAAAAATCCGCCCGCATGCGTTTCCCGGCCCCTTACCTAAGCTCATGTTCTCCTACGCACAAGCCTTTGACCGCAACATCGGCTGGCTGACGACCGCCGAGCAGGCAAAGCTGCGCGACACCCGCGTTGCCATTGCCGGCCTCGGCGGTGTCGGCGGTGCCTACCTGCTGACGTTGGTCCGCCTGGGCGTCGGGCGGTTCAATCTCGCCGATTTCGACACCTTCGAAATCCAGAATTTCAATCGCCAGTCCGGCGCGAATATCGCGACTATCGGACGGCCGAAGATCGAGGTGATGAAGGAAATGGCGTTGGCCATCAACCCGGAGCTTCAGATCGATTCGTTTCCCGACGGCGTCAACGCCGGCAATGTCGATCGCTTCCTGCAGGACGCGGACTTGTACGTGGACGGCCTCGATTTCTTCGTCCTCGACGAGCGGCAAAGAATCTTCGCGGCGTGCGCTTCACGGCACATTCCCGCGATCACGGTGGCGCCGCTGGGCATGGGCGCCGCGATGCTCGTCTTTCTTCCGGGGAAAATGACGTTCGAGCAGTATTTCCGGATGGGGGATAGGCCGGAATCGGAAAAGGCGGCGCGTTTTCTGGTCGGCCTTTCGCCGTCAATGCTGCAGATGGGATATCTGGTCGACCGCTCGCGCGTCGATCTGGCCGGGCGCAAGGGACCGTCGACGGCGATGGCGTGCGAGCTGTGCGCCGGCATCGCCGCCACCGAAGCGCTCAAGATCCTGCTCGGACGCGGTCGCGTGACCGCCGCGCCGTGGGGGATCCATTTCGACGCCTACAAGGGCAAGCTCAGGCGCACGTGGCGCCCCAGCGGCAACGCACATCCGCTGCAGCGCCTGTTCATCGGTGCGATCAAGCGCCGCTACGCGTCGGCCGCAAACCCCAAGCCGACGCCATGAGAATCGTCGAAAGCATTCTCGATCACGCGCGCTGGGCGCCGAGCGGCGACAACAGCCAGCCGTGGCGCTTCGAGGTGGTTTCCGATTCGCACGTGGTCGTCCACGGGCTCGACACTCGCGGCCTCGGCGTCTACGACATCGACGGTCGCGCGGGCCAGCTCGCGGTCGGGGCGATGCTCGAAACCTTGCGGATTTCCGCGAGCGCGTATGCGATCTCGCCGCAGATCGTCCGGCGGCCGGAAAGCGCCGACACCGCGGCAATTTTCGACGTCTTTCTCGTTGCCGACCCCCACGTCGCGGCCGATCCCTTGAACGCCCACATCCGTACCCGAAGCGTACAGCGGCGACCGTTGCGTACCCGCGCACTGAGCGGCGAGGAAAAAAAAGAGCTCGAGCGGTCGGTTGGCGCGGCGTTCAGCATCGTCTGGTTCGAGGGTTGGCGCGCACGCGTGCGCCTGGCTTGGCTGCTGGTTCGCAGCGCCAAAATACGGCTGACGATCCCCGAGGCCTACGCAGTTCATTGCGAAATCATCGAATGGGGCGCGCGCTTCAGCGAAACGCGGGTGCCCGACCAGGCGCTGGGTACCGATGCGCTCACGACGCGATTCATGCACTGGGCCATGAAAAGCTGGGGCCGCATCCGCATCATGAATCGCTATTTCGGCGGCACTTTCGCACCGCGGGTCCAGCTGGATCTGCTGCCGGGCCTCCTGTGCGCGGCCCACTTCGCGATCGTCGCCGGCAAGCCGCCGACGGAAACCGACGACTACATCGCTGCGGGAGCTGCGGTGCAGCGATTCTGGCTCACCGCGACGCACCTCAAGCTTCAATTGCAGCCGCAATACACGCCGCTGATGTTTGCCGGATACTCGCGAGCCGGGACCCCGTTCACGCAGGTGGAAAGCGCGCGCCAGCGGGCGCAGGACGTTGCGGCAACGCTCGATCGGCTGCTCGGCGCCCCGGCCGCACGCGCAGCGGTCTTTCTGGGCCGCGTCGGCGCGGGTAAAGCGGCGAAAGCGAGGTCGCTGCGCCTGCCTCTGGAAAAGCTCAAGTGGTCGGCGGCCGATCAGAAAGAGTAGCGCAGCTCGAAGTACCCGCGGTCGCGGTCGTTGTAGCGACCGAAATATCCGGTCGGTGAACCGCCGAAAAAGTCGGCCCCGCCGACAAGCCGCCAGTTCTTGGCGAAAACCCACGTCACTTTCGGGCGGATCATCCAATCGTTGCGGTTGACGCTGGTGACGACCAGAAACTCGGGCGTCAACGTCGGCGTGAGCTGCCTGCTGATCAGGAACGACACGTCCGACTCCACCCGGTTGAAACCGGTCTCGCCGTCGTATTTTCTGAAAAAGCGCTGGAAGAATTGGGCGTTGAAGCGCGTGTCCTGCGGCAGCGGAACATCGACCGCAACGATATAGTCGAGCGTATTCTGGCGAACCAATCCGCTCGCGGCATCGAGACGACCGACGTTGTAATCGCGCCCGGCGGTGTAGACCGTCTCGAGCTTGAAGACGAAGCTGTCGAAGTCCTTGCTCAACGTCGCGCCAGTCTGCGAGATCCGGTTGTGCACCGGCGTATAGACGAACGCCGGCACGGGGCTCTCGACGATGGAGCGACGAAACGTGGGCGAGACGTCGGTGCTGCGGTAAAAGAAGGCGGCCCCATCCCAGCCGTCCTTGAGATATGAAAGGCGCGTTCCGAACGACGCGTTCGAAAGCGCGGACGAAGGTTTGATTTCATCCGCGATGACATAGGCGAATCCCGGCGGCGGAGCGGGCGGAAACGGATAGAAATCCGCGCCCGGCTTGCCGATGCGATCGACCGTGACTTTGGGAATGAAGATCGCCTCGGCGTGAAAATCGTTCTTGAAATATTCGGCGCGCGCGGCCCATTGCGGAATGCGGATCAGATCGAAATCGGGCAAGACGAACTCGCGCAGGTCCTGCGCCGAGACCACGTCGGCCACGAACAGGCTGACGACCTCGCCCCAGATGATGTGCTGCCGTCCGAAGCGGAAGTCGAAGTCACCCGCCGACCAGTCGATGTAATTTTCGCGTGCGATCGCCTCATATCGCTGATCGCGGCGTACTTCGCGCGGATAAAAGTTGCTGAGGTCATAAATCGCATCGTAAAAGACCCCGCCGCCCAATTTCCATTTGAGATTCTCGCTGAGCTGCCCGCTCCACGATGCCTCGAGGCGATTCCTGAGCTTCGAGAAATGCGCCGGCGACGGCGTGGTGTAGGCGCTTTCCAGCTGGTAAAAGCCGGCGAAGCGCGCGCCTTTTTCGTCTCCTGCTGCAATGTCTTTCTCGACCGGAGTCTTCTTCGCGTCGTCGAGGCCTAGGATGTCATCGGCGTCATCGTCGGGCTGCTTCACCGCTGCGGCTGGCTTCGATGCCGTTTCCTGCATGCCACGCCCAAGTGCGCGCTCGATCGGTTGCGGAGCTTGCGGTATCGGTTGCGGAGCTTGCGGAACCGGCGTCGCATCTTTCTGAACCGGCGGCGCCATCGGCGCGATCAGTGCCGGTACGCTCTGCGCGGCAGCCTTCGGCGGGGACGGGCTTTCCTGCCGCAACGCCGCGGGCGCCATCGCCTGAGCAACGACCGGAGGCGCCGGCACCGCTTCGGCCGTCTTGGCGACCGCTTGCGGCCGATCGCTCAGCGTCACCACAATGACATCTGCAGCAATCTGCGCATCGACAAACTGCGGTTTGTTGAGATTGAACACCACCTTGGTGCGATTGCCGTCCGGAACGATGTTGACGCTGCGCAAGACCGCATCATCGACGTCGACGACCCGCCTTTTGAAGCCGCTCACCGTATCGCTGAACTCGAGGGTGATCCTTGGCGGATTGTTGATGGTCGTACTGGCGGGCGCGCTGATCGCCGGCGCGGCAAGCTGCAGCCGGACGATGGTCTTGCCGGCCTTGGCATAGGTCACCTCGATCGACTCGATGCTGTTGAGCGTTTGCGCAAACGCCGATGTCGCCGCCAGCGCGGCGGCAACGAGCATCGCCGCAACCGCGCCTTTGCGTCCGGGCAGGAGCCGGACTCGTGGGTCGCCCGGCTTATGCGGCATTTTCATTTTCGAGCTCGTCGTCCTCGATCACGGGACGCTCGTAGGCGAAGGACCACTGCTTGTTCTGCCGTACCCCAAGGCGCACGATCTCGCCGTCCTCGATATCGACGCGGCGATCTGCCATGTCGATGACGCGCTGATCGTGCGTCGAGAAAACGAACGTTACCTTGGTCGCCCGGTTGATCTTGCGCATCAGCCGGAGAATCCTGCCGCCCGTGCGATGATCCAGGTTGGCCGTGGGCTCGTCGGCGAGAACGATCTTGGGGCGTATCACCAGCGCCCGGGCAATCGCGACGCGCTGACGCTGGCCGCCGCTCAGCTGGTTGGGCCGGTGCTCGGCATAATCCGCCAAGCCCACCAGCTTGAGGAAGTGCGCGACCCTTTCGGCACGTTCGGCTCTTGAAAGGTCGCGCAGCTGCAGGAGCGGATATTCGACATTCTCGGCTGCGCTCAGGACGGGAAACAGGTTGAAAGTCTGAAAGATGAAGCCTATTGTTCTGGAGCGCAGCGCAGCCAGCTCATCCGGAGACTTGCCGCTGATATCCCGCTCGTCGATGAACACACGGCCGCGCGTCGGGGTATCGATGCAGCCGATCAGATTGAGCAGCGTGGACTTGCCGCTGCCCGAGGGCCCGGCAAGCGCGAGGAACACGCCCGATTCGATATTGACGCTGACATTGCGCAGCGCCACGACGTTTTGCGAGCCCATCGGGTATTCTTTGGATACATTCTCGAGTCGCACGATCATCATGAGCTTGATTTCCACCTTGCTCGCGCCGCTGCGCGGACAAACGTTTGCCGGTTCGCCAAAGCACCGTCTTGTCTCTCCGGTGCGCTCGGTCACGACGACCGCGAGCCCGCGCTCCGGCGCGTTATTCCATCGGCATATGGCGGCCAGTATAACGGCGTTGGCGCTGCTTTTGGTGGCTTCGAGCTCGATCGCGCAAGTGCCGGTGGAAGGCGACGAGCTTGCGCGATCGGTCGTTGAAAAGGCCGATCGAAGCCGCCTGCCCCAGGACGCCTTTCAGGTCGACGTCGCGATTACCACCACCGCCCCCGGAAAAGATCCCGAAATACGCAAGTACCGCATCCTGTCCAAGGGCAACGACAACACCGTCGTGCTGACGCTGGAGCCCCTGATCGACCGCGGGCAGATCCTGCTCATGCGCGGTCACGATCTGTGGATATTCATGCCCAATCTATCGCAACCGATAAGGTTGAGCGTCGCGCAGCGTCTCACCGGCCAAGTCGCCAACGGCGACCTGGCCCGCGCGAACTTTGCGACCGATTACACGCCGCGTATCGTCGGCACCTCGGATTGCGGCGGAGAGCTTTGCTACGCGCTCGAGCTGGCCGCGGTCGATCGCTCGGTGACCTATCATCGGGTGTCCTACTGGATCTCGCAGAAGACGGGGCGTCCTATCCGCGCCGAGTTCTATTCCCTGTCCGACCAGCTGCTCAAGACCGCGGTCTATCAGAACGTCAGGAATCTCGGCGGCCAGCCGCGGCCGACCGAAATCCTGATCAGCAATGCGCTGCGCGCGGAAGAAAAATCGCTGCTCGAGTACTCGAACCTGAAGCTGCGCGACCTTCCGGACAAGATGTTCACCAAGGAATACCTGAAGAAGTTCGACTACTGACGGCGCTGCGCTTACTGACTCTGCCGCAGCGCGTCGGCAATCGGAACGCGCTGCGCGCGCCACGCCGGCCACAGCACCGCCAGCACGGTGGCGACAAATCCGACTGCAAACGCATAGCAGATGCTCAGCAACTCGATGCTGATCCTTGCCGTAAAGGGCTCTTCCGAGTTCGGTGGCGGCGGCATCGGAATTCCGATGGCCGAGATGACGACGGCGAGCAGGACGCCCACCAGCGTGCCGACCGCGGCTCCGACCAGGCCCAGCAGGGAGTATTCGATCACCAGCTGCACGAAGACATCCTTCTCGCGCCTCCCGAGCGCGCGCATCGTTCCCAGCTCGGCGACACGCTCGTGCAGGGTCATGGAAATGCTGTTGGCCACACCCAGCAGCACGAGCGCGAGGATGATCACCTGCAGCACGCCGAATTGGCGCTTGAAGAGCGCCTCGGTGGAGGTGTAGAAATCGGCAAGCTCGGGCCAACTTCGGAGCTCGAGACCGCGCGCGCGCACCGTCGGACCGAGGCTCGCCGCGACCGCATCGGTGAGATCGGTGCTCTTGAGGAGCACGACCAGCGAATTGATGCCCGGCTCGGCGATCAGATCCTGGGCGGCCTGAAGCTTGATTCGCACCGCGCGCGCGTCGTATTCGCGGGAGAAGGTGCGGAATACTCCGACAACGTTGAAGTCGCCGGTATTGAGCGCCCCTTCGCGGGTATTGACGAGCAAGGTGAGGTGGTCGCCCGGCTTGAGCTTCATCGCCTGCGCAAGACCCTCTCCGATGAGGATCCCGCCGGCGTCCGCCGCGGTCAGCGTTCGACCCGACAGCATGTTGATGGCGCTGCCGAGGCCGGACTCCTTGTCCGGATTGACGCCCTCGCCGATGATCGGCAGGTCTCCGTGTCCGTTGCTCAATAGCCCGAAAAAAAAGAGCCGCGCGGTGACCACTTCCACTCTTGGGTCGCGACGAATCCCGGCGACGAAAGACGGATCTTCCTCGTAAAGAAAAGTGTAGGGATTTCGTCCGCCATTGGCGAAGAATCCGTCCTTGTAGATTTGCAGATGACCCAGCTGGGAATGGATCGTCGACTCGCGCAGCTGCAACAGCGTGTCGTTGATGAATCCCGCGCTCAAGATGAGACCGGTGACGCCCAGCACGATGACTGCCAGCGTGAGCCCGGTGCGCGTCCTTTGCCGGAAGAGATTGCGGGCAGCGAGCTTCAGCATAGTCGATCAGCGATTGTGGCGGAGCGCATCGACGATCTGGAGCTTCGACGCGGTCCATGCGGGATAGACGCTGGCGATCGTCGCGGCAACCACGCCGACAACGAACGCGAGCGCCACGCCGCCCGCGGTAAGGAGAATTTCGCCGGAATACCCCTCCGTGCGCCCCGGTGGCGGCGGCATCGGAATGCCGACGCTGGAAATGAGCGTGGCCACGCCGATGCCGAGGATGATGCCGAGCGCGCTCGCGCTAAGGCCGAGGATCAATCCCTCGATCAGAAAGCCTTGCAGGACTTCCCGCCTCGGCGTCCCGAGCGCGAGCATGGTCCCGATCTCCCCGGTGCGCTCGAGGACGTTCATGATCATGAGGTTCGAGATCACCAGCACCACGATGGCGCCGATGATCACCACGACAAAGTTCATCTGGCTCTGGAACAATTCACGCGTCTTGTTATAGAAGTCGGCGAGCGCGTGCCAGGGACGATAGTCGAGGCCGCTTCCTGCCAGTGTCTTGGCGGCGTCAGCGACGAACGCATCGGTCATGGGCGTACTTTTCAGCGCGATGGCCCACATGTGAGTGCCGTCCATCCTCGTCAGTTTCCGCGCCAGTCCGATAGGCACGCGAAGCGCGGTGTCGTCGATGGCCTTGACTTGCGCGGTGAACGTGCCGCGCACCACCACCTCGGCCGCATTCACGCCACCCGCGCTGGTGCTGACGATGAGCACCACGGTGTCGCCCGGTTTGACGCCGAGCGCGATGGCGAGCCCTTTGCCAAGCAACGCTCCCGATTCATCTTTGCTCGAGAGCTTGTCGCCGGCGACCGCGTCGAATCCGCCGCTGATGTCCTCCTCGACCGCGGGATCGATGCCCAGCGCAAGAAATGGCACCGACGTTTCGCCGACGACCGCCAGTCCGTTGAACTGCAGCCGCGGTGCGATCGCCTTGACGCGAGGATCGCGGGCGAGCTTCGCCAACGCGGGCGGCATGCCCTGGACCAGAAACCGGGAGGGATCGGTCGCGCCTTCCGCCCAATAGCCCGGCGCGGCAACCTGCACATGGCCTAAACCGGTCTGGATGGCTGTTTCGCGAATGGCGTCGTAGATCCATTCCACGAAGCCGGTGCTGAGCAGGATGGCGATACAGCCGAAGCCGATTGCAAGCGCCGACGCGATGGTGCGGCGGCGATTCCTGAGCAGGCTTCGGAAACTTGTTCGCAGCATGAGGACGGCGGCGTTGTCCGTGAAAAGCGTTCGGCCAGCTTGAATGGCGCCCGGCGGCACGACGTTGGACACCGACGTCACGCATCATAAGGCCATACGGGCTTGGCCTATGGCAACGTCTCGCCTTTGCTTCAGAAACTCCTGACCCTGAAGCCGTCGGCCACTTCCGCCGTTTCATCGGCCTCGCCGGTCGCGCCCTCACGCTCGCTGAACACGTCGCGGGATTGCTCCGCCACGGTGGCGGCAGCCTGCGCGCCCTCGGCCTCCTCTTCTACCGAGCGTACCGCTTGCTCGAAGCGGCGGCGCATGCCTTGTTCGATGCCGTTGCCGACAAACAGCGCCGCAACGCCGCCGGCGATCGCTCCCGCCAGCGCAAACAAAACGTAGCCGACAATCACCAACGTCGCGCCGACGATGGCCGCGATCCACCAGCCTTCGGACGGCCGATGCCTGATCGAGTCGAGATGGCGCCGCGCTTCCTCGAATCGGGTGCGCGCCCCCGTGCGCTCGAACAGTTCGAGCTCGCGTTGCTTGGCCATGAGATTCCTGCGCAGCGCGAGGTGCGCCACACCGAAGTACGCCGCGCGAAGCTCGCGCCGCTGTGCCGCATCGAGCGGAGCCGGTGCCGGAATGGCGGGATGATCGATACCCGTTCCGTCGCCCCTGAACTCGTTTGCGGGCACCGACGGCGGCGGCTCGTCGCGCCGGCTGCTCATGCTGTCGCCGAGGCCCGCGACCCGCTCGAGCTCGCGCAGTTGTGCAGCGAGGATGCGCCACCTGGCGCCGTATTCGCTATCGTTCATCGGCTGCCGGGACACGCGGGGCTGGAGACCGTCTCGAAAAGGACGTCAATTCGCAAGCGAGACACCGAAGAGTTTTTCCTTCAGCTGGTAGAGCCGGTCACGCAGCTCGGCCGCGCGTTCGAACTCGAGGTTCCTGGCCGCATCGAGCATGTCCTTTTCGATCCGCTTGAGCTCCTTTTCCAGGTCCTTCTCCGGCATCGCCTCGTACTTGGCGTGCGCTTGCGCGGCCTTGAGCTGCTTGCGCTCTTCGTCGATATCGTAGACACCGTCGATGATGTCCTTGATGCGCTTGGTCACGCCGACCGGCGTGATGCCCATCTTCTTGTTCCACGCGAGCTGCCTGTTCCTTCTTCGCGTCGTCTCGCCGATCGCCGCCGTCATCGAGTCGGTCGTCTTGTCGGCGTACAGGATCGCCATGCCGTTGATGTGCCGCGATGCGCGGCCGATGGTCTGGATCAGCGAGCGCTCGGAGCGCAGGAAACCTTCCTTGTCGGCGTCGAGGATCGCGACCAGCGACACTTCCGGCAGGTCCAGCCCTTCGCGCAGCAGGTTGATGCCGACCAGCACGTCGAATTCACCGAGCCGCAGGTCGCGGATGATTTCCACGCGCTCGACGGTCTCGATGTCCGAATGCAGATATCGGACCTTGACTCCGTGCTCGTTCAGATAATCGGTCAGGTCCTCGGCCATCCGCTTGGTCAGCGTGGTCACCAGGACGCGCTCGTTCTTGGCGACCCGAAGGCTGATCTCGGACAGCAGGTCGTCGACCTGGGTCTGGGCGGGCCGGACTTCCAGCACCGGATCGACCAGGCCCGTCGGCCGCACGAGTTGCTCGACGACCTGCCCCGCGTGCGTTTTCTCGTAGTCGGACGGCGTTGCCGACACAAAAATCGCCTGCGGCAGCAGCTTCTCGAATTCATCGAAGCGCAGCGGCCGGTTATCCAGCGCCGACGGCAGCCGGAAGCCGTAGTTGACGAGGTTTTCCTTGCGCGCCCGATCGCCACGAAACATGCCGCCGACCTGCGGAATGGTGACATGCGATTCGTCGATGAAAGCCAGCGCGTTTCTGGGCAGATAGTCGATCAGCGTCGGTGGCGGCTCGCCCGGGGCGCGTCCGGACAAGTGGCGCGAATAGTTCTCGATCCCTTTGCAAAAGCCGATCTCGATCATCATCTCGATGTCGAAGCGCGTGCGCTGCTCGATCCGCTGCGCCTCGATCAGCTTCATCTGTCCGACAAAGAACTCCTTTTGCGCCGCGAGCTCGACCTTGACCTTTTCCACCGCGTCGAGCACCTTGTGGCGCCCGGTGACGTAATGGCTCGACGGAAAGACCGTGAAGCGCGCCAGCTTCTGGCGGATATGCCCCGTCAACGGGTCGAACAGCTGCAGCGACTCCACCTCGTCGTCGAACAGCGATAAGCGCAGCGCATTGTCCGCATGCTCGGCCGGGAAGATATCGAGAACGTCGCCATGAACGCGGAAGGTTCCGCGCTTGAACTCCATATCGTTTCGCTGATACTGCATTTCCGTCAGGCGCTTGATCGCCTCGCGTTGCGTCAGCCGATCGCCCTGGTGCAGGTGCAGGATCATGCTGTGGTATTCGGACGGGTCGCCGATGCCGTAAATCGCCGAGACCGTGGCGACGACGATGCAATCCGGGCGCTCCAGGATCGACTTGGTTGCCGAAAGGCGCATCTGCTCGATGTGCTCGTTGATCGACGAATCCTTCTCGATGTACAGATCGCGAGACGGAACGTACGCCTCGGGCTGGTAGTAGTCGTAGTAGGAAACGAAATATTCGATCGAATTCTTGGGAAAGAACTCGCGGAACTCGGAATAGAGCTGCGCCGCGAGCGTCTTGTTCGGCGCGAGCACGATCGCCGGGCGGCCGGTGCGCGCGATCACATTCGCCATGGTGTATGTCTTGCCCGAGCCCGTCACGCCGAGGAGCGTCTGGTAGGCGAGCCCGTCCTCGATGCCTTCGACCAGCTTGTCGATCGCCTGCGGCTGGTCGCCGGCCGGCTGAAACGGCTGATGCAGCTCGAAGGGGCTGTTGGGGAAGGTAACAATCATGCGTTTATCCCGGACAATCGAACATTGTAGCGGATGCGGCTCGTTTGCCGCGCGGGCCGTGTCGGCATGAAATGGACCGGGCGCCGGCCATGTTAAAATGCACGTTCATCCGTAGCCCGACCCATCCATGAACGCTTCCGTTCCGTCGTCGTTGCTGGCCGCAGTGGAGATGGCCCCGAAGGACCCGATCCTCGGTGTGACCGAAGCGTTCAACGCCGACACCCATCCGCGCAAAATCAATCTTGGCGTCGGAATTTACTACGACGACGACGGCAAGGTGCCCCTGTTGGAATGCGTCCGCGATGCGCAGCGGACCATCGCCGCCAATGGCGCGCCCTACCCCTACCTGCCCATCGACGGCATCGCCACGTACGACAAGGCGGTGCAGCAGCTGGTATTTGGTGCCGAAAGCAGCGTTGTTCAAGAGGGCCGCGCCGTGACGGTGCAGGGCCTAGGCGGCACCGGCTCGTTGAAGATCGGCGCCGATTTTCTGCGGCGGTTTCTCCCGGCCGCGCAGGTCTGGATCAGCGATCCGTCGTGGGAAAACCATCGTGCGTTGTTCGAGGGCGCGGGCTTCAAAGTCAACACCTACCCTTACTACGACGAAACGACGCACGGTGTCGATTTCGTGCGAATGGCGGCGGCGCTCGAGGCCACACCGGACGGTTCGGTCATCGTCCTTCACGCATGCTGTCACAACCCGACCGGTGCCGACCTGACGGACGAGCAGTGGTCGCGCGTGATCGAGATCGTTCGCGCGCGCGGGCAGATTCCGTTTCTGGACCTCGCGTACCAGGGCTTCGCCGACGGGATCGTCGCCGATGGCGCGATCGTCGGCCGCTTTGCCTCGACCCCCGGCCCGCTATTCATCGCCAGCTCTTTTTCGAAGTCGTTTTCGCTCTATGGCGAGCGTGTCGGAGCCTTGTCCCTGGCGGCATCGAGCCGCGACGAGGCGGCGCGGCTCCTGTCCCAGATCAAGCGAGTCGCACGCGCCAACTACTCGAATCCGCCGACCACCGGCGGACAGATCGTCTCGACGGTGTTGATGTCGCCAGAGCTGCGATCGAAATGGGAACGCGAGCTCGAGGGCATGCGCACGCGTATCCTGGCCAACCGCCGCGGCCTGGTCGACGCGCTGACCAAGCGCATTCCCGGCCGCGATTTCAGTTTCGTCCTCACGCAACGCGGGATGTTTTCCTACTCCGGACTCACCGCGGAACAAGTCGCCCGCCTTCGCAGCGAGTTCTCGGTGTACGCGATCAACACCGGCAGAATTTGCGTAGCGGCGCTCAATTCGCGCAACATCGACTACGTCGCCGACTCCATTGCCAAAGTTCTTGCCTGAGTCGCCGCGAATCCTTCGAGTTTTGAAAGTGCGGCCGATTACGCTATAATTACCGGCTAACCCACGCGGGAATAGCTCAGTTGGTAGAGCGCAACCTTGCCAAGGTTGAGGTCGGGAGTTCGAGACTCCTTTCCCGCTCCAGTATTGCGAGGGAGAGCCAACGCTCTCCCTCTTAGTTTGTACCGTCGCGCGGCGTTCTGCCGGCGCGCTGGTCCCACCCGGCGGGGTGGCAGAGTGGTCATGCAGCGGCCTGCAAAGCCGTGTACGCCGGTTCGATTCCGACCCCCGCCTCCAAGAATCAGATACTTAGTAGCAGTTATGCACAGGCAGAGTCGCCAAGAGTGGCCAAGAGTTG